>Ga0182739_1003375_pt1 | contig 14019 bp, 7 predicted proteins | sample eDN5th30CBELigBY_FD_128873 | JGI IMG/M metagenome (GOLD analysis project Ga0182739, IMG submission 128873) | Enriched backyard soil microbial communities from Emeryville, California, USA - eDNA 5th pass 30_C BE-Lig BY (version 2) (version 2) | ecosystem: Environmental > Terrestrial > Soil >... | reverse complement strand
ACCGTCACGGCGCCCTCGCGCGCCATGATCAAGGAGACCGACGTCCCGGTCGAGATGCGCGACGGGATCCGGCTCCGCGTCAACGTCTACAAGCCCCGCGGCGGCGGACCGTTCCCCGTGCTCGTGTGCGCCCACCCCTACGGCAAGGACGCGTCGCTCCCGCGCCGCACGCGTCGAGGGTGGCGTCCGGACCCGCAGTACCGCATCATGCGGCAGCCCGTGCCGGTGTCCTTCTCGGCCGAGACCGGGTGGGAGGGCCCCGACCCTTCCTGGTGGACGGAGCAGGGCTATGTGGTCGTGAACGCCGATCTGCGCGGCGCCGGGCACTCCGAGGGCACCGGCAGCCTCATGTCGCGCCAGGAGGGCGAGGACGTCTACGACCTCGTCGAGTGGGCGGGGGCGCAGCCCTGGTCCACGGGGCGCGTGGGGATGATCGGCGTCTCGTACCTCGCGATGTCGCAGTACCGTGCGGCCGCGATGCACGCCCCGTCGCTCAGGGCCATCTGCCCGTGGGAGGGCTTCACCGACGCGTACCGGGACTTCTTCACGCCGGGAGGGGTCGTCGAGCGCGGCTTCTCGCGCGTGTGGGAGACGGTCATGCGCCACACCGACCGCCTCGCGGACGACCTCGCCTCCGAGCGTCGTCGCCATCCCCTCCGCGACGCGTGGTGGGAGGCCCGCGTGCCGGAGATCGCCGACATCGAGGTCCCGATGCTCGTGTGCACGAGCTTCTCCGACGGGAACCTGCACAGCCGGGGCTCGTTCCGGGCGTTCGAGCGCGCCGCGTCGGCCGAGAAGACCGCGTGGACGCACCGCGCCGGGAAGTGGGCGACCTTCTACTCGGACGAGGCCCGCGCGGTCCAGCGCGCGTTCTTCGACCGCCACCTCACGGATGCGGACGTCCCGGCGCCGCCGCGTGTGCGCCTGGAGGTGCGCGAGAGCGCGGATGTCGTGGCGGAGACGCGGGACGAGCGCGAGTGGCCGCTCGCGCGCACCGAGTGGACGCCGCTGCACCTCGGGGACGCGGGGTCGCTCACCGCCGCGGCCGCCGCCGCCGCGGGGTCCGCGCGCTTCCGCACGCGCCGCGAGGGCCTCTCGTTCGCCCACGTGTTCGACGCGGACACGGAGCTGACCGGGCCGATGGCCCTTGACCTGTGGGTGTCGACGGACTCCGGGGGAGATGTCAGTCTGTTCGCGGGCGTGGAGAAGTGGAGCGCGGGCCGCTGGGTGCCCTTCGAGGGCTCGTACGGCTACGGGCGCGACCGGGTCGCGCTCGGCTGGCAGCGGGCCGCCCTGCGGGAGCTGGATGCCGCGCAGTCGACGCCGTACGCACCCGTCCACACCCTGCGGCGCGAGGAGCCCCTCGGTCCCGGCGAGATCGTGCCGGTGCGGATCGCGCTCGGCCCGTCGTCGACGCTGTTCCGCGCGGGCGACACGCTGCGCCTGGTCATCGCGGGCCGACCGCTCGCGCCGCGCAATCCGCTGACCGGTCACTTCCCGGCCTGGTACGCGCCCAGTCCTCGCGGCGTGTGCACCGTGCACTGGGGACCGGACCGAGCGGCGCGGCTGATCGTGCCGGTGATCCCGCGCCCGTCCTGACCTCGCGCAGGCGCCGGCCCGCGGGTCAGGAGCCGTGCGCGCGCATCGCCGCGACCTGCACGGTCACGATCTGCCCGGTGAGATCGGCGGCGGCGACGTTGAGCGTCACGCGGGCGACGTCGCGCGGGTCCAGCAGCGTGTCGTCGGGCTCGTCGCCGAACGCCGCGGTGCGCATCGGGGTCTTGGTGCGCTGCGGATTGATGCAGTTGATGCGCACGCCGTTCTCCGACCACTCCTCCGACAGGGCCTGCGTGAGGTTCACGACCCCCGCCTTGGTGGCGGAGTAGACGCTGTAGCCGGCGCGGCCGCGCGTGTACGAGCTGGACGTGAACAGCAGAAGCTGCCCGCGCGAGCGCTCCAGGTGGGGGTACGCCTCGCGGGCGACGACGACGGGGGCGAGGAGGTTCGTGTCGATCGTGTCGGCGACCGCCTCGGCGGGGGCGTCCACGAGGTTCGAGATCCGCAGGACGCCGGCCGTCACGATGACGACGTCGATCGCGCCCGCCTCGGCGGCCACGCCGTCCAGCGCCGCCCGCAGGGCCTCCGAGTCGCGCACATCCGTCCCCGTCGTCGAGCGGCTGAACTCGTAGACGCGCGCGCCCGCCTCGCGGGCGAGGTCGACGATGCTCTCGCCGATGCCGTAGCTGCCGCCGAAGACGACGACGATCTTTCCGGCGAGGTCGGGCAGCGTGTCCGGGCGGGTGTCCAGCGCGAGACTCGCGGACTGCAGCTGGAAGAGCTTGTCGGCGATGTGCACGTCGATCGGCTCGGTGACCTTCATGTTCTCCGGCGTGCCGTCCACGACGAAGATCGGCGTGTCCGGCAGGTACTGGAACACGACGCCGCAGTCGTCGGTCGCGCGGAAGTCGGGGTCGCCGGCGGCGATCTCGTACGCGCGGCGGATCGTGCCGAGGCGGAACGCCTGCGGGGTCTGCCCGCGGCGCAGCATCGAGCGATCCGGGATGTCGGTGATGAGTCGGTCCTCGTCGACGCGGATGATCGTGTCGGCGGACGGGATGGCGGTGTCGACGGCGTCGAACCGGTCCAGCGCGGCGACGCAGTCCTGGATGATGCGCTCGTCGATGAACGGGCGCACGGCATCGTGGAAGAGCACCTTGGTGTCGTCGCCCTCGATCGCGGCGAGGGCGAGCTGCGTCGTGTCGTTGCGCGTCTCGCCGCCGGGGAGGATGCGCGTGAGCTTGGGGAACCGCTCGTTGTCGAGCAGGTGGTCGAGCTCGTGGATCGATCCGGCGTTCATCATGACGATGACCTCGTCGATGAGCGGGCTCGCCGTCAGCGCCTCGAGGGTGTGCTCGACGATGGCCTTGCCCGCGATGCGGATGAGCTGCTTGGGGATGCCGAGGCCCACGCGCACGCCGACCCCTCCGGCGAGGACGACCGCGACGGTGCGCGACGATGCGGTGGTCATGGAGCTCCTCGGGGTGCAGCGGGCGGGCCGCTGACCATCCTAAGCGGCGGCGCCCGTGCGCTTTCCGAGCGCGCCCATCACGAGCCCCGCGATGCGGTCCGCGCACGGCGTCGCCCCCGCCTCGGGCGGGACCCCGCCGGGCACCTGCACGTATCGCTCGGCGAACGCCGCGGCATCCGCGGGACGCGCCTCGCCGGCCGCGATCGCGGACACGAGCGCGGGGATGTCCTCGACGATGGGACCCGGCAGATCGCGGCGGTAGTCGAGGTAGAAGTCGCGCGAGGCGAGGTACTCGTCGAGGTCGGGAGCGATGAAGTACGTCGGCACGCCGACCACGGCCGCCTCGTACAGCGCCGACGAGTAGTCGGTGATGAACGCGTCGGCGACGTAGAGCAGCTCCTGCGTCGAGAACCCGGGCGCCGTGTCGACATCCGAGCCGAACTGGCCCGCCATGAGCGGGTGGAGCTTGACGACGAGGTGGATGCCCTGCGCCTCGAGAGCGGCGCTGAGGGCGGGGACGTCGACGGTGACGCCGCCGTCCAGGCGGAAGGTCGGGGCGAACACGGCGATGCGGCGGTCGCGCAGATGCGGGTGCGCGCCGAGGATGCGCTCGCGCACCGCGGCGGCCTCCGCGGGGTCGCGCAGGCGGTCCACACGGGGGAGCGGGGCGACGACGACCTTCTCGACGGGGGTGCCGAACGCCTCCGCGAACGCGGGGCGGCAGTCCTCGCCGCTGGTGAGGACGACGTCGTAGCCCTCGTGCATCCGCATGGCCTTCGCGAGGCGCACGTCGCGTCCCTCGGCCTGCCCGAGGATGCTGAGGCCGAACTTCTTGAACGCGCCCAGGGCGTGCCAGATCTGGATGACCGTGAGCGACCTCTTGTGCCGCAGGACGCTCGCCACGATGGCGTACGTGTCGACCACGAGGACCCGGGCGGTGGCGACGTGGTAGAGCTGCGTGACCATGTGCAGCGCGTAGCCCAGCTTCGCGATGTACCCGGGCGGCACCATGCGCACGAGCATCACGACGCGGACGCTGGGGTCCTCCCGCGCGATGGCGTCCCGCAGCGCCGCGAAGTCCTCGGGGACCTCGGGGTGCTCGCGACTGATCATGACGACCTTGCGGCGCGCCGGCAGGAGCTTGAACGGAGCGTAGGCGATCGCGAGGCACACGCGTGCCGCGGCGGCGACCAGCAGTCGCAGGCCCATCGCGCGGCTGGCCGTGGTGGGCGCGGGCGTGCTGCCTCCCGGCGCGACGGACTCCTCGACGACGACGGCGCGCGTGGGGTCGGCGGCCCGCGGCGCGCGCAGCACCTCGCGCACGATCCGCTCGCTGGAGCGGCCGTCGCACGCGCCCATGAAGCGCTCCAGGAACGCCTCGTAGTCGCTGCCCACGGCCGCGTCGCGGATCGCTCCGGCCAGCTCCGCGTCGTCGCGCACGAGCGGGCCCATGACGTAGTCCGCGAACGTGTGGTAGAAGTCGCGATCCGCGGTGTACTGCTCGAGGTCGGGGCAGAAGAACACGATGGGACGGCGCAGCAGGGCGTACTCGAAGATCGCGGACGAGTAGTCCGTGACGAGCACGTCGGCGGCCATCATGAGCTCGGTGATCTCGCGGTCGTCCGACACGTCCACCACCGAGCGGATGCCGGGCCGCGCGATGCGCAGCGCCCGCACGAACGGATGCATCTTGACGAGCACGACCCAGTCGTCGCCGAGGTCCGACGCGAGCCGGTCCCAGTCGACGCTGTCGTAGTCGAAATGCGCGGTGAGCTGCCCCTCGCCGCGGAAGGTCGGGGCGAACAGGGCGATCCGCGCGTCGTCCGGGATGCCGTGCCGCGCGCGGACGTCCGCGGTCGCCGCGGCGATGCGCGCCTCGTCGAAGAACGCGTCCGTGCGGGGGACGCCCAGGGCGTGCACGCGAGCGATGTCGATGCCGAACGCCTCGGCGTAGTCGGCGCGGACGCCCTCCGCGCTGACGGTCGCGTCGGTGTAGTTCCGGTGCGCGAGCGAACCGGGGAGGGGTCCGCCCGGCAGGCCCACGCGGCTCCAGCCCACGCGCTTGAACGCTCCCGCCGCGTGCCAGACCTGCACCAGCCGCGTGTCCTGCCGGATGCGCAGCGGGTACACGAGCGGATAGAAGTCGTCGAGCACGATCGTCTGCGCGGTGGCCAGCAGCCATGGCAGCCGCACGAGGTCGCGCAGCGGGCGCCGGGCGCGCAGGCGGGGCTTGAAGACGCCGATGATCTCCGCCGCGGCATCCTGCCGGCGCAGCTCGTCGCGCAGGAACGCGAAGTTGCCGGAGAAGTCCTCGCGCGAGTCGGAGAGGAACACCGTGCGGCCCTGGCGCACGCCGGCGACCCTCGCGAGGAGGGCGTACGCGAGGATGTACGGCGCGAACCGCCACTTCTGGAGGAAGGCGCTGCGGCGAAGGATGCTGCGGAGACGGTGCATGGATCTCTCGGTCGGCGGATGGTGGGCGGCCCGACCCGCGATTCTAGGCGAGGGACCTGGACGGGGCCGCTGAGGCGCTCAGCTGCGGGGGTCGTGGGGGAGGGCGGGATCCTGCGCCGGGGCGTCGTCCAGACCCGCACGCCAGCCCCGGGCCAGCGACGAGCGGGTCGCGCACACGACGAGGAGGAACCACCCGAAGCCGTTGAGCACGGTGCTCTCGGCGATGGAGTTCACCAGGAGGGTGATGAGGATGAGTGCGGGCCACGTGTACACGGTGGAGCGCCGCTGCGACGCCGTGAGCCACGCACGCGCGACGGCGAGGATGCAGAAGACCGCGAACAGCACCGCCCCCACCCAGCCCGCCTGCAGCAGGACATCGATGAACGCGTTGAGCGCCGACGAATGCGCGCGCCCGGTGTTGACGTCGATCTGGATGAACGGCAGGTAGCGGTCGGTCCAGGTCCCGAACCAGCCCCACCCGTGCACGGGCTGCAGCTCGACCATGTCGAGGACCGCGTTCCACAGCCGCGACCGGGTGAGGAAGTCGGGCGCGGCGTTGAGCGCATAGACGAGCGGACGCCGGAAGACGACGACGAGCACCGCCGCGACGGTGAGCACGGCCGCGATGCTGATCTGCAGCGTGTTCCGCGCGTGCGGCGGGGTGCGCCGCACGATCGCGAGGACGGCGGTCGCGAGCCCCGATGCGAACGCGAGCAGGAGCACGATCGGCGAGCCGGTGAACAGCGCGAGGATCGCGGCCAGTGCGACCGAGAAGATCGTCACCCCGGGGCGCACGGAGCGGGTGCGCCACTCCACGAGGAACGTGATGATCGCGAGCACGGTCACCAGGCCCAGGGTCGTGCGGGTCCCGAACAGGCCCTGGATCGGGCCGCCCTCGGCGAGGTTGCCGGCGACGCTGAGGAACGGGATGGGCAGGTCCAGGAGGATGCCGCTGAGCACCTCGATGAGGAGGGACCCGGTCAGCAGCACCCGCAGCACGTCGCCGGTCGCCCGCACGGTCTGGAGGGTGTCGCGCGTGTGGGCCACGACGATCGCGAGGAGGGCGGGGCCGGCGAGGGCCAGCCAGCCGAGCAGCGACGACACCGGCGAGCGCGACCACGAGGCCGTGATGAGCAGCCACGCCATGAAGATGAGCAGTGTCGTCGGCGCGAGACGCAGGAGCGTCAGCTCGCGACGACGGACCACGAGGATCCCCACGCCCAGTGCGCACAGCCCGACGATGATCGCGGAGTACCCGGCGGTGCCGGTGAGGCGCACCAGCACGTGGGTGCTGAACAGCGCCCCGATCGTCGTCAGCGCGTACGCGGAGGCCAGGGAGGTCGAGCCGAGGAGCTCGACCACGTCGCGGAGCAGGCCGCGCGGCGCCGACGGCCCGGTCACGGCACCCGCTTCGGCATCTCGCCCCGCTCCATCGCGAGACTCTGCTCGGTCGCGCCCACTCCCACCAGCGGCGACTGCTTGATCTTGAAGGCGAACAGGACGATCAGCAGCCATCCCCACTCCATAAGGGGGCGGGATTCGGACACGCTCTGCACGAGGATCACCGCGCCGATGAGCAGCGGCAGGAGGGTGATCGCCGAATACGGGCGGTCGGCGACGAGGTCCCACCGCGGACGGTCCACGGCGAAGAACCACGCACGCCACATGTACGCGAGGTAGAAGAGCCCGATGAGGGCGACGCCGATGAAGCCCAGCTGGAAGAAGACGTCGATCCACACGCTGTGCGCCATGAACACCGTGAGGCCGTGGTCCACGATCCAGTGGTCGAACTTCGGCTCCCATGGCAGCCACGGCGTCGTGTACCCCCACCCGATGACCGGATGCTGCCACGCGCGCTCCAGGACGGCGTCCCAGATGTGCTCGCGACCCGACGCGTCGCCGGAGCGGCCGAGGAGGCGGAACAGGGCGTCCTGGAAGGTGACGAGGAGCGCGGCGACGCCGGCCCCCACGCCGAAGAAGACGACGTACCAGACGGTGCGCTGGCCGGGTCGCCGGGCGGTGCGCATGATGAGCGCCGTCGCGAGGACGGCGAGGGCTCCGGCGGCGGCGACGTAGGTGGTCGCGGATGCCGCGCGCGCGAAGAGGAACGCGGACAGCACGATCCACGCGACGAGCCACCCCCGCCGCGGCACGGAGGCCAGGCGGATCGAGAACACGATGACGGCCACGAGCGCCGCCATCCCGAGGAGGTTGGCATTGCCGAGGATGCCCTGGATGCGGCCGCCGTCGAACAGGAGCGCCCGCGTCCAGTAGATCTCCGGCGGGATGTTCTCGGGAACGGCCACGAAGTTCGGCAGGATCGGGCCGGACACGAGAGCCGCCCACAGCTCGATCGCCAGCGACAGGCCCATCACCCACTTGAGCGCGGACGCGATGGAGCGCACGAGCTCGCGCCACGTGAGCATGCTCGCGACGAACAGCGCCTGCAGCGTCGTCCCGGCGAGCACCGCCCAGGTGAGGAGGGTGGCGTCCAGCCAGTGCGTCCACAGCACCGACAGCGCCGCCCACGCGACATAGGCGAGCGGCAGCCACGGCAGGCGTCGCCACTGCAGGCCGACGGATGCCGCGTCCACGCGCCGCAGGAACCGCGGCACGGACCACAGGGTGATCGTCACGACGGCGAGCACCGCCACGAGGATGCCGAGCCCGGCCGGGCCGAGGACGATGTTCCACATGCTGCCCGCGAACGCACAGAACACCACGAACGTGCAGTACGCGCGCAGCATCAGGTGCCCCGTCGTCTCCCGCACGGGGGCGGTCGGCGGGGCGCTGACGGAGTGTCTGCCGTGGACGGCCATGGTGCACTCAGAGTAGCGTCGCACCCCCTCCTAGGCTGGGAGGATGCTCGTGCCCCTCTCCAACACCCCCCGCGACTACGCGTGGGGCTCGACGACCCTCATCGCCGATCTCGAAGGCCGCGCCCCGGCAGACGGTCCCGAGGCCGAGGTCTGGTTCGGCGACCACCCGGGATCGCCGGCGCGTGTCGAGGACGGCACCGGCCGCACCCTCGACCGCTGGCTCGCGGAGGAAGGGGAGGGCCTGCACGTCGCGACGCGCCTGCCGTACCTGCTCAAGCTGCTCGCGGCCGCGCATCCGCTGTCGATCCAGGCCCACCCGTCGAAGGCTCAGGCCGAGGCGGGCTTCGCCCGTGAGGAGGCGGCCGGGATCCCGCGCGACGCGGTCGAGCGGAACTACCGCGACGACAACCACAAGCCCGAGCTCATCGTCGCCGTCAGCGACACGTTCCGGGCACTCGCGGGCCTGCGCGACATCGCCGCGACGCGTCGGCTGCTCGCGGCGCTGCCAGACGGGGCAGGCGTCCGCGCGCTGCGTGAGCGCCTCGACGCGTCCGACCCTGCCCGTGCGCTCGCCGAGACGGTGCCGTGGCTGCTCTCGCCGGAGGCCGCGCCGGTCGTCGCGGACGTGCTCGCGGCTCTCGGGCAGGCGCATGCGGACGAGTTCGCCGCCGAGCTCGACCTCGCCCGGCGCCTCCTCGGGGAGGTGCCGCAGGACCCGGGCATCGTGGTCGCCCTCCTCATGAACCTCGTGACGCTGCAGCGGGGCGAGGGCCTGTTCGTCCCGGCCGGAGTCCTGCACGCCTATTTCGACGGACTGGGCGTCGAGCTCATGGCCGCGAGCGACAACGTCCTGCGCGGAGGCTTCACGCCCAAGCACATCGACGTCGCCGAGCTGGCCGCCGTGCTCGACGCGACGCCGGGCGCCGTCCCGGTGGTGCGTCCCGCTCAGGTCGCCGGCGCGACCGGAGACGTCGAGGCCTACCCCGTGCCCGTCGCCGACTTCGAGCTCGTGCGGGTGCGCGTCCGCCCCGACGCGCCCGCGGCGTTTGCGCTCCGCGGGACGGCGATCGCGCTCGGGACGGCGGGCGAGGTCGAGATCGGGCAGGGGACGGAGACGCTGCCGATGCGTCCCGGACAGGCCGTGCTGATCACCCCTTCCGCGGAACTGGTGCGCGTCCGCGGCGACGGCGAGGTCTTCATCGCGCAGCCCGGACCGGCGTCGTGATCGCACTGTGATCTGGATGCGCGCCGCGTCGGCGCGTCGCAAAGGTTCAATCCCGACTTGAGCCTTTAGTATCTGCGGCTTGACCTGAGCGAATGACACGAGTGTAATTAGGGGCACGCGAAAGCGCTCAGGGGGCAAGACGAGGTCCCGGCAACAGGGACATCAGGGGGTGCAGAACGACATGACGGGCTCGCAGTACCGGTCAGGCGTTCCCGGCGACTGGTTCATCGATCCAGTCAATCTCGGCGTGCCGGGGGTCCGCCGACCAGCCGAGATCGACGACGACAACGCGCTGGCATGGCAGACGGACGCGCTGTGCGCACAGACGGACCCGGAGGCGTTCTTCCCCGAGAAGGGCGGCTCGACGCGCGATGCCAAGCGCATCTGCACGTCGTGCGAGGTCCGCGCCGAGTGCCTCGAGTACGCGCTGCAGAACGACGAGCGCTTCGGGATCTGGGGCGGCCTCAGCGAGCGTGAGCGCCGGCGCCTCAAGCGTCGCGCGGTCTGACGATCCTCGCCGATCTGGTCGCCGCGGCGCGTTCCTCCGGGCGGAGGGACGCAGCCGACCTAGGCTGACTGCGTCATGCCCAGCACTTCAGGACGCAGTCGGGTCCACGCCATTCTGGTTGTGCGCCCCGACGGACGCGCGCCCGCCTCGCTTCATCTGAAGCGCACCCTCGCCTCCGTCGCCGCGCAGTCCCGCCCGGTCGACGCCCTGACCCTGGTCGTGTGCGGTGACGATCCCCTCGTGGCCGAGCACGCCGCACGCGCCGAGCCCGGATCGGTCGTGCACGCGCCCGCTTCGACCTCCTACGCGCAGGCGCTGCGCCTCGCCGCGCCGCGCATCGCCGAGCACGAGTCGGTGTGGCTGCTCGCCCAGGACACCGCCCCCGAGCACGACACGCTCGCGCTGCTGGCCGGAACCCTCGAGCTGTCGCCCTCGATCGCGGTCGCCGCCCCCAAGCTGGTGCGCTGGGACGACCGCAGCGAGATCGTGTCGCTCGGCGTCTCGATGACGCGTCTGGGCCGCACCGTCGTCCTCGCGGAGGACGAGCTCGACCAGGGCCAGCACGACGCGGACGAGGACGTGCTCGGCGCGGATGTGCGCGGCCTCCTCGTCGCCGGGGGCGCGTGGAGCCTCCTCGGCGGCATCGATCCCGCGCTCGCCGGCGCCGACGAAGGACTGGATCTCGGCATCCGCGCCCGCCTCGCCGGAGGACGGGTGGCCGTCGTGCCGGGCGCGCGACTCGCCGTCGCCGGAGACGGTGCGGCGGGGCTCCCCGCGCCGATCGATGCCCGCCGCGCGCGCCGCATCGCCTACGCGGGCCGCACCGCGCAGCTGCACCGCCGGCTCGCGTACGCGCATCCGGTCGCCCTCCCGTTCGTGTGGCTGTCACTGCTGCCGCTGGCCGTGATCCGCACGATCGGTCACCTCATCGGCAAGGCTCCGGCGCTCATCGGACCCGAGTGGGGGGCCACGGCGACGGCGATCGTGCGTCTGGGCGCCGTCGCGCGCTCACGACGGCAGATCGCCCGCACGCGCCGCGCGACGTGGGCGCAGCTGAGCGCGCTCCGCATCCGGCGGTCGGACCTGCGCCGCCGTCTGGACACGGTGGATCCGGATGCCGGCATCCGCCGCCGCGGCGAGCTGCACTTCTTCGCGGGCGGCGGGGCGTGGGCCGTCCTGGGTGCCCTGCTCGTCTCGGTCGCGGTCTTCACGCCGCTGCTCGCGTGGCCGGTGCTCGGCGGCGGCGCCCTTCTGCCGCTGTCCGACACCGTGGCGCAGCTGTGGCGTGAGGCCGCGTGGGGGCTGCGCGCATCGGGGCTGGACACGGTGGGGCCCGCCGACCCGTTCGCCGCCCTGCTCGCCCTGCTCGGCACGCTGTCGCCGGCCCGCCCGTCCACGGCGCTCGTGGTGCTGTGGGTCCTGTCGCTGCCGCTCGCGGTGCTCGGCGGCTGGATGGCGGCCACGCGCCTCACCGAGCGCGCCTCCCTGCGCATCCTCGCCGGCGCCGCGTGGGCGCTCGCCCCCACGTTCCTCGCGGCGCTCCAGGAAGGGCGTCCGACCGCGGTCATCGCGCACCTCCTGCTTCCCTGGCTGTTCTACGCGGGCTCGGTCGCGCACCGCTCGTGGGTCGCCGCCGCCGCGGCCTCGCTCCTGCTCGCGGGCGTGGTCGCCGCGGCCCCCTCGCTCGCTCCCGCCCTCGTCGTGCTGTGGCTGCTGGCGATCGTCCTGTCTGTCGCCGGACGCGCGGGTCGTGGCGTCGTGCGCCTCATCTGGGTCGTGATCCCGTCGGCGGCGCTCGCGGCCCCCCTGGTGTGGCACCAGCTGCGTGCCGGCAACGCCCTCGGACTTCTCGCCGACCCCGGCCTGCCCTGGATGGGGCCGCAGGCGGCGCCTGATGCGGCAGGACGGTTCACCCTCGCGACGGGGTTCCCGACGTCGGATCCCGGCGGATGGGGGACCCTTCTGCCGGAGGGCGCGCCGACATGGTGGGTGCCGCTGCTGCTCGCGCCGCTCGTGGTCCTCGCGCTGCTGGCGCCGCTCACCCGCCGCTGGTCCAGCGGAGCCGTGCTCCTGGGCGTCGTCGTCCTGGGGCTGGCCACCGCGTTCGGCGCCGCGGGCGTGTCGCTGAGCTTCGCGCAGGCGCAGCCCGTCCCGCTGTGGCCGGGCGCGGGGCTGAGTCTCGCGTGGCTGGGCGTCGTCGGCGCCGCGACCACGACGCTCGGATCGGGTTTCATGGTCCGTCCAGGGTGGTTGCGCCCGTCTGCCGTGGCACTCGTGTTCGTGACCCTCCTCGCCGTGTCGGTCCCCGCGCTCACCGCCGTCCACCGCGGCCAGTCGCGGCTCACCGACGGACCGAGCACGACCCTTCCCGCCTATGTCGCCGCCGAGGGCCGCTCCGACCCGGACCTCGGGACGCTCGTCATCACGCCGCAGAACGGCGGCGGGGTCGCGTCCCACGTCGTGTGGGGACCGAGCGAGACGCTCAACGGGCAGGCGACGTTCATCTCGACCGACACCGCGCCCACGGAGCAGGATGCGCGTCTGGCGGCCCTCACGGCAGACCTCATCGCCTCGAGCGCTCCGGGCGCGATCGACGACGTCGTGGCATCCGGGATCTCGTTCGTCCTGCTCGCGCCGGCCGCCGACCCCGAGTCGGACCGTGCCCGGGCCACGCGCATCCGCGCGGTCACCTCGATCGACCAGCGCCAGCAGCTCGTGCCGGTGGGGGAGACCTCGCGCGGCATCCTCTGGCGCGTGACGGCCGGTGACGGCGCCGGGGACGGAGGATCCATCGCGGACCGGGTGACGCTCACGGCGCTGCAGGGGACGACGGCGGGATGGATCGCCGGCCTCCAGCTGACCGTCTTCGCCATCGCCGTGCTGCTGGCCGTCCCGACCGCGGCCGCGCGCCGCGCATCCCGCCGGCAGCCGCGGGTCGTCGGCTTCATCGCGAGGGAGGACCGATGACCGAGTCGAGGGGACGCCGCTGGGCGCTCACGGGGGCGCGCAGCGTCACCGGCGCCGTCGTAGCAGGCGCAGCCGTCCTCGCCGTCGCCGTGGGCATCGCCGCCCCCTGGCCGCAGGTCACGCGCGAGCCGGTGGCGGTCGTCGCCGCCCCGACGCCGGCGGACTCCGTCGTCGCGTGCGACGGCGCGGTCCTCGCCGCCGGGCGCAATTCGCGCAGCGCCGTCGAGGTGACGGTCGCCGCGCAGCCGGTGCCTCTCGTCGCCGCGGACGACGCGCAGCCGGTCGAGGACATCGAGATGGCTTCGCCGGACGTGCAGGGCCTCGACGGCGCGCCCGCCTTCGCCGCCCCGCCCCACGACCGGATCGCGACGGGACTGGCGGCCGCGACCTCGGCGCGCATCGCCGACGAGGACCTCGCCGGCTTCACGACGGACGCCTGCCGTCCGCCCCTGTTCGAGTCGTGGCTCGTGGGCGGCGACACCTCGACGGGGACGACGGACCTCGTGCTCCTCTCCAACCCGGGGGATGTCGCGGCGACGGTGGACCTGACCGTGTACGGCGCCACCGAGCCGGCCGTTCCGCCGGGCGGCAGCGGCGTGACGATCCCCGCGCGCACGCAGCGCGTGATCTCCCTGGCGGGACTCGCGATCGGCGAGGAGAGCCCGGTCCTGCGGATCACCGCGACCGGCGCTCCGGTGCGGGCGAGTCTGCAGTCCAGCCTCGTGCGCACGCTCGTGCCGGGCGGGCTGGACCAGCAGAGCGCGATCGCGGCGCCCGACCGGCTCCAGGCGATCCCCGGTGTCGCGGTCACCTCCGCCCCGGGAGCGGCGGGCGCGTCGAACCCCGCGACGATCGTGCGCGTCCTCGCGCCGACGGAGTCCGGCGAGGCGACCGTCACCGTGACGGCCGTCGGATCGACCGCCCCGGTCATGGCGCCCAGCACGATCCCCGTCGCGGCCGGCAGCCCCACCGAGCTCGAACTGGGCAGTCTCGCCGTCGGCACGTACGTCGTGACGGT
>Ga0182739_1003373_pt1 | contig 14023 bp, 12 predicted proteins | sample eDN5th30CBELigBY_FD_128873 | JGI IMG/M metagenome (GOLD analysis project Ga0182739, IMG submission 128873) | Enriched backyard soil microbial communities from Emeryville, California, USA - eDNA 5th pass 30_C BE-Lig BY (version 2) (version 2) | ecosystem: Environmental > Terrestrial > Soil >... | reverse complement strand
GGCCCCGCTAGCGCAGCACCGCGACGATGGCGCCATGGTTGGGGCTGTCTTCGTGGAACTCGCGCACGATGCCGCGCGAACGGTAGTAGTAGAGCTGCCCAAGCACCTGTTCGCGGATCAGCCCGCCGCCCACGATGATGCGCACGCCGCGGCCGTGGCTGCGCCAACCGTCGAGCAACAGTTTGTCGAGTTTTTCCAGCGCACGCGCCACGGTTTCACGGCTGTGCGCGATGTCGCGGGTGAGAAAGCTGCCGTCGTGCTGCAGGTAGAGATCCTGGTCGCACTTGGGGCAGACGAGATGGGGCGGTACCTGGTCGAGTTCGAAACGGAGCGCCGTCTCGCGCATGCCGCAGCTCAGGCATTCGCGGTCAGTCATGGGGAACGGTCAACCTTCCAGGCAGCAGGGCTTGGCCTGCCAGGTGGCCTGAGTGGCAAACCAGTATTCGCGCTTGAGCCCCAACAGGCGGTAGAGCGCTTCCGGCACGTCGTGTTTTATGCCGGCGATGTCGCGGGAAATACGGGCATAGCTCACCGCTCCCTGGATGTACTGGTTTATGAGGCGCGCGACGCGTTCCACATCCACCTCGCCGTCGAGATAGCCGGCACCATGCAGGTTGCGCACCAACGCCAGGCTGTACTTGTGGCTGTTCTGTGCCATTTCCACCAGCTTGCCGTTGATCGCGGCCTCGTCGAGGCCGGTCTGGCAGCCGGCGCTGACGAAGGGGCAGCCGGGCACATTGTTGGGGTCATCGCCGAACTTGTGGGCGAAGATGAAGTTGATCATGTTCTCCAATTGTTCGAGCGGTGTATTGGAGGGCGAAAGCAGGGAATCGAGTTCCCCCTTCACGGTGTTCCAGTAGTAATTGGTGGCTTCGCAGAACAGGTTCGCCTTGGATTCGAAGTGATGGTAGAAGCCGCCCTTCGTCACCCCGGCCTGCTTGCAGATATCGTTGATGCCCACAGAGTTGTAGTTACTGTGCCAGATCAGGTCCATCGCGGTTTCGAGCAAACGGGTATACGTGTCCCGGGACATGGCGCTACACCTCAGTTATGTGTGTGACGGCGGATCAAGATGCCGACTGGTCTGTACTTTTCTATACTTCGTTGAATTTCCACCCAGGCAATGCCGTTTTCAAACCCCGACAAAATATACGGTCTCTACCCGTTTGGCAAGCACGCATTGCCAAAGAGCGCCCCAAGGTGGGGCGATGGCACACAAAACAGCGACAAAATCTTCACAAAATGCCAACACTCCGCAAATTTTGGCTCTCTATACTCCCCGCCTGAAAAAATAATTTGACACACATACCGACCGGTATGTATCTTGCGCCCCACTTTCCGTTCCACCCTTTCCGCCGTACCCGCCTTCTGCGTCTGATCGACCAGGGACTGGGCGCCGGTCACCAAGGAGTACCACGATGTCCAGTCCCAAAAGCCACCTGACTTCGTTCCTGAACCGCCATGCCAGCAAAATGGCCCTGGCAATCGCCATCGCCGCCTCGGGCGCCGTCTACTACGGCACCACCGCCAATGCCGACACCACCGAAGACGCTCCCGCGGCAATCGCCGCGCCCGTGGTCGAATTCACCGTGGTCGAACCGATCGAACTGCGCGAGTGGAACAGCTATTCCGGCCGCCTGTCCGCCGTGCAGAGCGCCGAAATCAAACCGCTGGTCGGCGGCACCATCATGGAAGTGCTGTTCGACGACGGCCAGCTGGTGCAGGCGGGCGATCCGCTGTTCGTGATCGATCCCCGCCCGCACCAGAACGCCCTGTCGCAGGCGCAGGCCACGCTGGCCACCGCCAAGTCGCGGCTGCAGCTGGCCAAGGACGAATTCGCGCGCAACGAGCGCCTGCACGACACCGGCCTGGTTTCCGACAGCGTGTTCGACACCGCGCGCAGCAACCTGCAGATCGCCGAAGCCGGCGTGCTGCAGGCGCAGAGCGCGCAGGACCAGGCACAACTCAATCTCGGCTACGCCCACATCGGCGCGCCGATCAGCGGCCGCGTCAGCCGCGCCGAACTGACGGTGGGCAACGTGGTCGATGCGGGGCCGAATGCGCCGGTGCTCACCAGCGTGGTGGCCGACGACGTGCTCTACGCGGAATTCAACGTGGATGAACAGACCTACGTGGAGCTGGCCCGCCACCAGCACGGCGGCGCGATGCCGGTGGAACTGAGCCTGGCGCAGGATCAGCACCAGGTTTACCACGGTGAAATCCACTCCTTCGACAATCGCCTCGACAGCACCAGCGGCACCATCCGCGCCCGCGCCGTGGTGACGAATACCGATGGTGTGCTGACGCCGGGCCTGTACGTCAACGTGCGCGTGGGTTCGTCGCAGACCAAGCCGGTGCTCCTGGTGCCCGAACGCGCCGTGGGCACCAACCAGAGCCGCAAGTTCGTGTATATCGTCGATGCCCAGCATCTCGTGCAGTACCGCGAGGTGACGCTCGGCTCGAATCATCAGGGCAATCGCGTGGTGCTCAGCGGTCTGGAGCCCGGCGATGAGGTGGTGGTGAACGGCCTTTCCCACATCGCCGCGCCCAATACCCTGGTAAACCCCGTGCCGCTGTCCGCCGATGAGCGGGTGGTCAGCCGCTGACCGAATCATGAACGCGCCGTCGGCTATAGCCCGGCGCATTGATGAAGGCGGCCAAAAGCCGCCGCTGCCGTAACTGCTGTACCCCTGGCAAACCCGCCTGCCTCCGGCCGTGGCCACCCCACGGCCGGAGACGGCTTTCTCCATGGAACAAGAACGATGAACATTTCCAGATTCTTCGTGGACCGGCCCATTTTCGCCGGCGTGATCTCCCTTCTCATCTTCATCGCCGGCGCCATCGCCATGATGACGCTGCCGATTTCGGAATATCCGGAAGTGGCGCCGCCCTCGGTGGTGGTCAACGCCGCCTATCCCGGCGCCAACCCGTCGGTGGTGGCGGAAACCGTGGCGACGCCGCTCGAGGAACAACTGAGCGGCACCGAAGACATGCTGTACATGGCGTCGCAGGCGAACACCGACGGCCGCCTGACGCTCACGGCCACCTTCAAGATCGGCACCGATCCCGACCTTGCGCAACAACTGGTCCAGAACCGCGTGTCGCAAGCCCTGCCCCGCCTGCCGGAAGTAACGCGCCAGGCCGGCGTTACCGTGGTGAAGGCCTCGCCCGACATCACGATGGTGGTGCACCTGATTTCGCCGGATGACACCTATGACGAGCTGTACCTGCGCAACTACGCGCTGATGAACGTCAAGGACGAACTGGCCAAGGTGCAGGGCGTGGGCCAGGTGCAGCTGTTCGGCTCCGGCGACTACGCGATGCGCCTTTGGCTGAATCCGGAAAAACTCGCCGAACTGGGCCTTACCGCCAACGACGTGGTCAACGCCGTGCGCGAACAGAACGTGCAGGCGGCCGCGGGCGTGATCGGCGCCGCGCCCGGCACCTCGATGGTGCAGGTGCAGTTGCCAGTCAACGCCAAGGGGCGTTTGGAAAGCCCGGAGGAATTCGGCGAGATCATCGTCAGTGCCGGCAACAATGGCCAGATCACGCGGCTGCATGACGTGGCCCGCATCGAACTCGGCGCTTCCGACTTCAACCTCAGCGCGATGCTGGACAACCAGTCGGCCGTGGCCATTCCCATCTTCCAGGCGCCCGGCGCCAACGCCATCGAAGTGTCCGACGGCGTGCGCAAGGTGATGGAAGAACTGAAGGTGCGCTTTCCCACAGGCGTCGATTATTCCGTGGTGTACGACCCCACCGTGTTCGTGCGCGGCTCCATCCATGAGGTGGTGAAGACGCTGCTGGAAGCGCTGATGCTGGTGGTAATCGTGGTGGTGGTGTTCCTGCAAACCTGGCGCGCCTCGATCATTCCATTACTGGCGGTGCCGGTGTCGATCGTGGGCACGTTCTCGCTGATGTGGCTGTTCGGCTTCTCGATCAACACGCTGTCGCTATTCGGCCTGGTGCTGGCCATCGGCATCGTGGTGGACGACGCCATCGTGGTGGTGGAGAACGTCGAGCGCAACATCGAGGAAGGCCTGTCTCCGCTTGCCGCCACCTACAAGGCGATGCAGGAAGTGAGCGGTCCCATTGTCGCCATTTCGCTGACGCTGGTGGCGGTGTTCGTGCCGATCGCGTTCGTGAGCGGGCTTACCGGCCAGTTCTACAAGCAGTTTGCGCTGACCATCGCCATTTCCACCGTGATTTCCGCGGTGAACTCGCTCACGCTGAGTCCCGCCCTTGCCGCGCTGCTGCTCAAGGGCCACGACGCGCCGAAGGATTGGCTTACCCGCGGCATGGAGCGCGTGTTCGGCGGCTTCTTCCGCTGGTTCAACCGCAGCTTTCAGCGCAGTTCCCACGCATACGCAAGCGGCGTGACCGGCATTCTGTCACGCAAGATGCTGGCCGTGGGCTTTTATGCGCTGCTGCTCGCCTCTACCGGCGTCCTGTTCCAGCACATTCCCAAGGGCTTCGTGCCGATGCAGGACAAGCAGTACCTGATCGCGTTCGCGCAACTGCCAGACGGCGCCACGCTGGAACGCACCAAGGGCGTGATCACCGAGATGGGCGAAATCGGCCTCGACCAGCCCGGCGTGGAAAGCGCCGTGCAGTTCCCCGGCCTGAGCATCAACGGCTTCACCAACAGCGCCAGCGCCGGCATCATCTTCTTCACGCTCGATCCGTTCGAACAGCGCGAGGATCCGAGCCTGTCCGCGCTCGCGCTGACGCAAACGCTGCAGGCCAAGTTCGCCGGCATCGAGGAAGCCTACATCGCCATCTTTCCACCCCCGCCGGTGAACGGCCTCGGCACCACGGGCGGCTTCAAGCTGCAGCTGGAAGATCGCGCGGGTCTGGGTTATGAACAGCTGGCGGAAGTGGCGCAACAGGTGCAGATGCAGGCCTGGCAGCGCCCCGAGCTTGCCGGCGTGTACTCGAACTACAAGATCAATGTGCCGCAGCTTTATGCGGATGTGGATCGCACCAAGGCCAAACAGCTCGGGCTTTCCGTAAGCGACGTGTTCGACACCATGCAGGTGTACTTGGGTTCGCTCTACATCAACGACTTCAACCAGTTCGGCCGCACCTTCAAGGTGATCGCGCAAGCCGACGCGGAATTTCGCGACTCCAAGGACGACGCGCTCAACCTCAAGGTGCGCAATGCGAGCGGCGACATGGTGCCGCTGGGCTCGGTGCTGCGCATGCAGGAAAGCTATGGCGTGGAAACCGCCTCGCACTACAACGGCTACCTGACCGCCGACATCAACGGCAACGCCGCGCCTGGGTTTTCCAGCGGACAGGCGCAGGCCGCCATCGAGGAAGTACTGGCGCAGACGCTGCCACCCGGCATCGTGTATGAATGGACCGACCTCACCTACCAGGAAGTATTGTCGGGCAACACCGCGGTCTTCATCTTCCCGCTGTGCCTCTTGCTGGTATTCCTGGTGCTGGCTGCGCAGTACGAAAGCCTGGCATTGCCGCTGGTGGTGATCACCATCGTGCCGCTGTCGATCCTGGCGGCGCTGGCCGGCGTGTGGCTCACGCGCGGCGACAACAACATCTTCACGCAGATCAGCCTGTTCGTGCTCGCGGGGCTCGCCAGCAAGAACGCGATCCTGATCGTGGAGTTTGCGCGCGAACTGGAACAGCGCGGCATGGACACCTACCACGCCGCGATCACCGCGAGCCGCATGCGGCTGCGCCCGATCCTGATGACATCCTTCGCCTTCATCATGGGCGTGGTGCCGATGGTGTACTCCACCGGTTCCGGCGCCGAGATGCGCAACGTGATGGGCATCGCCGTGTTCTCCGGCATGCTGGGCGTGACCTTCTTCGGGCTGTTTTTCACCCCGGCGTTCTACGTGCTGCTACGCAAGCTGGAAGGCAAACGCCTCAAGCGCCACGCCGTCCACGCACCGGACACGTTGCTGCCCGCCCCGCAAACCACGCAGTCGGCCTGAGGAACAGTTCATGAAAATTCTGAAAAGCTTTACCGTGCTGGCTTTGCCGCTGGCGCTCGCGGCCTGCCACAGCTATCTCGACGTGGATCGCGCTGCGGCACTCGCCACGCTGCCGGATACCGCGGCACAGTTCGAACTGGAGGGGCGCCTTGCCGCGCAGGAACCGGTGAGCGACTGGTGGAACCAGTTGCAGGATGCCGCGCTCGAGCAGTTGCTCGAGCAGGCCTTTGCGCACAACCAGGACCTCGCCATGGCTCAGGCCTCGCTGGCGGAATCCCGCGCGCTATTGCGCCAGGCCGGCGCCGAGCGCTTCCCCACGCTCGACGCCAGCGTGGGCGGCACGCGCGACAAGCTGCCCACCGCGATCAATCCGCTGCGGCCGGGCAGCATCATGCAAACGTACGATGCGACGCTCGATACCAGTTGGGAAGTGGATCTGTTCACCGGCCGTCTCGGCAACGCGGTGAAAGCGGGCCGCGCCAACCTGGCGGAACGCGAAGCCGCACTGCGCGCCGCGCAGGTCAGCGTGGCCGCGGAAGTGGCGAGCGCCTACGTCAGTCTACGCGGCAATCAATATCTATTGGACGTGGCGCAGCGCAACGCCCAGGTGCAGCGCCGCACCTTCGAGTTGACGCAGACATTGCAGCAGGCGGGCCAGGGCGACCTGTTCGACGTGTCGCGTGCCCAGGGGCAGTTGGCACTTACTGAATCGCGTATTCCGGCATTGGAAGCGGCGGTGCACGTGGCGCTCAATCGGCTTGGCGTACTGACCGGTCAAGGCAGCGAGGCACTGCGCGGCTTGATGAACCAAGTGCAACCCCTGCCCTCGCTGCCCGCCAGCGTGGCGGTGGGCGATCCGCGCGCGCTCCTGCAGCGCCGCCCCGACATCAGCCAGATGGAAGCGGCGCTGCAGTTGTCGGCAGCGCAATACAACATTGCCGTGGCCGATCTGTATCCCCGCATCGTGTTCAACGGCAGCCTGGGCTTCCTTGCCACGGATTGGTCGGACCTGGGGCGCGAGTCATCGGAAGTGTTTTCGTTTGCCCCTTCGCTGCAATGGGGCGGACTCAACCAGGGCCGCGCACAAGCACGCATCGCCGCGGCGGACGCGCGCACGCAAAGCCAGGTGGCCGCGTTCGAGAAACAGGTACTGCTGGCATTGGAGGAAACCGACAACGCACTGCGCCGCTTTACGCGCGAGGAAGAACGCCGCGCAAAACTGCAGGAAGCGGCGCAGGCCAGCGCACAGGCGGCCAACTTCGCGCGGCAACGTTTCGAAGTGGGCGCCAGCGATTTCCTCAGCGTGCTCGACGCCGAACGCTCGCAGCTGGAAGTGGACGCGCAACTGGCGGAAAGCGAAACGCAGCTGTTGTTGAATCTGGTGTCCGTCTACAAAGCGCTGGGTGGTGGGTGGGAGGTGGCACAGCAGCGCTGACCATCGCCGATGCCCCCTGGCGGAGTGTCCGTTTGCGTGCACTGGTGTTCGCCAATTGCCGCCGGACAGGTGCAACCCACCCCCAGCTCCGACATAAACCCTTGATTTCACTACAGCCAAATCAAGGCGCGAAAATTGCGTATCCGTAGGGTAATACGTGGCCACTACTGCGGAAGCGACATGCTCAAAAGTTACCTAAAGACTGCCTTGAACTTCCTGATGAAGCACAAGCTGCACTCCATGCTCAATCTTTTGGGCATGGCGGTGGCGCTGGCGTGCTGCCTGCTGGTGTCGCTGTATGTGCTTTTTGAATTGAGCTACGACCGCCATCATCAGCTTGCGGAGCGCCTCTACCGCATCTCGGGCGATTTTGCTTCCGCCCAATCGGTCAGCAATTCCGGCCTGGCGGCCGCGCTGTTAAAGGAGGAGTTTCCGCAAATCGTCGAAACCGCCAGGATCTATGGGGATCAGCCTGGCCTCCTGCGGCGAGGGGAACTGTCGGCATTCGAGCCAGGCGTGCGATTCGCCGACAACTCCTTTTTCCGCCTCATGGATTACGAATGGCTACAGGGAAATCCCGAAACCGCACTGACGCAGCCGGACACGATCGTGTTGACCGAAAGCCTGGCGGACAAATACTTCCCCGGTGAAAACCCCATGGGGCAGATTCTCGAACTGGGCGCCCAGAGGCTGCCCATGACGGTCGTAGGCGTGATCCGGGATCTGCCGGACAACACGCACTTGTTCATCACGGCAATCGGCTCGCTCGATCTGGGCGTCAAACGCTCCAGCTATACCGAGGATTACGTGCTGCGGAACTGGGGATTCAATATTTTCCACACCTACATCCTGCTGGAAGAAGGTGCGAGGATCGAAGACATCGAGCAGCGGCTGCCTGATTTCGTCTCCCGCCACGTTCCTGCCACCGGCCCCACGCCACGCGGCATGTCGGCCTTGAACATCCGGGACATTCACCTGCAAAGCACGATGCGGGGTGAATGGAAACCGGTGGGGAATCCCGATGCCTTGCTGATATTGGGCATCATTGCCGTATGCGTATTGATCGTGGCTTGCGTGAACTTCATGAATCTGTCCACCGCGCGGTCGGCGCAGCGGGCGCGGGAGATCGGCTTGCGCAAGGCCATGGGCGCGGATCGGGGGCGGATCATCGTGCAATTTCTGGGCGAGTCCATTTTCATGACCACCCTCGCCATGGTCATGGCGATCGCCCTGCTCGAACTGGTACTGCCCGCGTTTCGCGAATTCGTGGGAATAGACGTGGACTGGAGCAGCATCAGCGGCGCCAGCCTGTTGCTGGGCATGGTGGCTTTCGTTGCCTTCGTGGGGATTGCGGCGGGGAGCTACGCCGCATTCTTCGTCTCCTCCTTTCAGGCTTCGCGGGTTCTCAAGGGAGACGTGACCCGGGGCAATGCCGGTGTCCTGTTCAGGAACATTCTGGTACTCGGGCAGTTTTCCATTTCCATCACCCTCATCATCGCCACCGCCGTGGTGCTGCTGCAAATGAACTTCGCGCGGAAGGCAGACCTTGGTTTCAATACGGAACAGGTTGTCCTCGTCCAGGGCGACCTGGCCACCGGACTCGGACCTCGCCGGGAGGAAATGCTGAACCGGCTGCGGCAGCATCCCAACGTCATCAATGCCGCCGCGTCCAGCATCAACCCGCTTGCCGCCATCGCCTCGCTGAGGCGTGACGTGATTCCGGAAGGCGAAACCGAGGCGGTGGACATCTATGGATATCCCGTGGGTCCCAATTTCCTGGAGACGTTTGCCATTGGACTGTCGGCGGGCAGGACCTTCTCCAGCGATAGAACCGCGGACCAGTACGTGGCACCGACGGCGGAAACTCCCCTGACCCAGGCCAGCTTCGTATTGAATGAATTCGCCGCCCGTCAATTCGGATGGACCGCCGACGAAGCACTCGGAAAATCACTAAAGACTCCAGATAAGGAGGGGATAGTGGAAGGAACGGTAATCGGCGTGGTGAAGGACGCCTACCTGGAGTCGGTCCGCGAACCCATAAAACCGCTGATGTTCTACATGCCACCGGAATACAGCAACGGCACCCAGTCGGTCTATTCGCGTCTGTCCATAAAAATCCGGGGCGACGATATTCCGGAAACCCTCGCCTTCATCGACAGTACCTGGAAGGCGTTCAATCCCTCGGTGGACATTCGCCGCGATTTTCTCGACTCCGAATTCGATGCGGTCTACAGGGACGAACAGCAGCAAGGCAGGATGTTTCTGTACTTTGCCAGCCTCGCCATCGTGTTGGCCTGCTTTGGCCTGTTTGGGCTCGCGGCCTACAATACCGAGCGGCGCACGCGGGAAATCGGCATCCGCAAGGCGATCGGGGGCAATGTGGGGAGTATCGTTTATCTGCTCACCAAGGATTTCAGCAAGTTGGTCCTGCTGGCCAACCTGATTGCGTGGCCGATCGCCTACGTCAGCATGTCCCGCTGGCTCGACAATTTTGCCTATAGAATCGATCTCTCTCCCTTGGTTTTCATCGGAAGCGGCGTGGTCGCGCTGTGCATCGCCTGGTTGACGGTCGGGGGTACCGCCGCGAAAGCGGCAAGCGCCAAGCCGGTGCTCGCGCTCAGGTGTGAATGACACCGCCTGAAAGGCGAGGCCACGAATGCCAATAATTGCTTGTTGACATAGATTCTCATTACTACTATCGTTGCCACGTACCACTGTTCCGGGAAACCGCCCCCATGTACGTGTGCCTCTGCAAAGCCGTTACCGACCGTCAGATCAAGGAATCCCTTGCCGGGGGTACCTGCAGCACCTATGCGGATCTGCGGCGCGAATTCGGCGTGGCCACTCAATGCGGCAAATGCGGGCAGATGGCCAAATCCCTGATCGAAACCAGCGTCAAGAAGGCCGATTTCGCTCCGGCTGTTTGAGGCTTTCCTTTCCTATTCCCTTCCTGGTTTTTGCCTTCATCTCCAGCTGTCCTCATCGGCTGGTGAGTTAATCGCTGCCCGCATCAATGACGCTGGCCACGGTCGTGCTCATGCCTATCCAGGGTACGCTGCAAGCACATCCATGTGGCGCTCGGCTCCGGGCCCGGCAAGCCGGTCCAGCCACTCGGCATAGCCGAGCGTCGTTCCGCCCGCCACAGCGCTATGCGCTGTAAACACCGGGCTCCACCCCTGGCCCTACGACGCCCCTGAATAGGCATGAGCACGACCGCGGCTTACATTCTGACCTCAGCTTTCCGCACAAGATCGCCTCGGCCACCCCTGCCGAAATTAATAGTCTTAACGATAAGCGTTACCATGAACATTTATTTAATTAAATCAACAGGTTAGCATGGAAAACCACTGGACAAACCCGTCTTGATCCAGGACAATGCCTTCCGTGTTCCACCCCCTTCCAGGAGGCCGCCATGAAAGGTGACAAGCAGGTCATCGTCCATCTCAACAAAATCCTCGGCAACGAGCTCGTTGCCATCAACCAGTATTTTCTGCATGCCAAGATGTTCAAGGACTGGGGGCTGAAGGAGCTGGCCGAACACACCCATCATGAATCCATCGACGAAATGAAGCATGCCGATGCGCTGATCGAACGCATCCTGTTCCTCGAAGGCCTGCCCAACCTGCAGGATCTGGGCAAGCTGCACATCGGCGAACATACCCAGGAAATGCTGCAGTGCGACCTGGCGCTGGAAATGCGCGCGATTCCCGATCTGAAGGAAGCCATTACCTACTGCGACCAGGTGCGCGACTACGTCAGCCGCGAATTGTTCGAAGACATCCTCGAAAGCGAGGAAGAGCACGTGGACTGGCTGGAAACGCAGTTGTCGCTGATCGAGAAGGTGGGCATTCAGAACTATCTTCAGGAGAAGATGGACAGCTGAGCACCATCGCGCCCGCGCCGGGTTTCCCCCGGCGTGGACGCGCCTCTTCCCCGCGTTGTGTCCTGAACGGATACGCCGCGCCAAGAAACCCTTCCCCTTGCGCGGGTATGCCGTAAATTACCGCCTCCGGGCGCCCTCTTTCCCCCGCGCCCCGGCTTGCAAAAGCCCCCCGCTCCCTGCATATTTGCGATCCCTTTTTGCGATCCCGTTTCAACCCTTGCAGGAGATTTTCATGAGCGCATTCGTTTGTCAGAAGGCCCCAGGTTTTACCGCTGCCGCGGTCATGCCGGACGGCTCCATCAAGGACGATTTTTCCCTGGCCGACTACGCCGGCAAGTACGTAGTGATCTTTTTCTATCCGCTGGATTTCACCTTCGTATGCCCGTCCGAAATCCTGGCCCACAACAGCCGCGTGGCAGAATTCAAGAACCGCGGCGTGCAGGTGATCGGCGTTTCCATCGACTCGCAGTTCACCCATTCCGCCTGGCGCAACACTTCGCTCGAGAACGGCGGCATCGGCAAGATCGATTTCCCGCTGGTGGCCGACGTGAAGCACGAAATCGTGCAGGCCTATGGCGTCGAGCATCCGGATGGCGTGGCGCTGCGCGGTTCCTTCCTGATCGACAAGGACGGCTTCATCCAGCACATGGTCATCAACAACCTGCCGCTTGGCCGCAACGTCGATGAAATGCTGCGCATGGTCGACGCGCTGCAGTTCACCGAAGAACATGGCGAAGTGTGCCCCGCCGGCTGGAACAAAGGCGACGAAGGCATGAAGCCCGATGCCGGCGGCGTGGCCAGCTATCTGGCCAAGCACGGTTCGGCGCTCTAAGCCGGCCCGGATCGTTTACCGTCAACCGGTCGCCTGCAGGCGGCCGGTTGCCACCTGACGCGTTTCTATGTCCTTCATTCATTCCCCCCAGCGCCGCTGGCTCGATCTTGCGGTGGGCATTGTCCTGATCACCATGCTGATCGGCGGCAGCCGCTACATCTTCGAACTGAACAGCGACGCCCGTGAGCAGCAACTGGATTCGGTGCTTGCCATGCAGGGCCAGCGTATTTCCACCGACAAGGGTTGCGTGGCCTGCCATACCGTGGACGGCAGCGCTGGCGTGGGGCCGACCTGGCTGGGCATGTGGGGACGTGTGGAAGAACTCACCAGCGGCCGCACCGTGGTGGTGGACGAGGAGTATTTTCGCCGCAGCCTGGAAGATCCGCGGCGTCAGGTGGTCAAGGATTATCCCAACGTGATGCTGCCCTACTTCCTGTCCGAGGAAGAGATTCAGGCATTGATCGCCTTCGCGCAGAGCCTGTCGCCGCCGCCCTGACGCGCAACCCGCCCCGGCTTACGCCGCCACGCCCTGATCCGGCGCATCCCGCGCATCGGCCGCGGCCTGTTGCTGACGGTATTCGAGCAGCCAGCGGCGCCAGCCGAACAGCACGATGATCAGATACGCCGCAAACAGCAGCGCGGTCAGGTACAGCCCCCGATCGATGTAGAGATAGATCGACACGCTGTCGACCACCAACCAGTACAGCCAGTTTTCCAGCACCTTGCGCACCACCAGGAAAGTGGTGACCACCGCGCCCCAGGTGGTGAAGGAATCGAGGAATGGAAAGGCACCATGGGTGTAGCGCTGGATCATGTAGCCATTGACGCTTGCCAGCACCAGCACCGCCGCAATCAGCGCCGCATGCTGCCACCCGCGCAGCCGGTGAATGCGCAGCCCCTCGTGCTGCTTGCCGCCGTAGCGCCATTCCCACCAGCCCACCACGGCCATCACCACGTAGAAGACATTCAACGCCGACTCCATCAAGAGCCGCACGTCCCAGAAAATATACGTGTACAGCGTGGAACTGACGAAGGCGCAGGCCCAGCACCACAGGTTCTCGCGCGCCGCCAACAGCAGATAGGCGATGGCGGTGAGCACCGCCACGCTTTCCAGCGACACCAGCGAGGACCAGAACTGTTGCATCAAGCGGCGTCGAAGTCGGGAATGAACTTGGCCACGAACACCGCCTTGCCGTGCGTCTTGTTGCTCCACGCGAACAGTTCGGTGAGCCCCTGCATCACCACGTCGTATTCACCCACGATCAGCGTGGACGTGGCCGAGGTGTTGCAGTGCAGTCCGGGCCTGGTGTTGAGCTCGCGGATGAAATCCAGCACGAGATCGCTATAGCCCTCCTGCAAGGGATACATGCTGAGTTCGACAGTCAATATCATGTTGCTCTCCTGTGTTTGACGAGAATACTCAACACCACGCCCACCAGCACCAGCAACATGCCCAGATAGGTCATGAGGTTGAAGCTTTCGTCGAACAGCGCCAACCCAAGGCCAATGGCAAACAGCACCTCGGTGTAATTGACGATGGCGACGCGTGAAATCATCGCATGCTGGTACGCCTTCGTCATGCAATACTGCCCGCCCTGCGTGGTAAGTCCCAACAACAGCAACCACAGCCACTCGATGCCCGTCGGACTCACCCACACCAATGCCGACCAGAGTCCCGTGACCGGCAGGCACACCAGCGGAAAGTAGAAAATGATCACCAGCGGGTGCTCGCTGTGGCCCAGCTTGCGCACGCAATTGTAAGCCACCCCCATGGTGAAAGACGCCGTGATGCCCACCAACAGATGCAGCGGCCCGATGCGATAGTCGAAGCCCTGGATCATCATCACGCCGACGAAAATCAAGGCGAAAAGCGACAACTGCGACGCACTAACAAGATCACGCACGAACCAGAT
>Ga0182739_1003371_pt1 | contig 14032 bp, 9 predicted proteins | sample eDN5th30CBELigBY_FD_128873 | JGI IMG/M metagenome (GOLD analysis project Ga0182739, IMG submission 128873) | Enriched backyard soil microbial communities from Emeryville, California, USA - eDNA 5th pass 30_C BE-Lig BY (version 2) (version 2) | ecosystem: Environmental > Terrestrial > Soil >... | reverse complement strand
GGAAGTCGATCGTCGGCACCAACGTGGCAGCCGATGCGCTCTCCAACCTTGCCTCGCCCGGCGTCATCGGCGGCGCGCTGATCGTGGTCGGCGAGGATTACGGCGAGGGCGCCTCCGTCATCCAGGAACGCACCCAGGCTTATGCGTTGAAATCCTCGCTCTGGCTGATGGACCCGCGGCCGTCGCTGCCGACCATCGTGCGCTGCACCGAGAAGGCGTTCGAACTTTCCGAGGCGACCAACACGCCGGTGATGATGGAATTGCGCATCCGCGCCTGCCACGTCACCGGTGAGTTCGTGGCCAGGGACAACCTGCCGCCTGCCATCTCGCGCAACCATCGGCTCGCCGAGCCCGCGGCGCACAACTATGACCGCATCTCCCATCCGCCATCGACCTATGCGCACGAAAAGATCAAGGTCGAGGTCCGTCAGCCCGCGGCCGAGCGCTTCATCGTCGAGCACGGGCTGAACGAACACCTCCCGGGCGAGCGCTCCGACCTAGGCATCATCGTGCAGGGCGGTATCACCAACGTGCTGGTGCGTGGCCTCGACCGGCTCGAGGTCGAGGGCAAGATTCCGACCCTGGTGTTGAACGTCACGCATCCGCTCGCATCCGACCAGATCGCCGATTTCTGCCGGGGCAAGCGCACCGTGCTGGTGGTCGAGGAGGGGGCGCCGGACTACATCGAGCAGGCGATCCATGTCCTGCTGCGCAAACGCGACATCGACACGAAGGTCTACGGCAAGGAAGTCCTGCCGATGGCCGGCGAGTACACGGCGGAGGTGGTGACCGAGGGCCTGCTGAAATTCTTCGCCCAGTCGGCCAACGACATCGACTTGAGCAAACCGCGCGAGCGCTTCGAGGCGGCACGTGCGGGGCGCGCCGAGGCGCAACGCCTGCTGGGCGGGCCGTTGCCGCTGCGTCCGCCCGGATTCTGCACCGGCTGTCCCGAAAGGCCGGTCTTTTCGGCGATCAAGCTGCTGGAGCGCGAGGTCGGCAAAGTCCACATATCGAGCGACATCGGCTGCCACTCGTTCGCGACCTTGGCGCCGTTCAATCTCGGCAATTCGATCCTGGGTTTTGGCATGTCGCTGGCCGCCGCCGGCGCGGTCGCCCCGGTGATGCAGAAGCGCACGATCTCGGTGATGGGCGACGGCGGCTTCTGGCACAACGGACTGCTGAGCGGCGTCGCCTCGTCGATGTTCAATCGCGGCGACCGCGTGCTGGTCATCATGCAGAACGGCTACACCTCGGCGACCGGGGCGCAGTTCATTCCCAACACATCGGGCAACCGCCGCGACGGCGAGACGACGTCGGACATCGCCGCCACCCTGAAGGCGATGGGAGTCGGCTGGCTGCGCACCATCCGTACCCACAATGTCGGCACGATGCTCAAGACCCTGCGCGAGGCGATGAGCACGGACGACAAGGGGCTGAAGGTCATCGTTGCCGATGGCGAGTGCCAGCTTGCCCGTCAGCGTCGCATCCGCCCGCAGATCGCCGCCCAGCTCAAGCGCGGCGAGCGCGTGGTGCGCACGCGCTACGGTGTCGACGACGAGGTCTGTACCGGCGACCATTCCTGCATCCGGCTCTCCGGCTGCCCGTCGCTGGTGGTGAAGCCCAGTCCGGACCCGCTGCGCAGCGATCCGGTGGCGAGCGTCAACAATGGCTGCGTCGGCTGTGGCCTGTGCGGCGAAGTGGCGGATGCCGCCGTGCTCTGCCCGTCCTTCTACAGGGCGGACATCGTCCAGAACGCGACCTGGTGGGATCGCCTGAAGTGGAAGGTTCGCTCGAAGGTGATCGGAGCCATGGCAAGTGCCTAAGCCCGTCACGATCCTGATCGGCGCGCTGGGCGGCGATGGCGGCGGCGTGCTGTGCGACTGGATCGTGTCAGCGGCGCAGAGCCGCGGGCTTGGCGTTCAGGCGACGCAGATACCGGGCGTCGCGCAGCGCACCGGCGCCACGACCTACTATGTCGAGGTGACGACGCCAGGTGCCGCACCCTCGTCCGTGCTGGCGCTCAATCCGGCGATCGGCGAGGTCGACGTCGCACTTGCGACCGAGCTGCTGGAAGCCGGCCGCATGATCTTCAACGGCTTCGTGACGCCCGACCGCACGACCCTGATCGCCTCGACGCATCGCGTGCTGGCGATTGGCGAGCGCATGGCCATGGGCGACGGCAGCTTTGACGTCGGGCGGCTGCTGCGCGCGGTGAAAGAGCGCAGCCGCGAGCAGATCCTGTTCGACATGGACCAGGCCGCCGAGGAATCCGGCGGCGTGATCAACGCGGTGCTGCTGGGCGCGCTGGCTGGTTCGGGCAAGCTGCCGATTCCCGACAGCGCTTTCGAGGCGGCGATCCGCCATGCCGGCAAATCCGTCGACACCAACCTCGCGGCCTTCGCCTTCGGGCGCGGCCATGCGCGCGGCGAGCTGGAGCAGGCGGTGCGCGAGCATCGCAAGCGTCAGACGGCGGCGCAGGGCGTCGAGGATCTGATCGAGCGGGCGCGACGCACCTATCCGGCGTCCAGTCTCGATGTGGTGGAGGAGGGGATCCGCCGCCTCACCGCCTATCAGGACCGACACTACGCGACGCTCTACCTTGACCGGCTCGACCCGATGCACGCGCTGGGCGCCGCCGATCTGTTGCGCGAGGTCGCGCGTCATCTCGCTGTGCGCATGTCTTTCGAGGACGTGATCCGGGTTGCTCAGGCCAAGACCTCGGCCGAGCGACTGACCCGCGTGCGCGCCGAGGTTCGGGCGAAGGATCACGAGCCGCTGCAGATCACCGAGCATTTCAAGCCGGGGATCGAGGAGATCGCGGCCCTCCTGCCGCCGTCGCTGGCGCGCCGTGTCATGGATTGGGGACAGCGCACCGGCCGCCTCGGCAAGACCTACTTTTCGATACACGTGCGCACGACGACCATCCTCGGATTTGCACGGCTGCGGCTCGTCGCGGGGCTGCGCTGGTGGCGGCCACGCACGTCTCGCTATGTCGAGGAGCAGGTAGAGATCGAGCGCTGGCTGGGACAGATCCGCACCGCCTCGCCGTTGGGCGTCGATCTCGCGCGTGAGATCGCCGAATCGGCGCGTCTCATCAAGGGCTATGGCGACACCTATAAACGCGGTCTCGGCAACTACCGCCGCATCGCCGACGAGGTGATCGCGCCAGCCCTGTCCGGACGGCTTTCCCCGCGCGCGGCGGCCGACGCGGTTGCCAATGCCCGCGTCGCAGCACTGGCCGATCCCGAGGGCGAATCGCTGGCGAAGACGCTGGCCGCCATCGCGGCTGCGACGCCACGGATGCGGCAGGCCGCGGAATGATCGACGTCTCGGCACTGGCGCGGCGGGATGCCTTCACCCGCACCCTCGGCATCGAATTCGTCGAGGCCTCGCTCGGCCGCGCCGTGACCCGGGTCGCGCTTGAGGAGCGCCATCTCAATTTCAACGGCGTCGGCCATGGCGGCCTGACCTTCACGCTGGCCGACGCCGCGTTTGGCTATGCGTGCAACTCGCAGGGCGTCGTCTCGGGCAGCATCGATGCGCACATCGTCTACAGCGTGGCGGTGCGGCTGGGCGACGTGCTGACCGCCACGGCGGTCGAGATCTCGCGCTCCAGCAAGGCCTCGAACTACCGCATCGACGTCGTGCGCGGCGACGGCAAGCTGGTCGCCGCGATGACCGGCACCGCCCTCATCAGCGGCAAGCCGGTCGTGGTTTAAGTCGGCTCAGGCCGCGCCCTTCAGGATATCCGCCATCTTCTCGCCGACCATGATCGACGGGGCGTTGGTGTTGCCCGAGGGCATGGTCGGGAAGATCGAGGCGTCGGCGACGCGCAGGCCCTGGATGCCGTGCACCCGCAGCTTGTCGTCGACCACCGTGTTCGGGCCTTCGGGGCCCATGCGGCAGGTACCGATCGGATGATAGGCGGTCTGCGAGTTGTTGCGGATCCAGGTCAGGATTTCCTCGTCGGACTTCACCGACGGGCCGGGCGAGAACTCCTCGTCGCGGTAGGGATCCATGGGCTTCGCATCGACGATCTTGCGCATCATGCGGAAGCCCGCAGTCATCGCATCCTGATCGATCCTGTCGGCGAGGAAGTTGAAGCGGATCGCCGGATGGGCCTTGGGATCGGCCGAGCGGATGTGGATCGAGCCGAGGCTCTCGGGACGGAGCTGGTAGCAGGCGATCGTCATCGACGGGAAGTCCTGCAGCTTGCGGGTCTTCGGGTCCTTGATCGAATAGGGCACGAGATGCATCTGCACGTCGGGCGTCTCGAGCTCCGGCCGCGTCTTCAGGAAGCCCAGCAGCGGCGCGGAAGGCAGGCTCATGAAGCCGCCGCCGGTGGCGAGGTACTTCATCATCTGCGTTACGGCGCCGATGCCGCGCGCCATGTGGTTGTAGGAGACGCTGGCCACTTTCAGGCGCCAGATGATGCGGGCGTTGATATGGTCGCGGAAGTTCTCGCCGACCGCCTTCAACTCGTGCTTCACCTCGATTCCGTGCTTCTTCAGGAGCTCGGGCTGGCCGATGCCGGAGAGTTCGAGGATCTGCGGGCTGGCGACGCCGCCGGCCGAGAGGATCGTCTCCTTCGCCTTGGCCTGTACCGTCTTGCCATCCTTTTCGTACTCGACGCCGACGCAGCGCTTGCCTTCGAGCAGGACGCGCAGCGTGTGGGCGTTCGTGACGACGTGCAGGTTGGGCCGCTTCATCGCTGGTTCGATGTAGCAGTGCGCCACGCTCATGCGCCGGCCCTTGTAGATCGAGGTCTGCGTCTTCACGACGCCTTCCTGGTCCTCGCTGTTGTAGTCCGGGTTGGTCTTGAAGCCGGCAGCCTTCGACGCCTCGAACAGCGCGTCGTAGAGCGGGTTCTGGTCGGGGACGGTCGAGACCTTGAGCGGCCCGTCGGTGCCGCGGCCGTTCGAGCCGTCGCCGTCGACGAAGTTCTCCATGCGGGTGAAGAGCGGCGCCACGTCGCGCCAGCTCCAGCCGCGGCAGCCCATCTGTGCCCAGGTGTCGAAATCGAGCGGCTGCCCGCGCACCCAGACCAGCCCGTTGATCGAGCTCGACCCGCCCAGGACCTTGCCCCGCGGCACCGGGATTACCCGGTTGGCGGTGCCGGGTTCGGGCTCGGACTGGTAGAGCCAGTTCGCGGCCGGGTTGTCGATCAGCAGGCCGAAGGACAGCGGCATGCGGGAGTAGGGATGGCTGGCCGCGCCGGCCTCCAGTAGGAGCACCTTGTTGGTCGGTACTTCCGTGAGCCGCGCCGCCAAGGCGCCGCCCGCCGAACCCGCGCCAACGATGATGTAGTCGTACTCGGCCATTTCCCGTGATCCCCCGCGCAGTCGTTGTCATGCAAGCGTAGCGCACCGCCATGCGCATAGCAGGGGGAATCTCGTCTCGACAGGTCAGAAGAGCCATGTTCCGATGCGCGAGCTGCCGAGGCTGGGGAGCGAGGCGGCTCAATCGGGTGAAAGTACAGTCTGGATGATCGGTTTGGTGCGGGTCGCGCTCAAGCGGCCCTATACGTTCGTCGTGATGGCACTGTTGATCCTGATCGTCGGGCCGCTTGCGGCCCTTCGCACGCCGGTCGACATCTTCCCCGAAATCCGCATCCCCGTCATTGCCGTGGTCTGGCAGTACACCGGCCTGCCACCCGACCAGATGTCGGGCCGCGTGATGCTGAACTTCCAGCGCTCGCTCACCACCACCGTCAACGACATCGAGCATATCGAGGGCACGTCCTATACCGGCATCGGCATCGTCAAGGTCTTCTTCCAGCCAGGCGTCGACATCAGCATCGCCAACGCTCAGGTCACCGCGATCGCGCAGACCGTGCTGCGGCAGATGCCGCCCAACATCACGCCACCGCTGATCCTGAACTACAACGCCGCGACCGTGCCGATCATCCAGCTGGCGCTGGCCGGCAAGGGCGTTTCGGAGCAGGCGGTGTTCGACCTGGCGATCAACACGGTGCGCACGCCGCTGGTGACGGTGCCGGGCGCGGCCATTCCGTTCCCGTTCGGCGGCAAGTTCCGGCAGATCCAGATCGACCTCGACCCGGCGGCCCTCCAGGCGCGCGGCCTGTCGGCCGCCGACGTGGCCAATGCGCTGGCGGCGCAGAACCTGCTGACGCCGGTCGGCACCCAGAAGATCGGCGGTCACGAGTACGCCATCCAGCTCAACAACGCCCCGGTCGACTTCAACGCCCTGGCCGATATCCCCGTGTTCGCCGCCAACGGCACGGTCGTCTACCTGCGCGACGTGGCGCAGGTGCGTGACGGCAACCCGCCGCAGCAGAACATCGTCCATGTCGACGGCGGCCGGTCGGTGCTGCTGGCAGTGTTGAAGAACGGCGCCACCTCGACGCTCGCGATCATAGCCGGGATCAAGGAGCGGGTGGCGGAACTGAAGAAGGCGCTGCCTGAGAACGTGTCGCTCGCGATCCTGGGCGACCAGTCCTTGTTCGTCGAAGGAGCCGTGTCGGGCGTGGCGCACGAGGCCGTTCTGGCCGCGGTCCTGACCAGCCTGATGATCCTGCTGTTCCTCGGTAGCTGGCGGTCGACGGTGATCATCGCCATCTCGATTCCGCTGGCGATCCTGGGCTCGATCGCGCTTCTCGCGGCGTTCGGCGAGACCCTGAACATCATGACCCTGGGCGGGCTGGCGCTCGCCGTCGGCATCCTGGTCGATGATGCCACGGTCACCATCGAGAACATCAACTGGCACCTGGAGCAGGGCAAGGACGTCGAGACCGCCATCATGGACGGTGCCCAGCAGATCGTGGCGCCGGCCTTCGTGTCGCTGCTCTGCATCTGCATCGTGTTCGTGCCGATGTTCTTCCTCGAGGGCGTGGCGCGCTTCCTGTTCGTGCCGATGGCAATGGCGGTGATGTTCGCCATGGTCTGCTCGTTCATCCTGTCGCGCACCCTGGTGCCGACGATGGCGAATTACCTGCTGAAGCCGCACGCCGTGCACGCCCACGGCGCGGAGCCGCCGCGCTCGCGCAATCCGCTTGTGCGTTTCCAGCGCGGCTTCGAGACGCAGTTCGAGAGTCTGCGCGCCGTCTATCACGACCTGCTGGGGCTGGCGCTGCGCAACCGGCCAGTTTTCATCGTCTGCTTCATGGCCTTCGTACTGGGGTCGTTCGCGCTGGTGCCGTTCCTCGGCCGGAACTTCTTCCCGTCCGTCGACTCCGGCCAGATCCTGATGCACGTGCGCGGACCGATCGGCACGAGGGTCGAAGAGACCGCCAATCAGTTCGTGGCGATCCAGAAGGCGATCCGCACCATCATCCCTTCGAATCAGATCGCGACGATGGCCGACAATGTCGGGATGCCGGTCAGCGGCATCAACACGACTTATAACAATACGGGCACGATCGGGCCGCAGGACGGCGACATCCAGATCAAGCTGACGCCGGACCACAGGCCGACCGAAGCGTACGTCGCCGAGCTGCGACAGCGTCTGCCCGAGTTGTTTCCCGGCTTCACTTTCTCGTTCCTGCCCGCCGACATCATCAGCCAGATCCTGAATTTCGGCGCGCCGTCGCCCATCGACGTGCAGGTCCGCACCGCCGATATCGGCGCCGGCTTCGAGCACGCCAACAGGCTGCTGGCGCGCATCCGCAAGATTCCCGGCGTGGTCGATGCGCGCATCCAGCAGGCGCGCGGCGCGCCGGTCTTCGCCGTCGACATCGACCGCTCGCGTGCCCAGACCGTTGGCCTGACGACGCGCGACGTCACCAACTCGCTGGTCGTCAATCTCGCGGGCTCCAGCCAGGTGGCGCCGACCTACTGGCTCAATCCGGCGAACGGCGTGACCTACAACATCGTCATGCAGACGCCGCAGTACCGGCTGGATTCGCTGGCGTCGCTCAGCAACCTGCCGATCATGGCGCCGACCGCCTCGCAGCTGCAGGTGCTGGGCGGCGTTGCAGACATCCGGCGCGACACCGCCAACGCTGTGGTCTCGCAGTACGATCTCCAGGGCATGGTGCAGGTCTATGCCGCGGTCCAAGGCCGCGACCTCGGCTCGGTGGCGGCCGACGTGCGCGCCGTCGTGGCCGAGTTGGCGCCGCTCCAGTCGCCGCGCATCCGCTCGGTCAAGGTACAGGGACAGGTGAAGACCATGGAATCGGCGTTCTCGGGCCTGCTGTTCGGCCTGGTGGGCGCGGTCGTCCTGATCTACCTGCTGATCGTGGTGAACTTCCAGTCGTGGAGCGATCCGTTCGTCATCATCACCGCCCTGCCGGCCGCCCTGGCGGGGATCGTGTGGATGCTGTTCGCGACCGATACGACGCTCTCGGTGCCGGCGTTGACCGGCGCCATCATGTGCATGGGCGTGGCGACCGCGAACTCCGTGCTCGTGATCTCCTTCGCCCGCGAGAGACTGACGGAGCTGGGCGACGCCACGGCGGCCGCGCTCGACGCCGGCTTCGTGCGCTTCCGTCCCGTCATCATGACCGCGCTGGCCATGATCATCGGCATGGCTCCCATGGCGCTGGGCATGGGGGAGGGTGGCGAGCAGAACGCCCCGCTCGGCCGGGCGGTCATCGGCGGTCTCATTTTTGCGACCATCGCCACGTTGATCTTCGTCCCGGTGGTCTTCAGCCTCGTCCATCGAAACCATGGCAGGGCGGCCGACAAAGCTGACGCCGCCGTCCCCGGAGCACCTCATGTCGCCTGATACCCCTCCTGCAGTGCCCAAGCCGCGGTCGCGCCGGGGGCTCGCCTTGTTCGGGATCGCCGCGGCCCTCGGCCTGGGCGCCGTCGTGGTCAACGGCATCTGGAGCCGGCAGGCCAGCGAGGCCAGGCTGAAGGAATGGACCGACGCCCAGGCTGTGCCGACCGTCAGCGTGCTCAACCCGACCACGGGGGCGAACAAGACGTCGCTCGATCTGCCGGGCCGCCTCGAGGCCTATTCGCGCGCGCCGATCTACGCCCGCGTCGGCGGCTTCCTGAAGGCCTGGTACGTGGATATCGGCGCACCGGTAAAGGCGGGCCAGCTCCTCGCCGAGATCGAGGCCCCCGATCTCGACCAGCAGCTCCTGCAAGCCAAGGCGTCGCTCGCAAGCGCCCAGGCCTCCGAGCAGCTGGCAACCGTGACGGCCGGGCGCTGGCAGCAACTCGGCGGCGCCAATACCGTGTCGCGCCAGACGGTCGACGAGAAGACCGGAGACCTCACGGTGAAGCAGGCCCTGACCAAGGCGGCGCAGGCAGCCGTCGACCGGCTCGAAGTGCTGTCGGCATTCAAGCGCATCACCGCGCCGTTCGATGGCATCGTGACGACCCGCAACACCGATGTCGGGGCGCTCATCGGCGCGGAATCGAGCTCCGGCCTGGCGCTGTTCGTGATTTCCGACGTGAACAAGCTCCGCCTCAACGTCAGCATTCCGCAGAGATACGTGCCGGCGGTGAAGCTGAACAGCGCGGTGCAGATCACGGTCCCGGAATATCCCGGCAAGGTCTACAACGGCGTCGTCGAGGCATCGGCACGTGCGGTCGATGCCCAGACCGGCACGACCCGGATGCAGGTCGTGGTGGACAATGCCAACGGGGAGTTGATGCCCGGTGCGTTCGCCAACACCCGGATCGAGCTGCCCTCGAGCATGCAGTCGCTGGCCGTCCCATCGGGAGCGTTGATTTTCGACCAGAAGGGCCTGCGAGTGGCCACCGTGGACGCCAACAGCAAGGTCGTCCTGAAGTCGATCACCATCGCCCGCGACCTTGGCCAGATCGTCGAGATCGGCAGCGGTCTCACCGCCCAGGATCGTGTGATCGAGAGCCCGCCGGACGGGCTGGCCAATGGCGACGCGGTCCGCGTGATCGATACCGCCAAGCCTGCCGCTGTGCGATAACCGTCCCCGCCAACGGAGGGCGGAGACGGCGATGATCGATACGGAAAAAGGCAGGGCTGACGTCACGCGATTCACGATCGACGTCGCGATCCGCCTCGGGCTGATCGCCACCGTCATCTATGTGAGCCTGCTCCTGTTGCAGCCGGTGGCGGCCCTGATGATGTGGGCCATCATCCTGTCGGTGGCCGTCTATCCGTTGTTCGATTTCGCCCGACGCCGCCTGCACTTGCGGGATGGAGTCGCGGCCTCGCTGTTCTCGATCCTGATGCTCCTGCTGCTGCTGACGCCCGCCGTCCTTCTTGCGGCCTCCGCCGTGGGGAGCCTCGACGATTATGCGCGGATGCTGCTGCGCGGCGAGCATGTCGTGCCGCCGCCGCCCGAATCGGTGAAGGACTGGCCTATGGTCGGCGCCCGCGTCTACGACTTCTGGCTGAACGCCTCCAACGACGTAAAAGCCCTCGTGACCGCTCATGTCGGCCAGCTGGCCTCGGTCGGCCGTTGGGTCGGCGGCATCGCGGCGGGAGTCTTTCTCGGCGTCCTGCAGTTCGCCGGTGCCATCGTCGTGGCAGGGGTCCTTCTGGCCTATTCCGACGAGTTGACGGGAACGCTGCGCGCCCTCGCGGTGCGGGTGGCCGAGGCGCGCGGCCGGCACTTCCTCGAGATCGCCGGCTCGACCATCCGCAACGTGTCGCAGGGCGTCATCGGCATCGCCCTCCTGCAGTCGGTACTGCTGGCGATCGGCATGCTGGTGGCGGGCGTACCGTTCGCCGGCGCCATCACCTTCGTCTGCCTCGTGCTGGCGATCGTGCAGGTTGGGCCCAACATCGTCATGATCCCGGTGATCATCTGGACCTGGATGTACCTGCCGGCCCTGCATGCCGGCCTGTTCACCGCCTATACGCTGCCGTTGCTGCTGGTCGACAATGTGCTGCGACCCATCCTGATGGCGCGTGGCCTGCCGACGCCGATGGCGGTGATCGTGGCCGGCGTCATCTGCGGCACGCTGGCGGGCGGCCTCATCGGCCTGTTCGTCGGTCCGGTGGTCCTGTCGGTCTTCTACGACCTGCTGGTCGCGTGGATCGCGGCGGGCCGGAAGGCCGACGAGAACGACCTTCCAGCCCCCGCGCCCTGACTACTTCTTCTTCGGCCGGAGCGCGTCCCACTGCTCGTCGGTCCAGTCGAGCATGGCCGAGGTGTTGGCGCCGCCGCCGCCCGACTGCAGCATCTTACCGCCGTCGATGACGATGGCATCGCCGTTGATGTAGGCCGCCCCGTCGCTCACCAGGAAGGCGGCGAGGTTGGCCAGTTCGATATGCTCGCCGGTGCGGCGCATTGGGATCGCCTTGATCATGTCCTCGTTGCCGCCGCGCTCCTTGGGCATCAGGCGGCTCCAGGCGCCTTCGGTCGGGAAGGGGCCGGGTACGATCGCACAAGTGCGGATGCCCTTGGGACCCCATTCGACGGCCAGGCTCTTGGTCATCGCCAGCACGCCCGCCTTGGCCATCGCCGAGGGCACCGTGAAGGGCGCGCCGGTCAGCGACGAGACCGTGAGAATCGACATCACCACCTTGTTGCGCTCGCCGGCATCGATCCAGCGGCGGCCGGCCGCGACGGTGCAGTAGGCCGAACCGTGCAGCACGATGCCGAGCACGGCGTCGATCGCGCGCGAGGACATCTTGTGGGTCTGAGCGAGGATCTGGCCGGCGGCATTGTTGACCAGGATGTCGAGCGGGCGCTTCTCCCAGATCTTGTCCATCATCGCCTCGACGGCGTCGGGGATGCGGACGTCGCAGCCCACCGTCTCGATCTCGCCGCCGGTCTCCTTCGCAAGCTCGGCCGCGGTCTCCTTCAGCACGTCCTCGCGGCGGCCGCAGATGATCACGTTGGCGCCGAGTTCGAGGTAGCGGTGCGCCATCGATCGGCCGAGGCCGGTGCCGCCGCCGGTGACCAGGATGCGCTTTCCCTTCAGCAGGTCGGGTTGGAACATCGGTCTTCCCCTATTTCTTGATTTCGGTCAGCGCGATGCCGGACGCGACGAGCTTGTCGATCTCGGCGGCGGAATAGCCGACCTCCTGGAGCACCGCTTTGGTGTCGGTGCCGAATTTCTTCGGCTTGGTACGCACCTTGGGCGGGGTGCGCGAGAGCTTCACGGGATTGCCGACGTTCCGCCAGCCGTCCTTCTCCCACACCATGCCGCGATGCTTGGTGTGCGGAGCCTCCATCACGTCGGAGACTTGCAGCACCGCGGCCGAGGGCACGCCGCCCCGCATCAGCTCCTGCGAGAGTTCGTTGGCGTCGCGGTCCTTGAGCAGCGCGCGCAACTCGGCCTCCAGCTCGGCACGATGGGCCACACGCTCCTTGTTGGTCTTGAAGCGGGGATCGTCGGCCAGTTCCGGCTTGCCCAGCATCTGCGTCAGCTTCCGGAACTGCCCGTCATTGCCGGCGCCGACCACGATGTTGCGCGTCTTGGTCGGGAAGTTGGAATAGGGCACCAGGCTCGCATGGCTGTTGCCGACGAGCTTGGGCTTGAGGCCGGCCATGAAATAGTTCGGTGCATGCGGCTGGTGCAGCGCGATCGCGCTGTCGTAGAGCGTCGCGTCGACGAACTGGCCCTTGCCGGAACGGTTTCGCTCGTAGAGCGCCATCATGATGCCGATCGTGGCGTTCATGCCGGTCGAGAGATCGACAACCGGCACGCCGATGCGGACCTGGCCACCCTCGGGCGATCCGTTGACCGAGACCAGGCCGGCCGAGGCCTGGACCATGGCGTCGTAGCCCGGGAAGCCGCCCAGCGGTCCGTCGGCGCCGAAGCCCGAGACGCGGGCATGGACCAGCCGCGGGAACTTGGCGGCCAGCACGTCGTGGTAGCCGATGCCCCACTTCTCCATCGTGCCGGTCTTGAAGTTGTCGATCAGCACGTCGGCGGTCTCGAGCAGCTTCAGCAGCACCTCGCGCCCCTCAGGCTTGGAGAGGTCCAGCGCGATCGTGCGCTTGTTGCGGTTGATGCCGGCGAAGTAGGCGGAGACGCCCTCAGCGTCGAACGGAGGGCCCCAGGTGCGGGTCTCGTCGCCCTGCGGCGGCTCGATCTTGATCACGTCGGCGCCGTGGTCGGCCAGCATCTGGCCGCAATAGGGTCCTCCCAGCACACGCGACAGGTCGATCACTTTCAGGCCGTCGAGCGCGCCCCCATTTGCCACCGGCATCTCGTTCCACTCCTCGGATTTAGACAGGAGGCGGGGTTATAGACCATGGGGCCGGAGCCCGGTACCGTCCGGGCATGATCGAACGCGAGCTTGATATCGCCACGCAAGATGGCGCCCTGAACACCTACACGGTGCGGCCCGATGATGGTGGGGTGCTGCCGGTCGTCATCATGCTGATGGACGCGCCGGGTGTGCGCGAGGGACTGAGGGAAATCTGCCGGCGGATTTCGCAGTCCGGCTACTACGTGCTGCTGCCCAATCTCTACTATCGCAGCACGCGCGAATTCGTCTGTGGCCCGACCCGCAACCATCCGGATGGCGAGGCCAACCTGAAGCGCATGTTTGGCCTGATGGAGACGCTCTCGAACGCGAAGGTCGCGGCGGACACGGGTGCGGTGCTCGACGTGTTGCCGACGTTGCCGGATGCCAAGTCCGGCAAGGTGGGCCTCGTCGGCTATTGCATGAGCGGTGCCTTCGTCACCGCAGCGGCGGCTGCGCATCCCGACCGGATCGGCTGCTTCGCGTCCTACTACGGAACGCGCCTCATCACCGATAAGCCCGACTCGCCGCATCTGATGCTGGGGAACATCATGGCCGAGGGCTACTACGCCTTCGCCGAGCACGACACCTACGTGCCGCTGTCGGAAGTCGCCAAATTCGAAAAGCTGCTGGCGTCCGCGCCGTTCCCGTCGCGGGTCGAGACCGAGACGGGCACGCATCACGGCTACGCCTTCTCGGACCGCGGCAATCTGCACGAGGCCGCGCGCGAAAAGCACTACGAACGCATGCTGGCTCTGTTTCGACGGCACTTGAGTTAAGCCCACCACCTCACCCCGAGAGTTTGCCCAATCGCTCACAAGCTCTCAGGATGAGGAGAGAGGAAACTAAAAATGCTGAACGGCATCCACGGGCATCAGGACATCGAACGCGTCGTCTACGGCAAGCCGGCGGGCGCCGCGCTGCGGGCCGAGGC
>Ga0182739_1003369_pt1 | contig 14039 bp, 11 predicted proteins | sample eDN5th30CBELigBY_FD_128873 | JGI IMG/M metagenome (GOLD analysis project Ga0182739, IMG submission 128873) | Enriched backyard soil microbial communities from Emeryville, California, USA - eDNA 5th pass 30_C BE-Lig BY (version 2) (version 2) | ecosystem: Environmental > Terrestrial > Soil >... | reverse complement strand
TTGAAAAGAAATATGGGATGATATTAGGTGAAAAGAGGTAAAAATAAATATGAATTACAAACAACGTTATACGGCCTTCTTTCTATTAGACTCGGTCATTGTTTTATCGGCCATCTTTTTTTGTTATTGGTTACTCCACCCTTCACTGAATATTTTTTCAAATCAACTAGTCCTAATAACTTCGATTACTCTTTTAATAAGCCATCATATCGCAGCACACTTTTTCCATTTATATGATCGAATTTGGAGTGTAGCCTCCGTAAGAGAATTATTAATCATCTTCTATTCTGTTACGATTTCTATTCTTACAGCCAGTGCAGTGCAATTGATCGTAGCAGGGGATATATATGTCCGCCTGATGGCCATTACGTGGTTGCTCCATATTGTGATGATTGGTGGGTCTCGATTTGTTCTAAGAATTGCCCATGATCGAACGTCTCTTAGAGCACATGGAGATTTAAAAAGTGTATTAATCGTAGGGGCTGGACAAGCTGGAACGATCCTTGTTAAAAGTATAAAAAGTAACCCTACTCCGGAATATAACCCAGTTGCTTTTGTCGATGATGATCCAACAAAGCAAAACTTAACATTAATGGGTGTGAAGGTTTGTGGGACTTCTGAAGATATTCCTAGACTAGTAGAGGAAAAAAATATAGAGGAAATTATTTTAGCAATACCGTCTTTAGGGAAGTTTGGTGTGCATGAACTTTATGAAGTATGTTCAAAAACAAAAGCAACAGTAAAAATTATGCCAAAAGTCGAAGATGTCATGACAGGGAAGGTATCTGTCAACGATATGCAGGATGTCAAAATTGAAGACTTACTTGGACGTGATGAAGTCAGACTGGACATGGTGGCAATCTCCAAAAAACTTACGAACAAGACCATTTTAGTAACTGGTGCAGGTGGATCCATTGGTTCTGAAATCTGTCGCCAAGTGATGAAATTTAAACCAAAGAAACTTCTCTTATTAGGGCATGGTGAAAACTCAATCTATACTATTCATATGGAATTAGTAGAAAATATTGAAAATAATGAGACAAATATTATCCCGATTATTGCAGATGTTCAAGATAGAGAACGAATTTTTGAAGTAATTGGTTCCCATTTACCAGATGTGATTTACCATGCAGCAGCACATAAACATGTGCCTTTAATGGAATATAACCCAAGAGAAGCTGTGAAAAATAATGTGTTTGGTACAAAAAATGTCGCAGACGCAGCCGACCAATACGGTGTTTCCAACTTTGTTCTAGTGTCAACTGATAAAGCAGTAAATCCACCAAATGTAATGGGATCAACAAAGCGTATTGCCGAAATGATCATTCAAGACTTAGCAACACGTAGTAATACAACATTTGCAGCTGTACGCTTTGGGAACGTACTTGGTTCACGTGGGAGTGTTGTTCCGAGATTTAAAGCGCAAATTGTAGCAGGTGGTCCCGTTACGGTAACACATCCGGATATGACAAGATATTTCATGACAATTCCAGAAGCATCCCGATTAGTATTGCAAGCAGGTACGTTAGCTCAAGGTGGCGAAGTATTTGTCCTTGATATGGGTGAGCCTGTAAAAATAGTCGATTTAGCTCGTAATTTAATTAGACTATCAGGATTTACAGAAGAAGAAATTCAGATCGAGTTCTCTGGCATTCGCCCTGGTGAAAAGATGTACGAAGAACTATTAAAACCTGAAGAAATTCAAGAAGAGCATGTGTACCCTAAAATTCACGTAGGGAAAGCAATCGCCCTTGATAATGAAGCTCTTCATGAATTATTAGTAAAATTACAGTCTCTTGAAATAGAAGACATTAAAGAAGAAATTGTTGCAGTAGCAAATAATAAATGGAAAAATCCAGAGTCAAGACCGCTAACATTAACATTTTAAAATATAGTATAATATTACATTTCAATAATATTAAGATATAAATTATTACTATAAATATGAAAAAAATCTGTTTCAAGTAGGAAGGAAGTCAAAGGATGTCATCTATTCAAGTAAAAGAAAGATTATTTTTATCTTCGCCACATATGAGTGAAGAAGGCTTTGAACAGCAATTTGTAAAGGAGGCATTTGATACAAACTGGATTGCTCCTCTTGGTGAAAATGTAAATGGGTTTGAAAGAGAGCTCGCAGAGAAGGTAGGATCAAAAGCTGCTGCTGCTCTATCATCTGGAACTGCTGCTATTCATTTAGCACTTAAAGCAGCAGGGGTTGGTCAAGGAGATATAGTTTTCTGTCCAACTCTTACTTTTTCGGCTACAGCAAATCCAATAATTTATCAAAATGCTACTCCTGTTTTTATAGATAGTAATTTTGAAACTTGGAATATGAGTCCCAAAGCATTGGAAGAGGCATTTGAAAAATACCCAAAAGTAAAGGCTGTACTTGTTGTTCATTTATACGGTCTTTCAGCTGATATGGATAAGATTATGGAAATATGCGAAAAGCATAATGTTGTTGTAATTGAGGATGCTGCTGAATCTTTAGGTACTTTTTATAAAGGAAAGCATACAGGAACAATTGGTGATTATGGGATTTTCTCATTTAATGGTAATAAGATTATTACTACCTCAGGTGGAGGGATGCTTGTCTCTGATAACGAAGAAAGAATCGCGAAAGCAAGATTTTGGTCAACTCAATCTAGAGATCAAGCAAGACATTATCAACATAGTGAATTAGGTTTTAACTACAGAATGAGTAATGTAGTTGCAGGAATCGGTAGAGGACAACTAAAGGTACTAGATAAAAGGGTAGAGAAGAAAAGATTTATATTCGAATATTATAAGCGTGAACTAGAAGGAATAGAAGGTATTGAATTTATGCCTAGTAATGAATGGAACAAACCAAATTATTGGTTAAGCGCTATAACTCTTACAGGGAAAATTAAACCTATTGACGTTATGAAAGCTCTTGAACAAGATAATATAGAGTCTAGACCTGTATGGAAGCCGATGCATATGCAGCCGTTCTTTGAAAAATATGATTTTGTTGGTGACGGTGTTTCAGAGAAATTGTTTGAAACTGGTGTTTGCTTACCTTCAGATACGAAAATGACAGAGAAAGATTTAGAGAGAGTTGTTGAAGTTATTAAAGGGTTGTGGTTAAAGTAATGAAAAACCCAAAAAGAAAGTTTTATAGTAACTTTGTTAAAAGGCCTTTGGATTTTATTATTTCCTTGTTTGCAATTATTATTCTTATTCCTGCTTTCATAATAGTTGCTATTCTAGTACGTTCAAAGCTTGGCTCTCCTGTTATCTTTAAACAAGAGCGACCAGGACTTAATGGAGAAATATTTACAATGTATAAGTTTAGGACAATGACGGATGAAAGAGATGCAATAGGTGATTTATTACCTAATCATGTTAGGTTAACAAAGTTCGGTAGAATTTTGCGTTCAACTTCATTAGATGAATTACCTGAACTTTTTAATATCGTAAAAGGCGATATGTCATTAATAGGCCCTAGGCCGTTATTAACAGAATACTTATCTTATTATAATGATTACCAAAAAAAACGACACAATGTGAGACCTGGGTTGTCCGGGCTTGCACAAGTCAATGGTAGAAATTTAATAACATGGGAAGAGAAGTTTGAGCATGATATATATTATGTAAAAAATATTAGCTTTATATTAGATTGTAAAATTATCATAAGAACTATCCTTAAAGTTTTAAAAAGAGAAGGTGTCAACAGTAGTGAATCTGTAACTATGGAAAAGTTCAAAGGTTCAATTGACTAGCGAGATATTAGTTAATGATAAGGAGAGTTATTATATGAATGAAAAAGATATATATATAGTAGGTGCGGGTACATATGGTGAAGTAATGTTTGAATTAGCTAAATTACTTGGTTATTCTGTAAAAGGATATTATGATGAAGATGATAATAAAAAAAATAAAGTCATAAATGGTGTTAAAGTACTTGGGAAATTTTCTGGACTGGAAAGTTCAGATATAAAAGGAAAACAATTTATTATAGCTATTGGAAATAATTCTGTTAGATATCAAATCTTTGAGAAAATTAATTACCTTAGTGGGTATACACCTACACTTATACATCCAGATGCGAAACTTAGTCCAAGTATTGAAGTAGGAAAAGGTGTTTATATACACGCAAATTCTTATATCTGGACAAAAGTTAGAATTGATCATGCCACTATAGTTAGCCCAAATGTAGTGATTGCACATCACTCAAATATTGGTAAAGCATGTTTAATTTCTACTCTTAGTTCTGTTGGTGCTTCGATTAATATCGAAGATAATGTTTTTGTAGGTATGGGAAGTACTATTGTAACCGGCATATCGAGGATTGGTAAAAATACGATAATCGGTGCAGGAGCAGTATTACTACAAGATGCAGAGAAAGATAGTACTTATGTTGGAATACCAGCAAAAAAAGTAAAATAAAAGAAGTGCTGTATCCTCAGGAGGTAAATACTTAGAATGAAAAAAAAAAAGGTTTGGATTATGAACCATTATGCAACTAATATGTTCTTTAATGAAGGTGGGCGGCATTATTGGTTTGCTACGACTCTATTAAAAAAAGGGTATGAACCTACAATTATTTGTGCTAATACACGCCATAATAGCGAAGATAAAATCGAAATAAAAGAAAATAACTATTCTATTAGAATGAAAAGTGCAATTCCGTTTGTTTTTGTAAAAGTAACCCCATATTTAGGCAATGGCCTAAATAGAATAAAGAATATGATTTCATTCTATAAAAATTTATTTTCTGTAACTAGGAAGTTAGTTAAAGTCATTGGCAAACCGGATGTTATTTTAGCCTCTAGTGTACATCCATTAACTTTAGTTGCAGGTATAAAAATCGCAAAAAAACTAAATATACCATGTATCTGTGAAGTAAGAGATCTTTGGCCAGAAAGTATAGTAGCATATGGTAGCTTACGTAAAAATAGCTTAATAGCAAAGTTACTATATAAAGGGGAAAAATGGATATATAAAAATGCTGATTCTATAATAATGACGTGGGAAGGCGGACAAGATTATATTATTGAGCAAGGTTGGGAAAATGATATTAGTATAAATAAAATATCTCACATTAATAATGGAGTATTATTAGAACAATTTGATGAAAATAGTGAACAATATATATATAAAGATAGTGACTTGGATAACAAAAATAATATAAATATTGTATATGCAGGTTCTATTAGAAAAGTAAATAATATTGGTTTACTATTAGATGCAGCCAAGATAATTCAATCTAAAGGAATAGATGAAATTAAGTTTTTAATATTTGGATCAGGAAATGAAGTAGTGAATTTAATTAATAGATGTAAAACTGAAAATATATCAAATGTTATATTTAAAGGACGGGTAGAAAAAAAATTTATACCTTCGATATTAAAAAATGCAGATCTAAATATCTTACACAATTCTAGTACGATACTTGATAAATATGGTCAGAGTCAAAATAAATTTTTCGAATACTTAGCAGCCGGTAAAGGTATAATTCAAACATATTCAACTGGGTATAGTATTTGTAAGAAGTATGATTGTGGAATAGTTGTGGCAAATCAAACAAAAGAAGAAATAGCAAACGCAATAATAGATGTGTATAGTGATAAAAATAGAATTCAAATGATGGGTAAGAATGCAAGAAGTGCAGCATATAACTATGATTTCAATAATTTAACAAATAAATTAATAAAGATAATAGAATCCGTATAAAAGGAGAAGTTAAAATGAGTCTATATGAAAAAATAATAAACAGAGAAGCAAAAATTTCTGTAGTTGGTTTAGGCTATGTAGGTATGCCAATTGCTGTTGCTTTTGCAAAGAAGGTTGATGTAGTTGGTTTTGACTTAAACTCAAATAAGATTAATCAATATAAAAATGGGATAGACCCAACAAAAGAAGTAGGTGATGATGTAATAAAAAATACCTCTATTAAGTTTACTGACGATGAGAAAGTGTTAAAAGAAGCTAAATTCCATATAGTTGCAGTACCAACACCAATCAATAATGACAAAACACCTAATTTAAAACCCATTGAATCTGTAAGTCGTACAATTGGTAGAAATTTAACGAAAGGGTCTATAGTAGTTTATGAATCCACAGTATATCCTGGTGTAACCGAAGACATCTGTATACCAATACTAGAAGAAGAATCAGGCCTTAGATGTGGTGTGGATTTTAAAGTTGGTTATTCTCCAGAAAGAATAAATCCTGGTGATAAATTACACCGATTAGAAAATATTATTAAGATAGTGTCTGGTATAGATGAGGACTCATTAGAAGAAATTGCAAAAGTATATGGTCTTGTAGTTGAAGTTGGAGTTCATCGGGCCAAAACTATTAAAGTTGCAGAAGCAGCGAAAGTTGTAGAGAATAGTCAACGTGATATTAATATTGCATTCATGAATGAACTTGCCATAGTATTTGATCGAATGGGAATTGATACCAATGAAGTAGTAGAGGCTATGAATACAAAGTGGAATGCCTTGAAATTTTACCCAGGTCTTGTTGGCGGTCACTGTATTGGTGTTGATCCTTACTATTTCATATATGAAGCTGAGAAACTTGGATATCACTCTCAAATTATTTTATCTGGCAGAAAGATAAATGATGGAATGGGAGCATTTGTAGCTGATGCAATAATCAAACAGCTTATTTTAGCAAATAAAGTTGTGAGTGAATCTAATATTGTGATTCTAGGTTTAACTTTTAAGGAAAATTGTCCGGATATCAGAAACTCAAAAGTCGTGGATATTATTGATAGATTAAATGAATTTGGTATAAATCCTTCTATTGTAGATCCATGGGCTAATACTGAAGAAGCATATAATGAGTATGGTATAGAATTAGTAACTTTAGAAACAATAAAAAATGCGGACTGTTTAGTATTTGCTGTGGCACATGAAGAATTTATAGATCTAAGTTTCCAAAAAATCGAGGAAATGTTTAATAAAACAGAAAATAAAGAAAACGTTATTATAGATGTTAAAAGTATATTAGATAAAGATGAAATTAACAAACGTGGATATAGCTACTGGAGTCTATAGACTTCAGAAAACTAAAATTAACTTAAGGTGGATAGTTTTCTAGATGGAGATATTACATATAAACTCTTATTATAGCGGAAGTCATTTCTATAAGAATTTTTATGACAAACAAGTTGAATTAGGTTTGTCCATTGATGTTTATGTACCCATCAATAAATCTATTAGTGTAAAAAATAAGGACTTTGGTGATTTTACAAAAATAAGCAGGAATCATTCAAAAGGTGATAGATTTCTTTTCCATCTCAAGCATAAGAAAATATATAAAGACATTACCCAAAATTATATTACTAAAAAATACGATATTATTCATGCACATTCATTGTTTTCAAATGGATACATTGCATACAGATTAAAAGAAAAATATGGAATTCCTTATATTGTTACCGTACGGAATACAGATGTAAATACATTTTTTAAAAAAATGATACATTTAAGAAAATTAGGTTTAAAGATTCTACATAATGCAGATAAAGTAATTTTCTTATCCCAAAGCTATAAAGATCAAGTGTTAAATAGGTATGTACCGGAAAAGTATAAAATCAAAATAAATAAAAAAATAAGTATTATTCCAAATGGTATAGATGATTATTGGTTTTGTAATTTAAATAAACCTAAAAAATTAAGTAAAGAAACCGAATTAAAGTTGCTTTACATAGGAGCTATTAATAAAAATAAAAATATCATCACTACAATGGAAGTTGTGAAAAATTTAACTAATAAGGGAATGAAAATTGAATTTACTGCAGTAGGTAAAATTGAGGATAAAAAAATTTTTAATTTGATAAAAGATTATCAATTTTTTAAATACATTCCACCAAAACCAAAGGAAGAACTTATTGAAATTTATAGATCAAATGATATATTTATTATGCCCTCAATTCGTGAGTCATTTGGTTTAGTATATGCAGAGGCAATGAGTCAAGGTTTACCTATTATTTATACTAAAAACCAAGGTTTTGATAATCAGTTTGAAAACGGAGTAAATGGATATTCGATTGATCCAATGTCAGTAAATGATATTTCAAATAAAATTATAGAAATCAACCAGAAATATGAAGCTATTTCGTTAAACGTAATTAATAATGTAGAAAAATTTAAATGGGTAAAAATATCTGCTGAGTATTCTGAAATATACAGAGACATATTAACTACGAGCAAGAAATAGTGTTTTAAAATATAATTGTTGATCAGTTTTGAAAGGTTGCTTAATTTGAAAACAATTCATATAAATTTATTTTTAGTTTTAATGGTTACAAGTGCAATCTGGGGGGCAAGTCTCCCTGGATTCACTGTCCCAGGATTAGGATATATTTATTTATATAGAATAATTGTGTTACTATTAGCTGTTTTAGTTTTGTTGAATTATAGAAAAATAAGAGTAAATAAGAAAATTTTCACTACCTTTTGTATTATTTCTATTTGTTTCTTATTACATGCACTTAGTTCTTTTTTCTTTTCGCCAGATCCAAATCAAGCTTTATTAAAAGTATTTAATTATTTTATTAACTTATTATTTATTATTGTATTTATGGTTTTTGTTAATAATTATGTATCTTTAAAGTATGTATTTAAAGTAATTACATTCAATTATATAATATTACTTTGTATAGGACTTTATGAAATATTGACTGGACACTACTTATTTTATAAGGGTGTTGTTTTTAGTAATAGACTAAATTCATTATCATTAAATTATCCATTGGGACCTATGAATAATACAAATGATTTTGTATTGTTATTGTTATTGTTACTACCAATTACCATTTACTATTTTAATAATAAATTTAAAGTTTTTAATATTATTATTAATCTTTGTTTTTTATTTATTATATTAAATTCTGAATCTAGAATAACATTATTTTCTTGGTTACTGATTTTTATAGTTTATAGTATTTATAATAAAAACAAAACTATATTTATACCCTTACTGATAATAGCTTTAATTGGGGTAATATTTTTTACATATAACTATATCCCAACTGATATTTTAAATCAGTATTATAAAGGAAATATTGATTTTGGATTTTCTGAAGGTTCCGGGGAGACAAGACTTAATTTGATAAAGAACGGGTTTATAATATTAATTAATTCTGCTTTTCTTGGAATTGGTGCCGGAAATATTAACTATTTTATGTTGAACAATTCAAATTTGATTTTTGTAAATGGCGGGTCAATCCATAATCTTTTTTTAGAAATATTAGTAGAGTTTGGTCTGCCACTATTCGTAGTTTTTATTTTTGGATTGATTATGATTTATAAATCTTTTAATGCTTTAAGTAGAATAAATAATAAAAGAACTTCGTTGTTTAGAGTATTAATAAAAACAACTATCTTACTTTTACCATTACTAGGAACTGTATCATCCTCTCTAACAACACTTCCTTTTTTTTGGTTGTACTTTGGGCTTATAATTGTAATTCCATATTGTTTGAAAGTTAAATATAAAGAATTGTGGTGATGAATATGAACATTGGTTTTATATCTACATGGTTTGAGCGAGGAGCTGCCTATGTAACTAAAGCTTATATAGATTTACTAAAAGATAAACATAATACATTTGTATATGCTAGAGGTGGAGAATATTTTGCTTCAGATGACTTATATTGGAATCAATATAATGTGACATGGGGTAAAAAATTAAGTGGTACTAATGTTGATAAAAATCATTTTTATAAATGGGTAAATGAAAATAAGATAGATGTTTTATTTTTTAATGAACAACATGAATTTGATATATTATTAAACTTAAAAAAAGATTTTCCATTATTAAAAATAGGTGCCTATATAGATTATTACAAAGAAAATACTATTGAACTTTTTGATGTATATGATTTTTTGATTTGTAATACAAAAAGGCATGCATTTGCCTTTAGAAATCATAAACAAATGTTTTATGTACCTTGGGGTACAGATATAGTTACCTTTAATCCTGAGAATAAAAAGCCATTTAGAAATACTTCTAATACTACTAATAAAATAAGCTTTTTTCACTCCGCTGGAATGTCAAATAGAAAAGGAACAGATCTACTGATTGAAGCTTTTATAAAAGGTGAGTTATATAAAAAATCAAATTTAATTATTCATACTCAATGTAATTTAGATAATATAATGGAACATTATCCTGAAGATATTGAAAAATACAACATTGAAATTATCAACAAAACAGTATCAGCACCTGGTTTGTATCATTTAGGAGATGTCTACGTTTACCCTACAAAACTTGAAGGATTAGGATTAACATTATTTGAAGCTTTATCAAGTGGTCTACCAGTAATAACAACTGATAGTGCACCAATGAATGAGATAATAAATGAATCTAATAAAAATGGAAAGTTAATAAATGTAAATTATTCTTACTCAAGAAAAGATGCTTATTATTGGCCAATGTCGGTTTCTGATGTTAATGATCTAATAATAAAAATGAAGTTTTATTTAGATAATTATGAAGAAATGGCTTCTTATAGTGCTTATGCGAGGAACTTTGCAGTTAAATATCTTAATTGGGAAGATAGAAAAGAACAAATTGAAGATATTTTCGTGCATTCAAAGATTGAAATGCTAGATCACAAAGTGGAAAAAAATGTTATTAAATATAATAAAATGTTGAAAAAAAATGCATTAAGAAATATATTACCAACAAATAATATTTTAGGGCACGTAATAAAACAAGGAATGAGTAAATTAAAAAAATAAAGGAATAACTATAAAATGAAATTTACTATTTGTATACCTACTTATAATCGTGGATATATTATCAAAAGAACAATTGAAAGTGTAGTTCGTCAATCATATAAAAACTTTGAAATAATAATAATTGATGATGGATCTACCGACAATACTAGAGAAATTGTACATTCAATACAGAATAAGTATGATGTGGAAATGTACTACCTTTTTCAAGAAAATCAAGGCAAACATATTGCATTGAATAATGGCATTAAAAATGCAAAAGGTGATTTTTTTATAATATTAGATTCGGATGATATGTTAATTGAAAATGCATTAGAATTAATGAAAAATGAGTGGGAAAGTATTCCAATGAGCCAACATCCTTTGTATTGTGGAGTTATTGGTAAATGTATAAATACAAATGGTAATGATATTGGTAAAAAATTTGCAGTCGAAAATATCTCATATATTGATTTCCATTTTGTTTTAGGCCCATTTGGAGATTGTTGTGAATGTATTAGATTGGATGTTCTAAGAGCATTTGAATTTCCACAAATCGAAAATGTAAAGTTTGTCCCAGAAGCTTATGTTTTTGATCAAATTGGAATCAAGTATAAATTGAAAACAACAAATGAAATTTTGAAAATAGTTGAATATTTAGATGATGGAATAACTTTAAATAATAATCATTTCATACGAAAAAATGCCCTTGGTTATATATATTACTATTCTTTAATTATTGAAAAAATACTTCCTATTTACAAAAAAAATATTCCATACAAAAGAAAAATAATAATTTTTCTAAAGTATTGGAGAACAATAAAACATTGTGATAATAAAAATTCCATACCCAAAATTAAAATACCTTTTTACTGGAAATTTTTAAAAGGTTTTACATTTATTCTTGAAAGAGGCAAGTAAATGAAGAAAGTAACCATTATATTAATATTTTTAGCTTTATGTTCAAAATTTCTAGGCCTCCTTAGAGATATTATAATGGCTAATTTTTACGGAACTTCTATTGTGACAGATGCGTATGTAATTGCAACCACAATAACTACTGTTGTTATGGGGTTTATTGGTGCAGCAATTTCTACTACGTTTATACCGACTGTTACGAGGATTTCTAATGATAGTAATCAGTATGAAGTGCACAAGTTCGTTAGTAATCTAATAAATGTATTATTATTTATTGGTTTTGTCATAATTATTATTGTTATAGGTAATACAGAAAAAATTGTTGCGTTATTTGCCTCTGGTTTTAAGGAAGATAGTTTTAAAATAACAGTAGATTTTACAAAAATTACAATATTCAGTATTTTATTTCTTATGCTTGTTAGTATCTATAAACCATATATACAAATATATGGAAAGGTCTGGATAGTTGGTTTAATTGGTTTTCCATTGAATATTATCTTAATACTTTCGGTAACTATAAGTTATTATTTTGATAACATCTATTTCTTAGCATATGGTATTGTTTTAGCTTATATTGGACAGGCTATAATTCTACTGCCATTTGTGAAAAAAGGTAATTTTAAATATATTGGTTATTTTAATTTGAATGATCCGACGTTAAAAAAAATATTATTACTAACATTACCTGTAATATTAGGTGTATCAGTTAATCAAATAAATACTATTGTAAGTCGTACTTTAGCTTCGCAAGTAACAGAGGGTGCTGTTTCAGCAATTGATTATGCTAGTAAGGTTAATGGTTTAATTGAAGGTATATTTGTAACTTCATTAATCACGGCATTATTTCCAAGGATGGTTAAATCAGCAAATCAAAATAATTTTGAAAAACTTAAGAATGAAATCAGCTTGTCAATATATTATCTTAGTTTTATATTAATACCTATTACATTATTCTGTTTTACTTTTTCAAGTGAAATTATTACGTTCCTATTTGGAAGAGGTTCATTTGATAATGAATCGATTGAGATGACATCAGGTATATTAAGATATTTTTCAATTGGAATAATAGTTTTTGGGATTCGAACTATTCTATATAATGCTTTTTATTCTATTAATAATACTAAGACTCCTATGATAAATTCATCATTCTCTATGATAATAAATATATTTATGAGTTTAATATTAGTTCGATTTTTGGGATTAAATGGACTTGCAATAGCTACTAGTCTTTCTGCGATATTCTGTACTATTTTATTATACTTTAATTTACAGAAAAGTATTGGTATATTACATTTCGATTTTAGATCTTATATTAGAGTTGTTATAGTGGCATTAACGAGTCTGATAATAACATATTTAGTGTATAATTTGACTGGGTTAGATACTAAAAGTTGGGCTTTAATAATCATAGGTATATTATATCTATTAATATATATATTACTTTCAGTATCTTTAAAAATAAAAGGAACGGAGCAAATTCTAAATATTTTTAAAAGGAAATGAAAAATAATACTACTTTTTCGAATAAGAGTTGAGTAAACCCATGCATTTTAAATGTTATGCTCTTATCAGAATAATAGATCAAATACGAATTGCTTCATAATATTTTTTGCTTCTTTGTAAAGGCCATTCTTGCTATTTTAAAGTTTATAGAGAGAATGTACAAATATATAATATGTATAAATTTACCATTATTTTCTGTTTGTTTTACCGCACTTATTGAAACTTAGATAGATTTACATTTTCCCTAGATACTACATTAGTATTGCTTGACGATTTATGAAAAATCTGCTAGATCAGTCAGTACTAATTAGTTCTGGTGTCTGAACTAGGCATTCTAATGAAAGGTTCCCAATTAAAGCTAGTGAAAGACGCTGTGATAGTAAAAAATACTTTTCATACTTCTAGTAGTATTATAGAAGTTAATCTTACTGAATGCTGAAATTATATTATCTCAATATATTGCTCACTATTCCAATCCTTTCCAACATAAGTTAAAAATCTTATTTTCAATGTAAAAGTATAAAGCTAGGTAAAATAATATTAAAAATATTCATTAGTTTGTTTATCCACTTTTATATTAAAATTTCCTAATATTTATATGTAAATTGTAGGTTTTTCTCAAATCCATACTATAATAGTAATGGAATATCATTTACATATACAGGCATTTTGAGGAGGAGCATGATTGGAAAGGCCGAAGTTAGAAGAAGAGTTTAAACAAATCCTAGAGTTTGCCATTTAACAAGGGAATGAAAATATGGGAATCACTGTTCAAGAGTTCGTGAAGGAGCTTGCTGTAACCGTCAAGTAATATTTTACAATTTCCGCTAATTTCCCTTTTACACTTTTGCTTAAAATAAATGTTGTCTATTTTTCATGCGATAGCTATCACCGTCCATGTGAATAACCTCTACTCTA
>Ga0182739_1003368_pt1 | contig 14048 bp, 12 predicted proteins | sample eDN5th30CBELigBY_FD_128873 | JGI IMG/M metagenome (GOLD analysis project Ga0182739, IMG submission 128873) | Enriched backyard soil microbial communities from Emeryville, California, USA - eDNA 5th pass 30_C BE-Lig BY (version 2) (version 2) | ecosystem: Environmental > Terrestrial > Soil >... | reverse complement strand
CACGTGCCTGTATCGCATTCTTCATCGGTGAGTCCGTCGATACGGTGGAGCTCGGCAAAACCAGCTTCCGGACCCTCGACCCGACCGGAGCGCCGGCGTTCCGCCAGGCGATCGAGTCATTGAACGGCCTCTACCATCCCAACGTGACGGCCGCACAGTTGAATCTGCTCGATAGCCACGACATGCCGCGGTTCCTCACCCTGGCCCGGGGTGACAAGTCGGCCCTCCGCCTGGCAACTCTGTTCCAGATGACCTACACCGGTGCCCCTTCGATCTATTACGGCGATGAGATCGGGATGCTCGGGGCACACGACCCCGATAACCGTCGCGCTTTCCCCTGGCATCAGCCCGAATGTTGGGACCGGGACCTCCTGCACGACTTTCAGCGGTATATCGCGCTCCGCCGCCATCGACCCGCCCTCCGCCACGGGACATTCCGGTTCCTGCTCGCTCAGGACGACGTCCTGGCCCATGCCCGCCAACTCGACGGCGAGACGATCATCGTCGTGCTCAACACGTCAACTTCGACGCGCCGGGTCGAGATTCCGCTGGGAGGCCTCGTCTCCGAGGGGGCCGGCTTCGACGAAGTCTGGACTCACGAAACCACCCGATCCGAAGGCGACGCCCTCCGCGGCGTCGAGCTTGCCCCTCGTTCTGCCCGAGTGTTCGCCACCCCGCTATGAGCCCAACGCCCACGCCTCCTCCCCTCTGGCGACTCCCCGAGGGGGTCAACCCATCCCTCTGGGAGTACACCCACACCGATCGGCTCGCCGACGAGGAGGATACCTATTTTCAGGGTCATCCCCTGTTCCGAGCCGATGCGGCCGCGCTTGATGCGCGGTTCCTGGAACCGGCCGCTCTGGTCGACCTCGGCTGCGGCACGGGCCGGCACGCCCTGCGGTTCGCCCGTCGCGGCTTTCCGGTCGTTGCGATCGAGCTCTCCCACGCGATGCTTCGCGCGGTCCGGGGCACGGCCGAGGCCGAACGGCTGCCCCTCCTGGGCGTCGAGGCCAACCTCTGCCAGTTGGGCGCGTTCCCTGACGCGACCTTCACCTACGCGCTTTCCATGTTCAGCACGCTCGGCATGATCCGGGGCCGGCCCGCACGGCGCAAGGCCCTCGCCGAAGCGTTCCGGATTCTCCGACCGGGGGGCCGGCTCGCGCTCCACGCCCACAACTTCTGGCTCAACCTGCGCGATCCCCAGGGACGGACCTGGCTTCTCGACCAGGCCAGGAAGGCGCTGTTGCGCCAGCCCGGCCTGGGCGACCGCCGCATGACCTATCGCGGCATCGCCGGCATGGAGGTTCATCTCTTCCGCTGGCGAGAACTTCGCGACGATCTCCGCGCGGCTGGATTTCAGATCGATGAGATCCTCTCCATCGACGCGGTCCGGGCAGAGCCAATCCCCTTCCCCTGGCTGGCGCATCCGATTCGCGCCGGGGGCTGGATCGTGTTCGCGAGCCGACCGCTCACCTCGTGTCTGACGTCCTGAATTCCGACGAGGAGGCACGTCGGCGAAGCTATTGAACATTTCTTTGTCGGGTAGGCCACAGCCTGTTTACTGAGAGATCGAAGCGGGGACCGTGAGGTCCTTCGCGCTTCGAGCGTGCAGATGGACGGCCAGAAGCCGGGTCCGGTTCTTGGTGCTGGGGTTCCGCGACACCCGGTGGAGAATCCCAGCAGGCTCGTAGAAGGTCTCGCCAGCCTTGAGCCGTTTCGGCGAGTCGGCTTCGAGTCCCAGCTCATATTCTCCTTCAAGGACGTAGCCGAAGATCGGTCCGGCGTGGCGGTGTGGCACGCTGGCCTCGCCGGGTTCGTAGGCCACTTCGACCGTGGTCACGCGGGCAAGTTCTCCGCCCAGGGTTTCGACGACGTCCCGCTCGGAGAGTACCGTCACCTTGCCATGCCCCGGCTCGTCGTGAAGATGGGCCAGGGCGAACCCGCCGGCACCAAGGATCACTCCGACCACAACCGCCAAACTGGTTCGCAGCATGATTCGCTCCCGTGAAGTCGCTCAGACGGTGAGTTGACCCGGTTGATATGAGCCGGGCACGGCCCTGAAGCTGATGGCCAATCGGTTCCAGCTGTTGATCGCCGCCACGGCCCAGGTCAGGTTGGCGAGCTCCTGGTCGTCGAAATGCTCACTCACCTCGTCGAAGATCGAGTCGGGGACACCGTGACCAATCCGCGTCACCGTCTCCGCCCACGTCAGCGCCGCTCGCTCCCGCTCGGTGTAGAAGGGCGTCTCACGCCAGGCATTCAGGGCATACAGACGCTGCTCCGTCTCCCCCGCGGCGCGCGCATCCTTGGTGTGCATGTCGAGGCAGAACGCGCAACCGTTGATCTGGGAGACCCGTGTCTTGACCAATTCGATCAAACTCTTCTCCAGGCCACAGCCGGCCACATACGCCTCGAGCTTATGCATCAGTTGGATGGGTTCGGGCGCCAGTTTCGCGATGTTCAGGCGTGCTTCCACTTCCACGATCGTGCTCTCCTGAAACGATCCTCGAACTGAGCGTGCCATCAGTGACGGCCTTCGTCGCTCACTCCTGTCATGATCGAGGACGAATCAGGTCGAAAAGACGTGACATGATGGTGGGAATTCTTGCGAGGTACGGATGCTGCCGGGGCTCGGACCGCACCGAGGAACGCGCTGCTCCCCTCCACGGAAACCCATTGGGAGAGGTGCAGACGTCTCCAGGACAGCCAGCCACAAGAGCGTTTCCGAATCCGATACGCAGGGACAGCCGGCGCAGGTCCAGCGAGACCTTGGAGCCTGCCCTTCCTTGTCGTCTGACGTCAGCTCTGACCGAGGCGAGTCAGATCTGGTAGTCGAGCGCGGTGAAGTGATCTCCGCCCGCGTCTTCGGAGGTTCCTCGGTACCGAAGCCGGGGATTCTCGATGGTCACCGTGGTGTACGGGGCAATGCTGCGGGTGATCCAGGCGGAAGAGCCGACCACGGAGTGATGGCCGATGACGGTCTTGCCACCGAGGATCGTCGCGTTGGCGTAGATGACAACCTCGTCTTCGATCGTCGGATGCCGCTTGTGATCGCGGAGGATGTTACCGTCCTCATCGCGAGGGAAGCTCAGGGCACCGAGCGTCACGCCTTGATAGATCTTGACCCCGTCGCCGATCTGGGTCGTCTCGCCAATGACAACCCCGGTGCCGTGGTCGATGAAGAACCGAGAGCCGATCGTGGCGCCGGGGTGAATGTCGATCCCGGTCTTGCCGTGCGCATACTCGGTCATCATGCGGGGGATTAAGGGGACCCCCAGCTTGAACAGCTCATGTGCGATCCGGAAGACGGTGATGGCGGAGACGCCCGGATAGCAGAACAGGATCTCGTCGAGGTTCTTGGCCGCCGGGTCGCCGTCGAAGGCCGCGCGCACATCCTCGGCTAGGGTCTTCCGGATCTCCGGCAACAGTTCCAGTAGCCGGATCGCGATCACCTGGGCCTCCGCCTCGAAATCGGTCTCGAGGTCGCGAGCCTTGCAGTCGTGCCGCAGCGCACGGGCGATCTGGAGGGTCAAGCGATCATGCAGGCTGTCGATCAAGTCGCCCACATGATAGCCGACGTTGCCAAGGTGCAGGTTCTGGCGCCTGCCGTAGCCCGGATAGAGGATTTCGCGAAGGTCACCCAGGATTTCGACGACCTCACGATAGCTCGGCAACGGTGAGTGACCGAGGTGGTTGACGCCACCGCATTCCTCGTAGGTCTCGACGATGCGCTCGGTCAATGCAGGCAGCGATTCCTTCAAGCGAAGGTCGGTGGCCATCCTCTTCGATCTCCAAGCAGCCCGTTCTCGTCGAGAAATTCTTTATCCAACACGAGGTTAGGCCATTGTAGGTAGGTCGCTCGATGGAATCAATCGCCGGCAACGCTCCTATTGTATCGGTCGCGCCAAGGAGGCCGGCCCAGCGAAATCGTCCCTCTCGCATCTTTGCCATGAACTGGGCACAATCACGAGCGTGTCGAATGGTGGTGGCGTGGGCATCCCGTGGGCTCCTCGACAGCTGGCGTACCCCCGACTCCATCCCTTCCCAACATGACCTCGAGCGAGTCGTCTCTCCATGCCGCACGCCGTGACCGAGCCGCCCCGTATCGACCCCACCCCAATCTTCGAGTTGTTCCGAGGGAATCACGCGACCGAGTTATTGACCGCGGCCGTCGCCCATTTCGATTGCTTCGGCAAGTTCGCCAACGGTCCTTTGAGTCTGGAGCAGTTGCGCGGGGCCCTGGGGCTTGCCGTGCGTCCGACCACCGTGCTGGTCACGGCGCTCCGGGCTTTCGGACTTCTGGACATGACTGCACAGGGTGAACTCGACCTCACCGACCTGGCACGCGAACAGCTTCTGCCCGGTGGTCAGTTCGACGTCAGTGGCTACATTGGCCTGGCCGCCGACAGCCCCGGGGTCGTGGAGATGGTCGAGCGGCTCAAGACGAACCGGCCCGCGGGCGAGGCGGCCGACGAGTCGGGCGCGGCGTTCATCTACCGTGACGGCATTGAGTCGGCCATGGAGCGCGAAGCCTCGGCCCGCCACCTCACCCTGGCCTTGGCCGGTCGGGCCAAAAACGTGGCCCCGGTGCTGGCGAACCAGTACTCGCTGGACCAGGCCCGGTGCCTCCTTGACGTCGGCGGAGGGACCGGGATCTACAGTATCGCGTGGCTCCAGCGCCATCCCCATTTGAGCGCGATCGTCTGGGACCGCCCCGAAGTGCTGAAGGTCGCTCGCGAGATGGCGGCGGCGCACGGCGTGGCCGACCGCCTGCAATGTCGCGCCGGGGACATGTTCCATGATCCGGTCCCGGACGGAGTCGACACGATCCTGCTGTCGAACATCCTCCACGACTGGGATGTTCCCGATTGTCAGGCCTTGATCCGGCGCTGCGCAGGGGCGCTCCCGCCAGGGGGCCGGCTCCTGATCCACGACGTTTTTCTGGACGACGATCACGGCGGCCCGCTGGCCATCGCCCTCTACTCGGCCGCCCTCTTCCGCCTCACAGAGGGCCGTGCCTATAGCGCCCGAGAATACCGCCACTGGCTCCGCGAGGCCGGACTCGAACCCGGAGAAACGATCCCCACGCTCGTCCATTGCGGCGTGCTGGCCGGTCACAAGCCCGGCTCGTCTCGTCAAAACCTCTAGCCAGATGACGGGCCATTGGGTACTGTCAAAGGCATTACCAGAGCGGGGATAGCAGGTTACGCTCGCTCCGCCTGGAGCCAACAGACGGCCCACATTTCGGTTCTTTTCTCTCCGGGAGCAACGCACAACGCCATGATGATCAAGGCTACCGACATCCGTAGGGGCATGGTGGTCACCATCGACAACATCAACTTCGTCGTGGTCGACTTCGCTCACCATACCCCCGGCAACCTTCGCGCCATGGTTCAGACCAAGCTGCGCAACATGAATAACGGCGCCTTGATCGAGAAGCGACTCCGCTCCGTCGACCAGATCGAGGTCCCCTACGTCGAAACCAAGCAGTTCGAATATCTCTATTCGACGGGCGACGAGCACGTCTTCATGGAGTCGGAGACGTTCGACCAGCTCAGCTTCCCGCCCGAAGTCCTCGGCACGGCGATGCAGTACATCCTGCCCAACAGCAAGGTGCAGGTCATGTACGTCGACAACAAGCCGGTTTCCGTCGACGTCCCCGCCTCGATCGACCTGACCGTGACCGACACCCCGCCGTCGATCAAGGGGGCCACCGCCACCAACCAGTACAAGGAAGCGATCCTCGAGAACGGCCTGAAGGTCCAGGTCCCTCCCTTCATCGGTCCGGGCGAGAAGATCCGGGTCGACACCCGAACCGGCGAATACGTCGAACGCGTCAAGTAATCCTCTTGAGTTCGACTCGACCGGCGTCGATCTCCGCTCAGCGCCTGCGGGTGCTCCGCCCGAGCACCCCGGCGCAGACGCCGGTCAGCAGCCGGGTCGCGTTTCGGCCGAGCGATCGGATGTTATACCCCCCTTCCTGAACCAGAAGCGTCGGCAGCTTCATCCCACCAATCCGATGGCCGATTTCGTAGAGGCCATCAGGGGTGACACTCCAGGTTCCCGTGGGGTCAGCCTTGGCAATGTCGAGACCGACCGGAACGACGAGAACCTCGGGCTTGAACCGGCGGACCGCCACCAGGGCTTCGTCGAGAGCCTCGAGATAGCGGCCATCGTGGACGTCCTCGGCCAGCGGAAGGTTGAGGTTGAAGCCCCTCCCCTCCCCGTCGCCCACCTCGTCGGCAAAGCCCGAGAAGTAAGGATAGGCGAAGTTCGGGTGGCCATGGATCGAGACGGTCAGGACGTCGGACCGCTCGTAGAAGATGTCCTGCGCCCCATTGCCGTGGTGGTAGTCGACGTCGAGGATCGCCACCCGGCCGATGGCGGTGACCAGGTACTGGGCGGCGATCGCGGCGTTGCAGAAGTAGCAGAAGCCGCCATACGTGTCGCGCTCGGCATGATGCCCCGGCGGACGGCAAAGACTATAGACCAGCGGGTGTCCCTTGACGATCGCCTCGGCGCCCGAGAGCGCCACATTGACCGCGGCGCGTGCCGCCTTGTACGCATCGCGGCTCAAAGGCGTGAACGTATCGATACAGTAATATCCCGCCCGACGCCCCCGATCGTGAGGGGGGCGGTCGGTCCGTCGGATCGGAAAAACGTAGGGGTAAACCATCTCCCCTTCGGGGATCTCGTGGCAGAAGTTGCGAAGGTAGTTGACGAAGTCGGTGTCGTGGACCGCCCGGATCGGTCTCTCACCGAAGTTTCGAACCGGCAATTGCTCCACGTCGGGAAGCGTGCTCAAGGCCTTGAGGATCACGTCGACTCGCGCAGGTCGTTCGACATAGCCACGTTCCCGCACATGATGCAGGGCGTGGCGCGACGAGCAAAAGACCTTGAGCGGGTGAAGCCTGCGCGACACCTTCAAGGGGGGACTGCTCGGGGCTAGATAGCGCGGGGCCCGCCGGCGGACGGGCGACTCGTCGACCGAAGCCAGCAGTTGGACGACGTAGGGGTCGGCCGGATCATAGTGATAGCGTTCGGTCAGGATCATCTTCATCGCCTGCCGCAGCGCGGGGGCCTCTAATGGCTTCGTGCTCGCCAGTGGGTCGTAGAGCAGCCGCGGTTCCGCCGGATGGCCCGGTCGGATCGGCTGGTCGTAGAGCGTGCCCACGATCGGCAGGGCCCCGTATCGCTCGTAGAACTTCAGCCGGGCCTTGTTCGTCTTCAACGTCGAGGGATCGGTAACTTGCGTCGGATCGTCGGTAGGGACCTCGAGGAAAAGGCCCGTGACACCTCGCGCGATCAGGTCTTCGCGGAGCGCCTCGTAGAGCGCGCCCCCGACTCCCAGCCCGCGCCGCTCTTCCTCGGCCACGATGAAGTCGAGGTAGGCGAACCCGATCGCGTCGAAATAGTCGGCCAGGGCGAACCCCAGGATGCGGTCGCCAGGCCCGTGCGCGGCCAGGAGAATCGCGGGGTATCCCCGACTCGTCTGCTCACCAAGCTTCCGCTCGATATAGTCGTCGTCCAGGCCGACGTCGGGAAACGCCGCCTGGAAGAGACGAGTGATCTCGGCGACGCAACGACGATCGTAGTCGCGGTGGACACCCAGCACGTGACTGATCCGAAACATGGCGGCCCTCGCAGGGCTTGGACTCAAGGCGGTCACCGCCACCTCGATCCCGGCTGATGGCTCCACACCGGACAACAGCGGGCCACGGTCTCAACTATCCTCGAGGTTGCGATCGAGAACCGTCGCCACCGCGGGCCAAGAGACCGGCCCGGGGCGTCCCTTTCGCCGAGACGTCGGCGTCGCGTTCCCACGACGACCGGCGGGCCCACGCCTGCCGAACAAGGTCGGCCAACGTCGCGGCATAATCTCGTCCCGAGGCGCGCAACGCCCGCGCCCACCCCGCGGTCGGGCCGATGTCGGGGTTGGGGTTCACTTCCAGGATCAACGGATCGCCCCGCTCGTCGAGCCGGAAGTCGACCCGGGCATAGTCGCGGCAGCCGGTCACCTGGAAGGCCGAGACCGCCAATTGGGCCAGGGTCGCGGCCAGTTCCCGTTCAACCCGGGCCGGACAGACCACGGGACTGGCCCGGTCCTCCTCCGAACCCACCGACCACTTGGCGTCGTAGGTCAGGATCGGCCACGCCCCAGCACGTGGTTCGTAGGCAACCTCGGCGACCGGTAAGGCCACCGGCGTGGGGAGCGCAAGCACTCCGACGTTGAACTCGGGACCAGGCAGATATGCCTCCAGCAACACATCGCCGCCATATCTCGACTGGAGCCACGCGACCCGATCGTGCGCGGCAACCCGATCGAGAACGACGCTCCCTTGATCGATCCCCAGACTGCCATCCTCGGCGTCAGGCTTGACGAAGGCCGGCCCGTCCCACGCCCAGCGCTGGGGTTCCTCTCCCGGCCCGATCCGAAAGCCCGGGGCGGTCGGCAGACCCGCTCCCTTCAAGAGCCACTTGGCTGCGCCCTTGGAGGCACAGAGCGCCAGAGTCTCCATCGGCGATCCGGTGTAGGGATAGCCGGCCAGTTCCAGCAGGCCGGTCAGGTGCGAGGCCGCCCAGGTCGCACCGCCGAAGCCTTCGATGAGGTTGAAGATCACATCCGGCGCGAGCTGGTCGAGGTCGCGAAGGACCTCCGTCACCGGCGGCGCTGCGGCCAGCGTCCTGGTTTCAAAGCCTTGCTCCTCAAGTCCGGCTGCCACCGCCCGGGCGACGACCATGACGTCCGACTCGGAGACGGCGTCGGGATCCCCCGCCGCCAGGACCGGAGCATTGTACAGGACGGCAACCCGCGGCCCGACAGCGTTCACGTCGCGGCTCCCCTCGGCCGGGTGCAACCGAACAGGCCCACCCGGATCAATGCCTCGGTGAGAATCTGACGAATCAACGCCGGGTAGCAAAGTCCCACCCCCCGGGCCAGAAGCACGAGGTCGCTCCAATCAGGAGCCAGACCCGGAAGCGGGTTGGCCTCAATGAAGAAGGGCACCCCGTCGCGAACTCGGAAGTCGATCCGTGCCAGGTCACGACAGCCCAGCCGGCGATACACCTCGAGCGCCGCGTGCGTGACACGGGCCATGACCTCGGCCGGCAGTCGCGCCGGGGTCTCGTACTCGACGCGCTCATCCCAGTTGCGCTTGACCTCGATCGAGTAGACGAAGCCGTCGTCCGCCACCTTCGGACGGATCCGCATCGCCCCGATCACCTCGGCTCGCTCGCCGTTGCCGACGATCCCCACAGTCACCTCGTCCCCCGCGATGAATTCCTCAATGAGGATCGGCTGACGGTAGTCGCGAGCCAAAGCGAGACACACCTCAATGGCCCGTCCGCACGTGTCGACCACGGCGCCCGAGCGAATCCCCTTGCTCGAGCCTTCGAAGCAGGGCTTGACGATCACGCGATCCTTCCGCTCTCGGAAGCCCAGCCCGGAAAGACCGGCGGAGATGAAGGTCGCCGAAGCGTCCAGAGGACAAACCAATCCCCAGGGCACGGGCACGAGCTTGCTCGCGACCAGTTGTCGGGCCACCCCCTTGTCGAGCGACACGGCGAGCGTGAGCGGATCGGAGCCCAGGAAGGGAATGCCAAGCATTTCCAGGACCGCGGGCACGCGTGCCTCACGACTTCGGCCTGTGCCCTCCCCTTCGGCCAGGTTCCAGACGAAATCGAGCGGCTCGGTAAGGACCCGGTTGAGGAACTCACGGCCGTCACCGAGCCGCACCACGTCATGCCCCTCGCCCCGAAGGACCTCGGCCAGGGCGTTGATCGTCTGCGGCTTGTCGAACTCCTCGTACCGGTCGTCGAGGCCGTCGGGGCAGGCGCTTTCCGGGATGAGGTCGAACGCGATCCCGATCCTCAATGGCCGGGTCCTTGATTGGTGGACGCACAGTCCGTCCCGTGCAGACCGTTGATCGGCTTTCCCAGGGCAACAGGTAGAGGGTCGCCAAGGCCGCCATGCCCCTCCGCCCCAGGAGGAGCACCCTCATCCGGGGCGAGCGACGTCCGACGATGGGCCGCGACGGGAGTCTCTCGTGTCCGTCGTCGTCGAAGCCGAGGGTTCCCCTCGGGCACGAGCACATCGGCTTGGCCTTCGAGCAGGGCGCTGACTCCCTGCGTCTCAACCGGGGCTTGAGCCAGTGGCGGATCGCCGGTGGGATGGTAGTTGACGATGACCCCTTCGTAGTTGCGAAGGACGACCGAATCGTTGGTCGCCGAGAGCAGGTAGGTCGGCATGAGGGGAATCTTGCCGCCGCCCCGAGGCGCATCGACGACGTAGGTGGGGACTCCCAACCCCGAGAGGTGGCCCCGCAAACCCTCGATGATCTCGATCCCCTTCCAGATGGGCGTGCGAAAGTGCCCGGCACCGGTCACGGGGTCACAGTGAAAGAGATAGTACGGCCGGACCTTGATCCGTAGCAACGCCCGGCAGAGCGCACGTTGGGTGGCCAGCGAGTCGTTGACCCCTTTCAGCAGCACGGCATGGTTGTTGATGGGCATGCCGCGACGGCGGAGACGATCGCACGCCCGCTGGGCCTCGACCGTGACCTCGCGCGGATGGTTGAAATGCGTCTGGATCCAGATCTTGCCGGACGCCTCGAGACACTCAAGGAGTTCATCGTCCTCGAGCCGCTGCGGCAAGGTGACGGGGACGCGAGTGCCGATCCGGATGACGTCGAGGTGGGGGATCGCGGTCAGGTGCTCGACGAAGTAGGCGAGTTTCTCGATCGGCAGGGTCAGCGGATCGCCGCCCGAGACGATGACGTCGTGGATCTCGGGATGGTCGCGAACGTACTCGACCATCTGTTGGTCGTCACGGGAAACGGCGTCCCAGCCCCCTCGTTTCATCGTCGCTCGCTTGTGCGTGCAGAAACGACAATACATGGTGCACACATGCGTTGTGACGAGCAGGGCGCGGTCGGGGTACCGGTGGGTCAGGCCGGGAACGGGAGAATCCTTCTCCTCGTCGAGCGGATCGTCTTCGCCGGCGTGTCCCGACAACTCGAGCGGCGAGGGAACGGACTGGAGCCGGATCGGATCGAACGGATCGAAGCGGTCGATCAACGAGAAGTAGTAGGGGGGAATCGCGAGCTTATATTGCGCCTGGAGGGTCTCGATGGCGCGGCGTTCGTCGTCCGAGAAGGGGAGCAAGTCGAGGATCTGGCGGGGATGCCGAAGGGCATGCTGCGACTGCCAGTGCCAATCGTTCCAATCCGAGTCAGGGACGTCGGCCCAGACCGGGTGGCGAGGCGTTGGTGGTGGTTTTGAACTGGGAGGCTCGTCGCCATCCGCAGGCTCGATCGCGTCGGGGATGGTGACGGCCGTGCTCGAAGAGCGATGCGACTCACCCATCGTGATCCTACCCCTCAGAGTGAGGTGGCCGGGTGGGGACGAATGCCCGAACCCGAGAGGTCTTTGCGATTCTATGCGAATGCTTCGACGAGACAAGAGCAAACGTCCCAACGTTCCGGCGAGAACGACGGATGTTGCCTCCTTTGAACGGGTCTGCGAGGCTGAGCCGACCGGGACACCATCCCCCGTTAGGTGTCATATCTCGGTCTCGTGAAGGCATCTTGACGTCGCAACGGCCGTGGCTGCGGCACCAGGGGAGCGGCTTCGGCGGACCGGTGCCGCCCTGGCGCGGAAAGGGGGGTCGCGGGGTGACGCCACGGGAGTTCGCGAGTAAGATTGCCCGGGTGGAATTCGATCGCACCGCCAGGGCGAACGCGAACCCGGCGCTCGACTCGATCGAATGGACCGTCAACCCTTCCGTTCGGAGCCGAACCTGTGGATGCCGTGACTCGCCTCCTCTCCGACCTCGTCGCGATCCCGAGCGTCAACCCCATGGGGCGACCGCTTCAGGGAACGGGCTTTCTCGAAGGGGGGATGTCCGACTACCTCGAGAACTGGTTCCGTGACCTGGGCGTGCCCTATGAGCGACGCACCATCGCACCGGGACGGGATAACCTGCTCGCCCGGTACGACTCGCCCCGGGACCTCAAAACGGTCTTGTTCGACGCCCACCAAGACACCGTACCGACCGACGGGATGACGATCCCCCCCTTCACGCCCGAAGTGCGCGAGGGTCGGCTCTATGGTCGGGGCGCGTGCGACGTCAAGGGGGGGATGGCCGCCATGCTCGAGGCGTTCGCCCGCCTCGTGCGGGAACGTCCCGAAGGGTCGGCGTCGGTCATCATGGCCTGCACGGTCGACGAGGAATTCACGCACACCGGCTCGTCCGACCTGGCTCGCATGCCGAAACTGGCGGACTATGCGATCGTGGCCGAACCGACTCAGCTCGACATCGTTCATCGCCACAAAGGAGCGGTGCGCTGGAAGATTCGGGCTCATGGGGTCGCCTGCCACAGCTCGACCCCCAAGCTCGGGATCAATGCGATCTACCGCATGGGCCGCGTCCTGGGGGTGCTGGACGAGTACGCCGAGCTGCTCTCGCGGGCCACGCCAGACCCCATCCTGGGACCGCCGAGCCTCTCGGTAGGCCGGATCGAGGGAGGCCTGAGCGTCAATGTCGTGCCCGACTGGTGCGACATCGAAGTGGACCGGCGCATGATTCCCGGTGAGGTGAACGCCGAGTGCTTGAAACAGGTGGAGGCTTATCTCCACAACCGACTGGGCGACTCGGTGTCGTGGGAGTTCTTTCCCCCCTGGGTCAACATGCCTCCGCTCTCCCAGGATCTCGGCAACGACGGCGGCTGGATCACCCGGGTCCAACAGGCGGTCCTGGGAGCCACGGGACGACAGCCGGAGCTGGGAGGGGTCCCCTACGGGACCGACGCCGGCCCCCTCAACCAGACCGGCCTCCCCTGCCTGGTGATCGGCCCCGGTAACATCGCGCAGGCGCATACCAAGGACGAGTGGATCGAGCTGGACCAGGTCCGGGCCGCCGTTGACGCCTACTATCAAATCGCCCTGAGTCTGGGAGAGGAATGACCGGACTCGAGCGCTCGGACCAACGAGACCAACCGACCGACCGGCCCATGGGGGCCGGTCGCCTCGCGAACGCCGGCGGAACCCGGCACGCCGGCGCCGGTCAAGCCCTGAGTGAACGCGAAAGAGGCGGGTGCATTGTATGCACCCGCCTCCCGCGGAGTTGAATCCGATGGTCGGGGGACCGGCCGAAGCGTCTCAGAAGACGTCGAGGATGAAGTGGTGCCCCTCGTAATACTTCTTCTTGTTCCACTCGTGCCAGCCGTGGGGATGGCGCGCTCCCAGGATGCGACGCCCACCGTAGTAGTTACGGTAGAACGGTCCTTGAATCTGGGGCACGATCCGCTGCTCTTTGGGATAAACGTAGAATCCGTCGTGGAGCGAACGATATTCGGAGCCGTTGCCGGGGACCTGGGGCGGAACATAGGGCCAATGCAGGTAGTTGGTCCAATCCTGCGCTTGCGCCGAGCCGACGCCGCCGAACCCGACCAGCGCGGCCGCCAGGGCCAGCGCTTTGATCCCTGAGAAACGCGTCATGATCCACCTCCTTGTAGAGAAGACGATCCAGTCACACGCTTAGTCTGCCACCTGTTTTTCCACGAGGCGGGTCGATCCCGAATTTTTTTCGGTCCCGTCGATCCGGTTCTTCGGCTCACAGAGACCTGGGGGATCTGGTTTGGTCCCCGGAACAAAAGGACGGCGCAGGTCGCCGGGATGATGATGACAAGGATCGGTCGCCTGGCCCTGGGATCGGCAATGGCATGGGCCCTACCGTGGCTTGCGGTTCTGGCCCCCACGGTCGCACGTTCCGACGACGCCCGCCCCCAGGAGGCCCGCCTGCGGGCCGATGTCGAGACCCTCGCCTCCCCCGCCTTCGAGGGACGAAGCGGTCGTGGGGGCGAGAAAACCGTCAGACACCTCGTCGACGCCTTCCGACGGCTCAAGCTCGAACCCCTGTTCGACGGCATCTACACGCAGGACATCCCCGACAAAGAGCCGGGGCGGATCCTGGGACGGAACGTCGGGGCCCGGCTCGTCGGCTCCGACCCCGTCCTGCGCGACGAGTGGATCATCCTGGCCGCCCACTT
>Ga0182739_1003367_pt1 | contig 14050 bp, 14 predicted proteins | sample eDN5th30CBELigBY_FD_128873 | JGI IMG/M metagenome (GOLD analysis project Ga0182739, IMG submission 128873) | Enriched backyard soil microbial communities from Emeryville, California, USA - eDNA 5th pass 30_C BE-Lig BY (version 2) (version 2) | ecosystem: Environmental > Terrestrial > Soil >... | reverse complement strand
GAAGGCTCCCCGGCCTGCTTGGGCCACAGCAGCCACATCTGGCCGCGTTGTTTCATGCGGCCGGCCTGCTGGCCGGCTTCTTCGCCGTACCCCCAGTAGAAGTCGGCGCGCGCCGCGCCCCGGATGGCCGTGCCCGTGTCCTGGGCGAAGACCAGGCGCTGCAGGGGCCGGTCGGAGGCCGGATAGGTGGTGGACAGGAACAGCGGCGTGCCCAGCGGCACGAAGGTCGCGTCCACCGCCACCGAGCGCCGCGGCGCCAGCGGAATGGCGTAGGCGCCCTTGGGGCCCTGTTCGGGGTCGATGACGGCTTCTTCGCGGAAGAACACCACGGCCGGGTTGGCATTGAGCATTTCAGGCACGCGCTTGGGATTGCGCTGCGCCCAGGCGCGGATGTTCTGCATGGACGCCTGGTCGGCGGTGAGCTCGCCGCGGTCGATCAGCCAACGGCCGATGGACACGTAGGGCTGGCCGTTGTGGTCGGCATATGCGACGCGGATGGTCTTGCCGGCATCGGGGCCGTCGGTCAGCAGCACGCGCCCCGAGCCCTGCACCTGCAGGAAGAAGTTGTCCACGGGATCGTCCACCCAGACCACGACGGGCGGACGGCGGCCCGACGAGGATTCGATGGCCGCGCGCGTGTCATAGGGCACGACGCGCTTGCCGTCCAGCTTGCCGCGCACGCGCTTGCCCGCCAGATCGGGGTAGACCGAGCCCAGGTCGATGGTCAGGAGGTCGGCGGGCACCGCATACAGCGGCCATTGGTAGACGCCGCCCTGCCGGCGCGAACCCCGCACCAGCGGCTCGTAGTAACCCGTCACCGTATTGGTCGCGGGCTTGCCGTCGGCCGCGTTCAGGCGCCAGGGCTGCAGGTAGGTCTGCAGGAAGCGGCGCACGCCTTCGCTGTCGCCGGCGGCCGGCGCACGGGCCGGATCGGCGGCGGCGGCGCACACCGGTTGCCAGGCGCGCGGCGTGGCCCGCGCGGGGGCCGCCAGGTTGCCACTGGTCGGCCGCATCAGGCCCTTGCAGTTGCGCAGGAAAAGGGGCCAGAACTGCGACAGGTCGTCGGCGCTCCAGCCGGGCAGTTCGGACCAGTTGGCGGGCTTGAGCTTGCCGGCCAGCGCGCGTGGCGCGGAGTCGGGCAGCGCGGACAGCGACGGCACCACGAGCGGGCCGTCGGCCGCCGGGGCGCGCACGCCGGGCGTACCCGGCAGGCCGGCATCAGGGGGAATATCCGAAGGGGTGGAACATGCCGCCAGCAGGACCGACAGCACGGACAGACTAAGAATGCGCTTCATGAGCAGGGGGAAAAACGCAGAGGGAAAAACGTGCAACGGATAGCCTGACCATGCTCAGTGCAGCGTGCGCGGCATGGCCAGGACGAATTCGGAGATCGGGACTTCGAACGGGATGCCGTTCTCGCCGACGCAGTGATAGGTGCCGCGCATCGTGCCCACCGGCGTGGGCAGGGGACAGCCGCTGGTGTATTCGAAGGTCTCGCCCGGGGCCAGCAGGGGCTGCTGTCCCACGATGCCCAGGCCGCGCACTTCCTGCACGCGCTGGTTGCCGTCGGTGATGATCCAGTGCCGGCTGATCACCTGGGCGGGATGTTCGCCGGTATTGGTGATGCGGACGGTGTAGGCGAACACGAATTGCTGTTCGCCTGGGTTGGACTGTTCTGGCACGAAGCGCGGAGAGACAGAGACGCTCAGGTCGTAAGGTTTCACAGTCCTTCCCTGTGTGGCTGCACGCAGGCGGCCGGATGCCGGCGCCGACGCTTGAAAAGACGAAGAATTCTGGCGCGTCACACCGGGACGTTCCCGATACCCCGCCTCAAACTGCAATAATGGCACATTATGCCCTTCCCGACCCCGAACATCATGTCCAAGCAAACGGCCTCCACCCGCATTACTCCCAGCATCCTGTCGGCTGACTTCGCCCGGCTGGGCGAGGAAGTCCGCAATGTCGTCGCCGCGGGCGCCGACTGGATTCACGTGGACGTGATGGACAACCACTATGTCCCCAACCTGACCATCGGCCCGATGGTGTGCGCGGCGATCCGCCCCCACGTGCAGGTGCCCATCGACGTGCACCTGATGGTCGAGCCCGTGGATGCGCTGGTGCCGCAGTTCGCCAAGGCCGGCGCCGACTACATCAGCTTTCACCCCGACGCGAGCGCGCACGTGGACCGCACGCTGTCCCTCATCCGCGAAAACGGCTGCAAGGCGGGCCTGGTGTTCAACCCGGCTACCCCGCTGTCCTACATGGACTACGTGATGGACAAGATCGACCTGGTCCTCATCATGTCGGTCAACCCGGGCTTCGGCGGCCAGAGCTTCATCCCCGCCGCGCTCATCAAGCTGCGCGAGGCGCGCGCCCGCATCGACGCCTGGATGCAGGCCGGCGGCCAGGAGATCGTTCTGCAGGTGGACGGCGGCGTCAAGATCGACAACATCGCCGAGATCCGCGCCGCCGGGGCGGACACCTTTGTGGCGGGTTCCGCCATCTTCGGCAAGCCGGACTACGCCGGCATCATCAAGGCCATGCGCGAGCAGATCGCCATCGGCGAAACCACCGCCGTCTAAGCCCAAGGAATCGACATGACCGCTTTTCGCGCCGCGCTGCTGGACCTTGACGGCACCCTGCTCGACTCCATTCCCGACCTGGCCTTTGCCGCCAACGCCATGCGCGTCGAGCTGGGCATGATCTCGCTGCGCGAGGACGTGGTGGCCACGTTCGTGGGCAAGGGGGTGGACAACCTGGTGCGCCGCAGCCTGGCCGGCTCGCTGGACGCCGCCGACCCGTCGCCCGAGGATTTCGCGCGGGCCCGCGAAGCCTTCTACCGCCATTACCACCTGGTCAACGGCGAACGCGCGCAGGTCTATCCCGGCGTCATCGACGGCCTGAAGCGCATGCGCGACCTGGGGCTGAAGCTGGCGGTGGTCACCAACAAGCCCACGGAATTCACCCTGCCGCTGCTGCAGCGCACGGGCCTGGCGGGCTTTTTCGAGGCCGTGGTCTGCGGCGACACCTGCGAGCGCCGCAAGCCCGATCCCGACCAGGTCCACCATGCCTGCGACCTGCTGGGCGTGGCCGTCGGCGAGGCCGTGACCATCGGCGATTCCATCAACGACGCGCAGGCCGGCCGCAGCGCCGGCACGCAGGTGCTGGTGGTGCCTTACGGCTACAACGAAGGACGTGACGTGCGCGAGCTGGATGTCGATGGTATAGTTGACACGCTTGTTGACGCCGCCCAGTGGGTTGCGCTCTGGAATCAAAACCAGAACGCGGCGAAAGTATCCGCCTGAAACCCCGTACCCGCCTGAAAACCCGGGACTGAACGGCGCAACAACGATTACCGCGAATCCACCGAATACCCATCAATGAACGTTTCCATCCAGAACCAAATGCTCGGCGCCTCGTGGCGTTGGTGGCGTTTGTCTTCCGGGTGGCGATGATTCCCTTCCCGGCCCTAGACGCAACCTTGCCGCCTAGCGCCGATTCTGTGTAAACAGAGCCAAACCCGGAACCAGTTAACTGGACCGGGTTTTTTGTTGCGTGCCCGGTCCGAAAGCAGACACCGCTTACGAGACCCGACATGACCGAAATCGAATTCAAGGCCCTTGCGGCACAAGGCTACAACCGCATCCCGCTCGTGGCCGAAACCTACGCCGACCTGGACACCCCGCTCGGCATCTACCTGAAACTGGCGCATTCAGGCCCGCTGGCCGGCCGCATGACCTGCCTGATGGAATCGGTAGTGGGCGGCGAGCGCTTCGGCCGCTACTCCTTCATCGGCCTGCCCGCCCGCACGGTGATCCGCGCCAGCGGCACGCGCACCGAAGTGCTGCACGACGGCAAGATCGTGGAAACGCATGACGGCGATCCGCTGGCCTTCATCGAGCAATACCAGAGCCGCTTCAAGGTCGCCCTGCGTCCGGGCATGCCGCGCTTCTGCGGCGGCCTGGCCGGTTATTTCGGCTATGACACGGTGCGCCACATCGAGCCCTGCCTGGGCCCCGCCGTCAAGCCGTTTCCGGCGGGCATGGAAGGCGGCACGCCCGACCTGATGCTGATGCACGTGGATGAACTGGTCATCGTCGACAACCTGGCCGGCCGCATCTACCTGATGGTGTACGCGGACCCGGGCCAGCCCGAGGCCTACAGCCGCGCGCAGCAGCGCCTGACCGATCTGCGCGCGCGCCTGCGACGCCCCGTGGAGATTCCCTACAGCCACGCCAGCATGCAGACCGAGGAACGGCGCGATTTCAAGAAAGAGGACTACCTGGCGGCCGTCCTGCGCGCCAAGGAACACATCGCCGCCGGCGACCTGATGCAAGTGCAGATCGGCCAGGTCATCGCCAAGCCCTTCCGCGACTCCCCGCTCTCCCTCTACCGCGCCCTGCGGTCGCTCAATCCTTCCCCCTACATGTACTTCTGGAACTTCGGCGACTTCCAGGTCGTGGGCGCGTCGCCCGAGATCCTGGTGCGCCAGGAGCGGACCGTGGAGAACGGCGAGCCGAAGTCGCAGATCACCATCCGCCCGCTGGCCGGCACCCGCAAGCGCGGCGGCACGCCCGAGGAGGATGCCGCGCTGGCCGCCGAGCTGAAGGCCGATCCCAAGGAGATCGCCGAACACGTCATGCTGATCGACCTGGCGCGCAACGACGTCGGCCGGGTGGCGCAGGTGGGCTCGGTGAAGGTCAGCGACACCATGGTCATCGAACGCTACTCGCACGTGATGCACCTGGTGTCCAACGTCACCGGCACCCTGAATCCCGGCATGAGCAGCATGGACGTGCTGCGCGCGTCGTTCCCCGCCGGCACGCTGACGGGCGCGCCCAAGGTCGAGGCCATGAAGATCATCGACGAACTGGAGCCCGTGCGCCGCGGCATCTACGGCGGCGCGGCCGGCTACCTGAGCTACGGCGGCGAGATGGACGTGGCCATCGCCATCCGCACCGGCGTCATCAAGGACGGCACGCTGTACGTGCAGGCGGCCGCCGGCATCGTGGCCGACTCCAACCCCGAAGCCGAATGGGCCGAGACCGAAGCCAAGGCCCGCGCCGTACTGCGCGCCGCCGAGCAGGTGCAGCACGGCCTGGACGAACCCATCTGAGACTGGCGGCAACCGCCCCCCGCTTACCGCCCGGGCCGCAGGACGGCCCCGAGGAGAAAAAAATGCTGTTGATGATCGACAACTACGATTCCTTTACCTACAACCTGGTGCAGTACTTCGGCGAACTGGGCGTGGACGTGCGCGTGGCCCGCAACGACCAGATCACGCTGGAGGAAATCGACGCGCTCAATCCCGACCAGATCTGCGTGTCGCCCGGCCCGTGCTCGCCAGCCGAGGCGGGCATCTCGGTGCCGCTGATCCAGGCTTATGCCGGCAAGAAGCCCATCCTGGGCGTCTGCCTGGGCCACCAGGCCATCGGCGCGGCCTTCGGCGGCGACATCGTGCGCGCGCAGACCATCATGCACGGCAAGACCATCCAGCTCTCGCACACGGGCACCGACCTGTTCCAGGGCTTGCCCACGCCGTACACTGTCATCCGCTACAACTCGTTGACGATCGACCCGGCCACCCTGCCGGACTGCCTGGCCGTCACCGCGACGGCGCCCGACGGCGACATCATGGGCGTGCGGCACAAGACCCTGCCGCTGTACGGGGTACAGTTCCACCCCGAATCCGTACTGAGCGAGCACGGCCACGCCCTGCTGCGCAATTTCCTGAACCTCGCCTAAGAAGGACGCATCGTGACGATTTCCCCCACCGAAGCGCTGACGCGCTGCATCGAACACCGCGAAATTTTCCACGACGAAATGCTGCACCTGATGCGCATGCTGATGCGCGGCGAGATGTCGCCGCAGATCGCCAGCGCGCTGCTGATGGGCCTGCGCGTCAAGAAAGAGACCATCGGCGAGATCACCGCCGCGGCCCAGGTCATGCGCGAATTCGCCACGCCCGTGGTCACGCCCAACCCGAGCGAGCTGCTGGACATGTGCGGCACGGGCGGCGACGGCAGCCACACGTTCAACATCTCGACGACCGCCATGTTCGTGGCCGCCGCGGCCGGCGTGCCGATCGCCAAGCACGGCAACCGCAGCGCCTCCTCGTCCAGCGGCAGCGCCGACGTGCTTGAGGCGCTGGGCGCCAACCTGGTGCTGACGCCGGAACAGGTGGCCGAGTGCATCCAGCAGACCGGCATCGGCTTCATGTTCGCGCCCGCCCACCACGGCGCCATGAAGAACGTGGCGGCCATCCGTAAGGAGCTGGCCGTACGCACGATCTTCAACATCCTCGGTCCGCTGACCAACCCGGCCGGCGCCGCCAATCAGTTGATGGGCGTGTTCCACCCCGACCTCGTCGGCATCCAGGTGCGCGTGCTGGAACGCCTGGGCTCGCGCCACGTGCTGGTCGTGCACGGCAAGGACGGCATGGACGAGGCCTCGCTGGGCGGCGCCACGATGGTGGGCGAACTCAAGGACGGCGTGGTCCGCGAATACGAGATCCATCCCGAGGACTACGGGCTATCCATGATGTCCAACCGGAGCATCAAGGTGTCCAATCGCGAGCAGTCGCGCGAGCTTGTCATAGAGGCGCTGGAAAATGTCGAGGGCGCGGCCCGCGACATCGTCGCCCTGAACGCCGGGCTCGCCATCTATGCCGGCAACAAAGCCGATTCCATTCCCGAAGCCTTGGCGCTAGCATTTGAACTAATTTCCACCGGCGCGGCACGAGCCAAGCTGGAAGAATTCTGCGCCTACACCCGGACATTCCAGAAATGAACGATATTCTTGCGAAGATCCTCGCCGTCAAGGCCGAGGAAGTCGCCGCCGCCCGCCAGATGCGCAGCGAAGCCGAAGTCCTGCGCGAAGCGCAGGCGCGCCAGGACGTGCGCGGCTTTGCCCAGGCCATCGAAGACAAGATCTCGCAGGGCAGGCCCGGCGTCATCGCTGAAATCAAGAAGGCGTCGCCCTCCAAGGGCGTCATCCGCGAGGGCTTCGCCCCCGCCGAGATCGCGGCCACCTACGCCGTCCACGGCGCGGCCTGCCTGTCGGTGCTGACCGACGTGCAGTTCTTCCAGGGCTCGCACGACCACCTGCGCCAGGCCCGCGCCGCGTGCTCGCTGCCGGTGCTGCGCAAGGACTTCGTGATCGATCCCTACCAGATCATCGCCGCGCGCGCGATGGGCGCGGACTGCGTGCTGCTGATCGTGGCCGCGCTCACGCCCTCGCAATTGCGCGACTACGAAACGCTGGCGATCGAACTGGGCATGGACGTGCTGGTCGAGGTGCACGACGCGCAGGAACTGGACGTCGCGCTCACCCTCAAGACGCCGCTGCTGGGCATCAACAACCGCAATCTGCGCACCTTCGAGACCAGCCTGCAGACCACGCTGGACCTGCTGCCCCGCATTCCCGCAGGCAAGCGCGTCGTGACCGAAAGCGGCATTCTCAAGCCGGAAGACGTGAAGCTGATGCGCGAGCACAAGGTCGACGCGTTCCTGGTGGGCGAGGCATTCATGCGCGCCAAGGACCCGGGCGCGGAGCTGGCGCGGTTGATGGGGTGACGGGTTGATGAGGTGACGGGGTGATGCCCGGCCGCGCCGAGGTCAGCGCGGCCGTGTCAAACCCAGCGCCGCCGCCCGCCGATAGACGGTGCTGCGGTGCACACCGAGTGCGCGCGCCGCGCGGCTGACGCTGCCGCCGTGCGCATCCAGCGCGTCGCGAATCGCCGCGTCGGTCATGGCGTGCAGGTCGGGCGCGCCGCCCAATGGCGGCGCCGCGCTTGCCGCGCCGCGCAACTCCGCGGGCAGCATGTCCGCGTCCACCCTGCCCGCCGGCCCGGCCAGCACATGCAGGGTGCGCAGCACCGACACCAGTTGCCGATAGTTGCCGGGCCACGAATACGCGGCCAGCAGGGCTTCGATGGCGGGCGGCAGCGCCGGCCCCGCGCCTTGCGCGGCCCACAGGCTGCGCAGCAGCTCCAGCCGGTCCGCCCGCGCGCGCAGGGGTTCCAGGGTGACGGTGTATTCGGCGATCCGGAAGTACAGGTCCGGCCGCACCGGCGCATCCGGACCTTCATGGGCGAGCGGCCGGTGCGTCGCGCACACCAGCGCGAAGTCCACCGGCACGGGCCGCGCCGCGCCCAGCGGCGAGACCTCGCGCGTCTGCAGCACGCGCAGCAGGCGCGATTGCAGCAGCAGCGGCATGTCGCCGATTTCGTCCAGGAACAGCACGCCGCCATGCGCCTGGCGCAGCAGTCCCTTGCTGCCCTGGCGGCGCGCGCCGGTGAAGGCGCCTTCTTCGTAGCCGAACAATTCCGATTCGATCAGGCTTTCCGGCAGGGCGGCGCAATTCACCGCCACGAAGGGGCCAGCCGCGCGCTTGCCTCGCGCATGGATCTGCCGCGCGAAGACTTCCTTGCCCACGCCCGTTTCGCCTTGCAGCAGGATCGACACGCCCGCATCCGCCAGATGCACCGCGCGCGCCAGCGCGCCCAGCGTGGCGGCATCGAAGCTGGCGGCGGGCGTGTTTGAAAGGGCGCCGGTCGGCCGGGCGGGCGGCGCGCAGGGCGGCTGCGGGGGCCGGCCGCGGGGCCAGCGCAGCCGCGCGTGATAGACCGCCCCCGTGCGTGTATGCACCCGGCCCGCCGCGTCGGGGCAGCGTTCGATGGCGCCCTCGAAGACATCCGCGTAGCGGTAGACGCCCAGCGCGGTGGCCGCCAGACCCAGCGCCTGCAGCGCGCGCCGGTTCGCGCCGATCAGCAGGTCGCCCTGGAACGCGAGCAGGGCCTCGCCCGGCTGGCCCAGTCCGGAATGGTCCGCGTGCAGGCGCAGCACGGCGCATTGTTCATAGGCGTCTTCGAACATCTGGTGTTCGATGCGGTCCACCGCCAGGCGCACCAAAGCCAGCACGTCGGGGCGCACCTCGCGGGCCTGGCTGGACAAATCCAGCACGCCCAGCGTGCGGCCTTCGCTATCGGTAATGGGGACGGCCGCGCAGGTCAGGATGCGGTTGGGTTCGAAATAGTGTTCGGCGCCGTGCACGGCGATGGGCCGGCCTTCGACCAGCGCGGTGCCGATGGCGTTGGTGCCCGCGGCGGCTTCGTCCCAGGGCGCGCCGGGCATCAGCGCCACGCGCGAGGCGCGATGCGCAAACCCCGCATCGCCGTCCGACTCCAGGACCAGGCCCTGGGCGTCAGACAGGATCACTAGGTTGCCGCTGCCGCCAGCCTGGCGGCGCAGATAAGCGATGGCCGGTTCGGACATGCGGCGCAGCGCCTCGTTGCGCTGCTGGGCCTCGCGCAGTTCGCCCTGCGTCATGAGTTCGGCGCGGCGCACGCCGCGCATGTCAAAGCCCAGGTCGGCGCAGCGGCGCCAGGACCGCAGGATGGGTTCGGCGACCATGCCGCCGGGCACCGCGCCCTGCTGGTTGAACAACAGCCGCGCCTGCGTCAGCGTCTGCCGACGGGAGTGAGTGGCCATGCATGTCTCCTAGGACCGGCGTTCTGCGACGCCTGTTCTGCGACACCTGTTCCGCGACAACGTCGCAGATTGCGACAGTGTGGCGGCAGGCGGGGCGGCTTGCCACCCCTGGGGCGCTGACTTGCCCAGGGTCAACCCGCAACCGGAAATCTACTTTCGCACGCGAGGCGCGGCGTGTCCAGCCGGGATGCCCCGACTGGCATGCGTTTTGCTTGATGCAAGACAGGCAGCCCACTGCCACCATCCCAACGATACGGAGACAAGCATGGACATCGCGACCCGCGTTACCCCGGAAACCTATGGCACCCGCCTGGACCTCAAGACGCAGTACGACAATTTCATCGACGGAAAATGGCAGTCGCCCGCGGATGGCGAATACTTCGACAACGTCACGCCGGTTACCGGCCAGACCCTGACGCGCAACGCGCGCTCCAAGGAGCGCGACATCGAGCTGGCGCTGGACGCCGCGCATCGCGCCGCGCCGAAATGGGGATCGACCCCGGCCGCCGAACGCGCCCGCATGCTGATGCAGATCGCGGACGTGATGGAAGCCAACCTGGAACGCCTGGCCACGGCGGAAACCTGGGACAACGGCAAGCCCATCCGCGAAGCCCGCGCCGCCGACATTCCGCTGGCCATCGATCACTTCCGCTATTTCGCCTCGTGCATCCGCAGCCAGGAAGGCGGGCTGTCCGAGATCGACCACGACACCGTGGCCTACCACTTCAACGAACCGCTGGGCGTGGTCGGCCAGATCATCCCGTGGAACTTCCCCATCCTGATGGCCGCATGGAAGCTCGCGCCCGCGCTGGCCGCCGGCAATTGCGTGGTGCTCAAGCCGGCCGAGCAGACGCCGCTGGGCATCCTGCTGCTGATGGAACTGATCGGCGACATCCTGCCGCCCGGGGTGGTGAACGTGGTGACGGGCTTCGGCCTGGAAGCGGGCAAGCCGCTCGCATCCAGCAAGCGCATCGCCAAGATCGCCTTCACCGGTGAAACCACCACCGGCCGGCTGATCATGCAGTACGCGTCGCAGAACATCATCCCGGTCACGCTGGAATTGGGCGGCAAATCGCCCAACATCTTCTTCGCGGACGTGGCCGCGCAAGACGACGACTTCCTGGACAAGGCGATCGAAGGCTTCGTCATGTTCGCGCTGAACCAGGGCGAAGTGTGCACGTGCCCCAGCCGCGCGCTGATCCAGGAATCGCTCTACGACAGGTTCATGGAACGCGCCTTGAAGCGCGTGGCGGAAATCAAGCAGGGCAACCCGCTGGACGCGGACACCATGCTGGGCGCGCAGGCCTCCACCGAACAGCTCGAAAAGATCCTGTCCTACCTGGACATCGGCAAGCAGGAAGGCGCGGACGTGCTGGCGGGCGGCTCGCGCGCGCAGATGCAGGGCGCGCTGGAAGGCGGCTATTACGTGCAGCCCACGGTGTTCAAGGGCCACAACAAGATGCGCGTGTTCCAGGAAGAAATCTTCGGACCGGTCGTGGCGGTGACGACGTTCAAGGATGCCGACGACGCGCTGGCGCTGGCCAACGACACGCTGTATGGCCTGGGCGCCGGGGTGTGGTCGCGCGACGCCAACACGTGCTACCGGATGGGACGCGCCATCAAGGCGGGCCGCGTGTGGACCAACTGCTATCACGCCTATCCGGCGCACGCGGCGTTCGGCGGCTACAAGCAATCCGGCATCGGACGCGAAAACCACAAGATGATGCTCAACCACTACCAGCAGACGAAGAACCTGCTGGTGAGCTATTCGCCGAAGAAGCTGGGGTTCTTCTGAGCCGGCAGGCCTGATCCCTTCAACCTAAGCCGCTTTCGCGGCCAACCTGCGCGCCGGGTCCGCCCGGCGCGCCCCTGAGGAATCCCGTCATGCCTGAGCACACGCCACGCGTGGTTGCGACCGACGAAGCGCGCCAGCTGATCGACACCCTGCGCGCCAAGCACGGCCCGCTGATGTTCCACCAATCGGGCGGCTGCTGCGATGGCAGCTCGCCCATGTGTTATCCACAGGGCGAGTTCATGGTGGGCGGCTCGGATGTGCTGCTGGGCGATCTGGAAGGTTGCCCGTTCTGGATCGGCGAGGACCAGTTCGCTTACTGGGAACACACCCAACTCGTCATCGACGCCGTGCCGGGACGCGGCGGCGCATTTTCGCTGGACAGCGCGGAGGGCAAGCGGTTTTTGTTGCGGTCGCGGCTGTACTCGGATGAAGAGTGGGCGAATGTCGGGCCGGTGACGAAGGGATAGCGCGCCTTATCCGCGCTTGCCGTGGCCGCCGCCCTTGGACGGGCTGTCGTCCTGAAGGCCGGCGCGCTCGGCCTGCTTCCATTGGAACGACACCCGCCGGATGCGGGCGGCGCGAAATTGCGTGAACGAACGGCCGCCCGGCATGGGCGCGCCGCGATAGGCGCTGCTTGCGTTTTTCATTGCTGATGATGCAGTGACGAGAAATCTTGCGATGCGTGGGGGGCCGGCGTGGCGGGCGCGACGCGGCGGGCCCAGTCCAGGGCATCCTCCAGGCGGTCATTGCCCCAGAACATTTCGCCTTCCACGAAGAACGTCGGCGCGCCGAAGAGGCCCAGGTTGCGCGCGCGGTCGACCTGCTTGCGCAGCGCCTCCTTGGCGGCCTCGGTCTTGGCGCGGGCGATGAGCGCGTCGGCATCCAGCGACAGGCCCGTGAGCAGATCGTGCACCACGTCCTCGGACTGGATATCCAGGTCATGCTGGAAGTTGGCGCGGAACACCGCCACGCAGAAATCGCGGCCCCAGGACTCGTCCTGGCCCAGCAGCGCGATGCGCGCGGGCAGCACGCTCATGCGGGGAAACAGGCGCGGGCGGTTGTAAACCACGCCGTACTTTTCGGCCAGGCGGGCGATGTCGCGCATCATGTACGCGCCCTTGCCCGGGAACAGGCGGAACGGCGAATCGTTCCACCCCTGGGCCTGGAAGATCGGGCCGAGCAGAAAGGGCCGCAGGGCGACCTTCACGCCCGCGTTCCGCGCGAGGCTGTCGATGCGCTCGATCGCCAGATAGCTGTAGGGACTGGCGAAATCGAACCACATGTCGATGCGGGGCGTATCGGACGAGGACGCGGTCATTACAGGAACTCCGGTTGGCCTGCATGGCTGGGCGGGGCGCAGGCCAACCGCGCCTCGCACCGGCCCTGGGAAAGTAGCGCGACCTGCGCATCCGGCAGGCCGCTGATGACGACGTCGCGATTGCTGTCCACGGTCAGGGATTCGCCCGCTTGCAGCACGCTGTCATCGAAGCGGCGGTATTCGGATATCCACAAGGTGCCGGCGTGACACACGATGCGCACGCCCGAAGCGCGCTTGAGCAGCATAGTCGAGCCGCCGGCCAGACGGAATGACATTCCCGCAGTGCAACATAACTGGATCATGGCGTACCTCCTGGCCGCGGCAGCGGCTATCGCGGCGGATGACCGGGATGTTGTCCCGCTCACCCAACGTCTGAGTCATATTGGACGCCGCGGCGTACTATTGCTCAAGCGACATTTCCGTCCGACTCGCATGAGTTTTACGAATGCCATACCCTCTAGCGAAGCTCCCCCCGCTTGATCTCGTCCGCGGCTTCGTCGCCGTCGGCCGACGCATGAGCATCACGCTCGCCGCGCAGGACCTGCACGTCACGCAATCGGCCGTCAGCCGCCAAATCCGCGCGCTGGAAGCGCACCTGGGCGTGCCGTTGCTGGTGCGCGGCTTTCGCAGCGTGACGTTCACGTCCGAAGGCGCGCAACTGTTCCGCATGGCCGACGTGTGGCTCAGCCAGCTCGGCGACCTGACCGAACAACTGCGCGCCCCCGAGCGGCGCACGCCCGTCACGGTCACCACCACCATCGGCGTGGCGTCGCTGTGGCTGTTGCCCAGGCTGGGGGATTTTCAGGCGGCGCATCCCGACATCGACGTGCGCGTGGCCGCCGACAACCGGCTGATCGACATCGACCGAGAGGCCGTCGACATCGCCATCCGCTACAGCGTGCGCGACACTGTGCCGGACGGCGCGGTCTGGTTGTTCGGGGAATCGGTGGTGCCGGTTGCGCACCCGTCGCTGAAGGCGCGCGCGCTCGACGCGCGCGAGCTGCAGCGTCACGTGCTGCTGGAATTCGACGATCCGACGCGGCCGTGGCTGCAATGGTCCGAATGGCTGAGCGCGCGCGGCCTGGGCCGGGTGCGCGCCAAGGGCATGCTGCGGTTCAACCAGTACGACCAGATCGTCCATGCCGCGCTGGCGGGCCACGGCATCGCGCTGGGCCGGCTGGCGCTGATTGCGCCGATGCTGGCGGACCAGCGGCTGGCCATCGTCGGCAGCCAGGAGGCCAGCGCCACCGAGCATGCCTACTGGCTGGTGCGCAACGCGCGCCGCAGCACGCCGGACGCGGACGTCGTCACGCGCTGGCTGACGGAACAGGCGGCGGCCACCGCCCGCGACCTGACCGGCTGATTGCGCGCCGCCATCAGGCGGACCGGTCAGTCCACCACGACCTGCGCGTCGCCGGCGACCATGTCGCCGACCACGGCGGCCTG
>Ga0182739_1003366_pt1 | contig 14050 bp, 5 predicted proteins | sample eDN5th30CBELigBY_FD_128873 | JGI IMG/M metagenome (GOLD analysis project Ga0182739, IMG submission 128873) | Enriched backyard soil microbial communities from Emeryville, California, USA - eDNA 5th pass 30_C BE-Lig BY (version 2) (version 2) | ecosystem: Environmental > Terrestrial > Soil >... | reverse complement strand
GATTGGCCCCTGGCTGAAGATCCCGCCCCCGCCATTGAAGTCGCCCGCGGAGTTCGGCGCCTGGTTCCCGGAGATCGTGCTCCGGTCAATCAGGACGAGAGTCCCGGCGCTGTTATAGATGCCGCCGCCCCCCACGCCGCCGGTCGCCTTGTTGCCCGAGACGGTCGAGTTGCGAAGGCGATCGAGCGTCCCGCTGATCGTCAGGCCGCCCCCCTCGTACGCCGAGTTTCCCGAGATCGTCGAGTCGTCGATGAACACGTTCGTGAACGCGCCGGCGATGATACCACCGCCCGCCCCAAGCGTGTTGGTGCCGACCACGTTCCCCGAAACGGTCGAGTTGACGATCGTCAACGGGGTCACGGGATGGACGCCGTCGACCAGGTTGGCGTTCTGGGCGTAGATCCCGCCGCCGTCGCCGGCCGTGATCAGGCCGGGGCCAGGCTCACCGTCACCAGTGCGGTTATTGCTGATCGTGGAGTCGGTGATGGTCGTGGTGGTCGAGTTTACCGCCACGCCTCCCCCCTGACCGCCCAGGCTCGTCCCGGTGCCGGCGAGATTCCCCGTGACGGTGCTGTTGAGGATCGTGAGCGTACCCAGGGCCACCTCAACGCCGCCGCCGTCGCCCCCGAACGAGCCGCCCCCAGTCCGATTGTTGCTGACGGCCGTGTTCGTGAGCTTCACCCCCCCGCGCAGAGCCCGAACGCCGCCGCCACCGTTGTCGGCCCCGTCGGGCGTAAGCCCTCCGGTGATTGTGAGTCCGGTGAGGCTCAGAACCGGCTGGCTGAGACCGGCAGTGGGGATAAAGCCGTGGAGGTCAAAGACGCGGTCCAACTGCGCAGCGTCGATGACGGTTGGCCCGGTCCCGGTCGCGAGCACCTCGAGGTCACCGGTGATGTCCAGGTCGCCAGTCAGCCCACCGTCCTCGCCCGCCCCGCCGACCGAGAGCGTATAGGTCCCCGGCCTCAGCAGGATCCGATCCGGCCCGGCAAGACTATTCGCCATGAGGACCGCCTCGCGCAGTGAGACGTCGCCCGCGGTGCGGTCCCCGTCGTTCTCATCGGCGAAGAGATCGACCGTGATGTCCGACAGCAGCGTCCTCGGCTCGAGCATCTCGGCGAGCAATCGCCGCGAGCTCCGAGCGGCATGCTGCCGACGTCGAGACGGAGAACGATCCCGACCACGCGAATGGTTGAACGGCATGACGTCACCGGTGTTGGTCGTGAGAAGAGGGGAAGGCGGCACGATGTCTAAGGAAGGCCCCGGTCTCGGCGGACACGGACGCGCATAACACTCAGACCGTTGAACATGACGAGGATAAAGAACGCGCGTTTGTTTCGCAATAGTGCGGTGTTCAGAACGACGATCCTTAGCCACCAAACCGAAGCTATGCCCAACAACAGCCAGCTCCTCGGACGCGAGGCCGCGGCCGTGCGCAAGCCTCATCACCTTGATCGGACCTTGAAGCCAGCTATCTTCTTGAGGCAACACATGCAGAGACAATCTGCCATTACAGACAACTGATTGGCTATTTTCAACTCGCTTAATACACTAATATTGCCCGCCGACATGACTCCTCTGATTCGCCGGAAACAGGCTGAAGACCATTCTCGAGATGAGGAAATGCACGTGCAGGCAGGGCAATCTATGACCTGCGGAGCCAGGTGATCCGTTTGACGCAGGCTGGCACAGAACGAATTCACTAAGATAGCGACATCACTGGAGGTTCGCGTCCAACCGAAGGGATGGCACATCTCGGCCTACAGTCGTTCCCGTTCGCCTGCCGCGTTGGCTGAGAGCATAGGCATGCCGAGCTGAAATCAAATCATGGAATCGTTGGTCGCCCCGAACAACTTGGTTCGCTGCCTGCGGCCGCGAAGCGACAAGAGCCGTCGCTCAAGCCCGGGCTGGCCACACCAAATCAGGGCGTTCGCGACGACTCATGCGGCTTCGCCACCAGGACAACACATCGTCCTGACCAACTCGACGACCCGGGGGTCGCGACGAGATCATAGGCAACCTAGCAGAGTCGAGGAGTGGCCCAATGGTTGACACTCCGAGGCCAATCAAAGAAGCCGAAGCGAACCACGGATACCCTGAACCAGACCCAACACTACATCAAATCATCTTACAGTTTTTCCACATCCCCGTTAATCCCTCCTGACAACCGCCATGACCACGCCTGGAATACCCGAACACAACCACCATTTCAGTTATCAACTCGAAAGGTATTATATTTTCACAACTTTCCCATAAACTGCACAAATAGCAATTGACCACAGCACATTCCTCCAATCAGTCGTCCCGAATCTTTCCTATGCAATTTTTTATTCATTAGCACCTCCATAAATGCAATCATCTAAACACTCAACCGCGAAGAACCAGCGGCCACAGCCATACAATTCAACGAGGAGGCATGGGAAATCTGGAGAAGATATAACCGAAGACTCCAAAACGGCAACCTGGGAGTTCCAAGCAACACAAGCCACGACATGTTTCATTTTCAAGACATCTAACATCCTGGGCTTTACTCATTTCCCAATAGCCGTCCGCTGATCGCTCTTCGGATATTTTCCCAGTTCACTGTTTCGCTTCCCGCCCTTCAGAACCACTTCACTATGTTATTGGGAGTTGACGACATTCTTCCCTCACTTCGTGCGGAAGATGGACGCGATGCGTTGCCCAGGGCGGTGGCCTCGCGCGCCCGGAGGATCGAAAGTGTCGACGTTGAACTTTCCACTCCGTAGCTCCAGGGGCCGAGTGACTTCGCATCTCGAGATCGCGCCCGGGTCGGAAACCGGGAACTCCCAATCACCGGCCGTTTCTTGTGCAATCCCGGACCGCCCGGGTCGCGACGCGTCGTCGACGTCCCGTAACAGTCCTCGGTGCCTCATCGCGACGAAGTTGCGATGGGACGATGTGCGTCCCATCAGGTCGCGGCACAATCCTCCTTCCTAAGCGAAAGCGAGTCCCACGATGCGCCAGTGGAAGCAGCGGACGACCTGGTCCTTCGCCTTGCTAATCATGACTTTGATCACCACCCCAGCCTGGGCGCAACATTATCATGGCGGCGGCCATCCAGGAGGCGGGCACCCCGGCGGCGGGCACCCCGGCGGCGGACACCCCGGCGGCGGGCACCACCCCGGATATCCTCACCACAACCCCGGATACCCTCATCACAACCCGGGTTATCCTCATCACAACCCCGGTTACCCCCACTACAATTACGGCCATCGTCCCGGCGGTTACTGGAACGGTGGGGTCTACTACACCAACAGCTATTACACGACCCCTTCGCAAACGACCTATGTCGCCGCCCCGGCCGTGACCCGCTATCAGGTCCCGGCGGAGTACGTCGGCACCGCCCCGGGCTACGTCATCAACTACGGCGGGGCCAACTACATCACCAACACCGACGGTACCATGTCCCCCTACTCGGGCCCCGTCGCCGGCCAATGATCTCCCTCCCTCCGGGATGGCCCCCATGGACGTCAAGCTCATGGGGGGGGGACGATCAAACGGTTCGACAGCATGCGAGGTCAATGGCCCCGAATCATTACCCGGCGGAGTTCAGCCGATACCGCCGGGCCTCTTGATAATTAGCGTTCGCCTGGCCGAATGGATTCTGCTGTGATCGAGCGATGCCAAGCTCGTTGTGAGCATCGATTGACCATCAGGCTGGAACCGGATCGCCTCGCGGAAGGCGACCACCGCCTCGTCGAAGCGGTCCATCTTTGAGAACGCAATCCCCAGGTTCTTTTGAAGGACGGGATCATCGGGTCGGAGTTGGAGGGCGCGACGATAGCTTTCGACGGAATCGGGCAAACGGCCCTGGTCGGCCAGCGCATTGGCTAAGTTGGCGTGGGCCTCGACGTAGTCCGGTCGTAGGCGAATCGCCTGCTGGAAGCAGACTGCGGCCGCGTCCAGCTTGCCATGTTCTGCGTATGCGATTCCCAGATTATTGTGCGCTTCAGGATAGTCCGGGCGTATCTGCAAGGCCGTATAGTAGCTCTTCACCGCCTCCTCCGGCTTTCCCTTGTGCTTGAGTGCGATACCAAGGTTGTTGTGGCACTCGGGATAGTTCGGCCGGAGTCGCAGCGCCTCTAGGAAGCAGGGAATCGCTTCGTCCAGTTTGCCTTGGTGGCGAAGCGCGTTTCCCAGGTTGTTGTGGGCGTCGGGGAAATTGGGCCGGAGCCGCAAGGCTTCGCGGTAGGTCGTCACCGCTTCATCGAACCGCCCTTGTCGAGCGTAGATGATTCCGATCTCATTATGAATGTCGGGAGCGTCCCCATGGAGTGCGAGCGACCGTCGATATGCCGCGGCCGCTTCGTCAAGTCTGCCACGTCGCGTATTAATGATTCCAAGGCACTTGAAGACTTCCACGTTTTCAGGACATAGTCGAGCGGCATCTCCATAAGCAATCGCCGCATCGTCCAACTTCCCTTGGGCTTCCAACGCCGCGCCGAGATTCAGGTAGGCCTCGCCATAGTCTGACTTACTTCGAATGGCCTGGCGATAGGCTGACATCGCCACTTCCATGTGACCACGGTCGGCGTGCATCTTTCCCAGTTCATTCTGCGCCTCGGCGTGATCGGGGCAGATTCGGAGTGCGTCTTTGAAGCTTGCAGCCGCTTCGTCATGCCTCTCAAGTTTCAGGAGTGCGGATCCCAGACCGTAATAGTAATCCGCATTAATCGGGTTGGTCGCAATCGCTCTCCGAACGTATCCGGCAGCTTCCTCGAACCGTCCATTCCGGAATGGCAAGCATGCCGAGGACGAAGCAAGCATCCGAGTTCTGAGGATCGTCCTTAAAGAGTCGTTGGAACGTTCGCTCCAACCGTTGCGCATCGCCGAACGCCTTCATGCCAGGCTTCACAGCGTCGAGCAGTCTCGTCACGGCAATGACCCCTGAGTCAAGACATCAGCAGCAAGCTAACGTATCATTCGCTAGCATTCACAATAAGGATCGTATCGGGGGCGTCAGCCGTCCGGAAGAACCTTGTGTCGACAAGAGGGAGCTTCCCTGGACGGGGAGTGAGCCGGGCAATCGTCGCGTTGTCTTACAGCGGCCTTTGTTCGGGGTGATCACAAGATGAATCCAAGATCACCGCGTGGTACCATGGACTGTGGTTCTGTTGCTCCACAACGCAGGACACCGCCTGAAGGCCAACCAGAAGGACTCGCGAGGAGATCCTCCGTCCCAATCGCAACGGCCAGCCCGAATAGACCAACGCCAGTGTCGCTGGCACGCCGCTCCGAGGCCAACCGCCAATCTGAGATCCAAGTGAGCAATGCCGAGTTGGCTGCGTTGGGTCTGGAACACCACGCGTTTCATGGGGATTGGAACGACCTCGCCTCGTCCAAGAACAAAGATTCACCCCAGCAAATCGCAAAGGTTATTTTTGCACCAACTCTTAAGAATGCGAGAACCGGCCCTAGCTCCGACTCGCTCAACGGCCGACACCCTCGGTCCGTGAACCGTGCCGTTGGCAGCCGCGCCACACGCATTCTCCACACAACACCACGCATATGATTACAATCTTCAAATGCAAAACAAGACCGAGCCTCGGTCAGGCCATCTTTGTGGGACGGCCCTTCCGAGGCTCGGAAATGGTGTCGAGCGAAAGATGTCGTTTGCGGACTACTTCGAACCTTCCGTGGCTTCCTGGGCCGCGGCGGGGAGCGGGTTCCCCTCGGGGTCGAGCACGTTGATGACCTTGGCGTACGGCAGAGACTTCAGACTCGCTTCGATCTTCGATCGGTCACCAACGACGAGGATCACCATGTGGTCAGGGTCGAGGTGGGCCTTGGCGACGCGGGAGACGTCGGCCTTGGTCACGGCGTCGACCTTGGACTGATAGGTCGAGAAGTAGTCGGCCGGGAGGTTGTACAGAACCAGGTCGGCGATCGTGCCGGCCACCCCGAAGGTCGTCTCGAACTTGCTGGGGAAGCCCTTGATGATCCGGTCCTTGGCGAATGCCAGCTCCGCATCGGTGGCGGGGCGAGGGCCGGTGATGTCCTTGATCTCCTTGAGCAGTTCGACCAGCGCCTCCTTGGTCACTGCGGTCTGCACCGAGCCGCCGGCCTCGAACGGGCCGGGGCCGATCCGGAAGGCGAAGTGCGAACGGGCGCCGTAGCTGTAGCCCTTGTCTTCGCGGAGGTTCAGGTTGATCCGGCTGGAGAACTGGCCCCCCAGGATGGCGTTCATGACCGTCAACGGGAAGTAGTCGGGCGTCCCTCGCGGCTGGCCGATCTGCCCGACGGCCAGCACCGACTGGGCGGCCTCGGGCTTGTCGACCAGGTAGACGGTCAACGGCTTCTTGTTCGATGGCGGCTCGGCCAGGTCGTGCTTCGGAGCCTCGCCCGGTTTCCACTCCTTGAGCGCCTTCTCCAGGGTGGCGGTGATCGCGTCGGGCGTGGTGTCGCCGACCACGACAAGGCTCGCGTTGTTCGGCAAGAACAGCGCCTTGTGGAACGCCACGACATCCTCACGCGTGAGCGATTGGACCGTCTTGAGCGTCCCCAGGTCGGGACGGCCGTAGGGGTGCTCCAGGCCGTAGAGCAGGCGTGGGAAGACGACCCCGGAAATCCCCTCGGCCCGATCGAGCCGGGCCTTCAGGATGGCGAGCCGCTGGACTCGGAGCCGGTTCAGCTCCTTCTCAGGGAAGGAGGGATTCAGGAGTACGTCGGTATAGAGCTCGAGCCCCCGTTCGGTGTGCTTGGTCAGAGCGGTCAGCGAGAGGCTGCTCGCCTCGAGCTTGCCGTCGGCGTTGATCGACGCACCAATCTCGGACAGGGCACCAGCCAGTTCCAGCGCGTTCCGCGACTTCGTCCCCTCGGTCAAGAGGTCGGCGGTCATCGACGCAAGCCCTTCCTTGCCGTTGGGGACGAGGTTCTCTCCCCCCTTGACGACCAGGTTCAGGGTCAGGATCGGCAGCTCGTGCCGTTCGGCGATCAGGACTTCCAGGCCGTTCGAGAGCTTTCGGCGCGTGACCGAAGGGGGCGTGTACTTGGGGGGCGGACCGACTTCGGGCATCTTCGAGCGGTCGAAGGTGTCCTTGACCTCGGCGATCTTCGGGCTCTCGACCGGGGTCTGCTTCGAGCGATCGACCTCGGCCTCAGACGGGCGTGGGGTCGGGGCCCCCGGGTTGACGTCGAGCCGGATCCGGTTGGCGGTCAGGTACTGCTTGGCCACCCGCTTCACGTCGTCAGGGGTCACCTTGAAGAGCCGGACCATCTCGGCCTTGTAGGCCAGCGGGTCGCCGAACTCAACGTTGTAGTTGTTCAGGAAGTCGGCCTTGCGTCCCGCCGACTGGAGGCCGATGACGAGCTGGCTCTCCTGGGTGTTCTGGGCCTTGGTCACCTCCTCGAGCGTCGGGCCTTCGGTCTTGAGCCGCTCGATCTCGGCGTCGGCCAGCTTGACGAGGTCGTCGAGCGACTGACCGCGTTGGGCATAGATGGTGACGGTGAACTCACCGGCCAGGGCGCTGGCCGGGTGGCCCGCCTCGACGTGTGCGGCGAGTTGGCGATCGTACATCAAGGCCCGGAAGAGCCGGTTCTCCTTGTCGAGCCCGCCCAGGACCATCGCGAGCACGTCGAGCGCCTGCTCGTCGGCATCCCCGCGCTGACCGGTCGGCCAGACGAGCTCGACGCGGGGAAGCGAGACGCGGTCGGTCATCTTGATGTGCTTGGGCTCGGCCAGGACCGGAACGCTCGGCTTGAGCTTGGCAACGTCGGGCCCGCGGGACAGGGAGCCGAAGTATTTCTCGACCAGCCGCTTGGTCTCGGCCGGGTCGAAGTCGCCCGCGATGCAGAGGCTGGCGTTGTTCGGGCTGTAATAGGTGCGGAAGAAGGTCGAAACGTCCTCGAGACTGGCCGCCGAGAGGTCGGCCATCGAGCCGATCACGCTGTGGTGATAGGGATGGTCCGCCGGGTAAAGCGCCTCGATCAGAGTCTCGTGCGTCTGGCCGTAGGGGACGTTGTCGTACCGCTGCCGCCGCTCGTTCTTGACCACGTCGCGCTGATTGTCGAGCTTCGCCTGGGTCAGGGCCGGCAAGAGGAAGCCCATCCGGTCCGACTCGAGCCAGAGCGCCAGTTCCAGGGCGTTGCTGGGCACGTTCTCGTAGTAGTTGGTCCGGTCGGTGCTGGTGCTGCCGTTGATCTGCGCTCCCAGCTTCTCGATCGGCCCGAAGTATTCGTGGTCGTGGTTCTTCGACCCCTGGAACATCAGGTGCTCGAACAGGTGGGCAAACCCGGTCCGCCCCGCCTTCTCGTTCTTCGAGCCGACCTTGTACCAGATGTTGACCCCGACGACCGGGGTCGTGTGGTCTTCGTGGAGGATGACTTCCAAACCGTTAGGGAGCGTGTACTTCTCGACCTTGAGCTGGGGGATCTGCGGGGTCCGATCGTCGCCACGGGCCGGCGAGCCGGGCGCCGTCAGGGCGGCCGACGCCGCGAGCAGGAGGGGAAGAATTCTGCGCATCATAACGGTGCTCACTCCGTGAACCTGGTAGGGCCGTCCGAAACTGGCTTTGTTCTAACCGGTCCCAGGGGGGGGCGTCCAGACACTGAAAGACGAGGGCCCGGCGGATCGCGTGGGCCTTTGCACGCAACCGCCGGGCCGCCAACTCGACACATTCTCGAATCTCGACGCGGTGAGCCGAGGCCCGCGCCAGGCCAGGCGATCAGCGCGAGGCGGCGGGGACGCCTCCCGGCTTGAGCCGGGCGCCATTGATCCAGTCGAGCAGGGTCTGGTACTCGGGCGAGGTCTTGGCCTCGAACCGGACACCGCCGGCGTGGGCCTGCTTGGTCGCGTCGGTCTGGGCCTCGGCCTCCTCGGCGGCCTCCCAGGTCGGCTTGCCGAGCAAGAGGCTCTCGGTCGGGCTGGGGAGGTTGACCACCCGCAAGGCGGCCCGGAAGTTGGCCCGGACGGCCTGGGGGGACCACTTGCCGTTCTTGTCCGGGGCAACCATCTTGAGGATCGTGTGCGAACGGTGGCAGCCCATGCAGCTCTGACCATCCTCACCGGTCGCGTTGAAGATCGGCAGGATCTTGGCCTCGAAATAGGCCAGGTCGAGGAGCTCGGCCGACGCCCCGGCACCGCTCGACCGCCCTCCCGATTTCAACAGGGCAGTGGCAATCTCCTTCTGACGCTGGTTGTCGCTCCCGGTCAGCTCGCGCAGGCTCTCTTCGATCGCCGGGTTGGCCACCAGGGTCGGGTGCGACTGGATCACCTGGAGCGCCTTCTCGCGCACCCCGCTGTTGTCGTCCACGACCCCATTGCTGATGACCCCCACGAGGCGAAGGTCGGACACCTTCTCCGCCTTGGGGGCCACCGAGGCAAGCAGGCCGATGCGATGCTCGGGCGAAGGATCCTCAAGCGCCTTCCTCAACGTGGCGTCGGACACCTTGACCTTGGAGGCGAGAACCAGGCGGATCGCCGCCACCCGGGTCTCGACATCGGGATCGGCCAGCGCCTCGGCCACCTGAGACCGAACCGAGCGGTCGGCCGCCAGCTTGGGGAACGCCGGCAGGGCCTTCAAGGCCGCCGTTCGGACCACAGCCTCCCTGGCGGCGAGCCGAGCTTCGATGGCTTCCGAACGATCCGCCTTTGCCGCGGGCCCCAGCCGTCCCAGAATCGCCAGGGCCGCCGCTTGCGCCTGCGGCGTTGAGTTCTGCAACAGCTCGTCCACGAGGGCGACGAGAGGCGGATCAGCCTGCCCCTTCTTGACCTTCAACGGAAACTTGTCCGCCATCGTGCCGGCCCATTCGCGGACCGCGACATCCGCGTCCCCCTGCCGCGCAGTGACAGCCCGGGCCAACGCGGGATCGCGATCATCCCGAAGGGCCACCAGGGCCTGAAGTGCCAGACGTCGAATCGTGGCGTCGGGATCGGCCATCTGGCCGATCAGGGCTGCCGAGACGCGGGCCTGAGCATCGCCGTAGACCAGCATTGGCTCCAGGTCGTTGCCAACCCGCCCGCCCAGCACGGGGCGCTCATGGAACTCGGAGATAGCCCGAAGGACCCCTTCACGCTGCAACGGGTTGCCTCGCTCGAGTACGGCCACATACTTATCGCCCAGGCGGTTCGAGGTGGCGTGCTGCGCCTCGGTCGCCGCATCGCGGCGAGGTTGGGTCGCCAGGGACGGCACCCAGTTTGTGTAAAGGTAGCGAATATTCTCATCGCCGATGATGTACAGGGCCTCGATCACGTTGCGACGGACCCAGGGGTGCCTCGGCTCCGCGAGCCGGGCGATGAGCTGATCCTCGATCCGGCTCCGCAGCGCCGAGTCGGCCCGCCAGTACCACCATCGCCAAAGCCCCTTGATCGCCTGCATCTGAACCACGGGGTCGGAATCGTCGAGCCGCTCAAGTAGCGCATCGGCCAGCCCCAACTCCTGCGACAGGTCGCGGAAATGAGCGGCGAAGACGCGCGTCGCGCCACGGCGGGTCCGGTCGTCAGGCGAAGCGAGCGCGTCCTTCAAGGCGGCGTCAAACTGAGCCTGGGCCTCAGTCTCGCCCGGCCGCCGGTTGGCATTGAGCCGGTTCCCAACCGAGCGAAGCGCCTCGGCCGCAGCCCGCTGAACCGCCTTGCTCTCATCGCCGAGCCGGCTGATCAGGGAAGCGACCGCCGAATCGTCGCCCACTCGTCCCAGTGCCTCGGCCGCCGCGAGCCGGACCAGTGGCCGTTCATCACCAAGCTGGGCGAACACGGCCTCGCGCACCGCGAGGGCAGGGGGGGTCCAGAGGCGTTCCAGGTCACGAAGCAGGTGCGACACCGATTCGGTTCGCAAGGTCGTCGGCTCAGGCCCGAGCGGGCCATCCCAGCCCCGGGTCCCCGGCCCCGGGTAGATCCGCGACAGCGCGATCAAGGCCCACTGAGTCTCGCGGAATGGCGTCTGGAATTGCTCATAGGGGTTGATGTCGAGCCAGCCACCGAAGGCCTTCTGCCGCTGCAAGAGCGCCACGACCCCCTTGCGAATCGCGGGATGATCGGCGAACAGGCCGGCGAGCGACAGGGCGTACAGGCTCTCGCCCGTCTGCATCTCGGTGATGGCATACTTGGGGTCGAACTTGACCGACCAGTGGCCATTGGGACGCTGAAGCGCGAGGAGCCGGTCGACATTCGCCTGGATCTTGGCGGCGAACCGAGTCCGATCGACCAGGCAGAGGCCGATGGTCTGGGCGGCGAGGTCACGCGTGTTCGATGGTTCGCCGGTGGGCAGGAAGCTCGCCACGAGGTCGCGCGTCTTGGCGTATCGGGGGTCGCCGGTGCGGCGGAACATGGTGTCGAGCTGCCGCCAGCTATCGGTGGCGACCTTGTAGCGGCTCACCGGGTTGTTCCCGTTCGACTCGTCGGGAGGGAGCTCGGTCCGATCGTCGTAATAGAGCTTGAGGAACTCGGAGATCCCCTTGTGGGTATTGTCGCGTGGGGGACCGGCGATCAAGGTTTCCGAGTCCATCACGATCGTCGAGAGCCGCCCCAACACGTTCGCAGGAGCGGGAATCATGCGGGCCCAGAGGGCGTCGGGGTGTCCGTGGAAGGGGACTGGGTTGTTCGAGAGCCGGTCGACGAGGAATCGGAACGCGAACGGCTGCTCGATCTTGTAGCCGTAACGCACGGCTCCCATGGCCGACTGGGTCGTGAAGTGGGTCGGGTGGCAGGCGATGCAGGTCGAGGTCTCGTGGTGGGGGTTGGCGACCCGATCCATCGGATGCCCCTTGCGCGGGGTGTTGGCGTGCCAGCTATCGCCGGCCAGCACCTGAAAATCGAGCGCCGTTTGCACCGCCCTCCGCGCGGCCTCGGCGACCTTCAGAGGGTCACCCGCCTCTTTCTCGTCAAGGTAAGGAGGAACGTCGAACAGCTTGGTGCGGAGCCGGTAGTCGGGCTGACAGGCGTCAACCAGGACGTAGTAGGTGCCGCGGGTCAGCAGCCGAGTTGTGAACTTGTTCGCGCCGGGACGCGGCGGCCGCTCCCGTTGCAGACTCTGGGGGTCGATCCCCTTGGTGTATTCGACCGGCTTGCCGTCCTTGAGTTGGTAGACCCGCACGTCGGGGGGAACATCCCGGTCGATGAAATCGAGCGCGAAGAAGGCGAGCTTGGGCGTCTCGGCATCGAACGTGAAGGTGAACCAATCCTGCCCCGCGCGGGCCTCGGCCTCGGTCGGCGTCTCCCCCAGCGGGAGGTAGGGGCGGTCGTCCCCCAGGCCATGAACCGTCTGCCCCAGGACCAGACGATTGGCCTGCTCGGGCCGGTCGTTGGGCTCGGCCTCGAAGCCGGCACCGGACTCGTCGGACTCTCCCAGGTTGGCAACCCGGACCGCGAACGGGACGTCGGCCTTCTGGGCCGGATCGACCTCGAGCGTGATCCGCACCGGAGTCTGCTCCGGCTGCCGGACCGTCCAGACCACGTCGGGATCCCCCAGGTGCAACGTCTTGTCCAGGGTGGTCTCACCCAGCGCCACCTTGGCCGCGATCGGAGCGGCTGGGGTCAGGCGTCCTGGAGTCTTCAGTGTGATCGCGATCGAGAGAGTTCGGGCCGCCGGCACCGCGGGGACCTGGACCGTCGCCGACTGCCCCGGTTTCGCGACCGACTCGAGGTGGGGTAGCCCATCCTGCCCCGTCCCCAAGACCACCGCGACCCAGCACGCGAGATTCCCAATCATCGGTAACAGCTCCTGAAAGCCTCTCGTGGATGATTCTATAGAATATCAGGGAGCACCTTTTGATCTCAACCGTTCAATGCCAAGACAATCCGGGCGGGTGGAGGCGAGTAGGGCCGAGCGGAGTGGGACGAGGTTGAGTCAGGTGGCGCGAAGCTGCTCCTTGAGGGCCTCGATTTGGCGACTGAGCTGATCGAGTTGTTGCATCACCTCGTGATGATGGCGTTCCGCCGCGCGGGGTTGCTTGCCCTCAATGGCGAAGACGCCACCGGGTTCGAGCACACAACGCTGGACTTCGTCAAGGCTGGTGAAGCTCTGGCGATGGAGCACGGTCATCAACTCGGCTTCGGTGACCAGTTCCTTCGCCAGGGCGGACCGGATGATCTTGCCCTTGTCGATAAGGACGGTCGGGTTCCCCTGGACCAGTTGATCGAGACGCCGATGTCCGAAAAGGAAGCGAACGACCAGGTAGTTGACCGAGAGCAATGCCAGCGCCCCGATCAGGCCCCCAGTGACCGAGAGGTCGTCGCCGATGATCGCGTTCTGCACCGTGTTGGAGAGCGAGATCAAGACGACGAAATCGAACGGGTTGAGCTGGGCCAGCTCACGTTTGCCGAAGATCCGGAGACTGATGACGAGGAAAGTGTAGACGATGACGGGCCGCAGGATCTTCTCGGCCACCGAGAGAGAGGGCCAGAAGACCTGGCTCCAGTGATCACTCGCCCAGAACCATGGAGTTGGCATGCGGGAGCATCCGCTTCCGAGGGTAGATCAGCGCAAAAGGGGGGACGCCGCCGACCGGCGCCGACGCCTTGAGAATGCAAGGTACACGTCGGCCGGCAGGCCGTCGAGTTCGACGTGGTGGCAGGCATGAGAATTGCAAAGGGCCAGGGGATTTCATCGCGTGTCCGGTACCCATGTGGCATTTCTGGCGATAGAATGAAATGAAGGCGGGTAGAGATGTTGTTCGAGGGTCAAGGCCCGCCACCAGGAGATCATCATGCTTCGCTTCATTGGCTGCTTGACGACGTTCTTGCTCCTGGGGTCTCCCCTTTGGGCAGGCGAGCTCGACGCCGAATTCCGGGCGCCAGAGCCGAGCAAGTCACCGGCCGTCACCGTGGCTACAGCCGCAACCCCCACTCATAGTCTCGACCAGATGGCCCCTGGGAAGGGCTCCGAGCTCGACTCGGAACGGCCCGTCCAAGCCTGGCGACACTGGGGCGGCGGCTGGGGCTGGGGCCGTGGCTGGGGCGGCTGGGGCCGCGGTATCGGTTGGGGCGGCGGTTGGGGTTGGGGGCGTGGCATTGGCTGGGGCGGCGGCTGGGGTTGGGGTCGCGGCATCGGCTGGGGCGGACTCGGCTGGGGTGGCCTCGGCTGGGGCGGGGGTTGGG
>Ga0182739_1003365_pt1 | contig 14053 bp, 10 predicted proteins | sample eDN5th30CBELigBY_FD_128873 | JGI IMG/M metagenome (GOLD analysis project Ga0182739, IMG submission 128873) | Enriched backyard soil microbial communities from Emeryville, California, USA - eDNA 5th pass 30_C BE-Lig BY (version 2) (version 2) | ecosystem: Environmental > Terrestrial > Soil >... | reverse complement strand
TTGTCGAACAGGTCCAGGATCTGGGCCTGCACCGTCACGTCCAGGGCGGTGGTCGGTTCGTCGGCGATCAGCAGTTCCGGGTCGCAGGCCAGGGCGATCGCGATCATCACGCGCTGGCGCTGGCCGCCGGACATCTCGTGCGGATAGGACCGGACCTTCTCCGCCGGGTTGGGGATGCCGACCTGGTGCAGCAGTTCCACTGCGCGCTCCCAGGCCTCCTTCTTGGAGATCCCGAAGTGGCGGCGCAGCGGCAGCGAGATCTGCTGGCCGATGCGCATCACCGGGTTCAGCGCCGTCATCGGGTCCTGGAAGACCATCGAGATGTGGCGCCCGCGGATTTCCGCGCGCATCTGGTCCTCGGTCAGGCCCATGATCTCGCGGCCGTTGAACCTGATGGAGCCGTCACGGCGGAACATGCGCCGGCGCGGCAGCAGGTCCATCACGGCCCGGGAGGTCACCGACTTGCCGGAGCCGGATTCGCCCACCAGCCCGTGCACCTTGCCGGCTTCCAGCCGCAGGCCCACGCCGTTGACGACCTCCGCGATGCCGCGGCCGGTGTCGAAGTGGATGTGGAGGTCCTTGATCTCCAGCAGCGGGGCCTTGGGGTCCAGGGTTTCCGTGGTGCTCACAGTGCGGCCTCCTTGATGTCGAAGCGCTTGCTGAGGAACTCGGCCAGGAAGTTCAGCGCCAGCAGGGTCAGGAACATGGTGGCGGCCGGGACCAGCACGATGTGCGGGTGGTGCTGCAGCTCCGCGCGACCGGTGCCCATCATGGAGCCCCACGAGGACGACGGCGGCGGGACGCCCAGGCCCAGGAAGCTCAGCGACGCCTCGGCGACGATCGCTACGGCGATCAGCACGGTCGAGTAGGCGATGACCGGCACGACGACGTTGGGCAGGATCTCGCGGAAGAGGATCCGCCAGCTCCCGGCGCCCATGCCGCGGGCGGCCACGACGAAGTCGCGGTTCACGTACAGCAGCGTGGCGGAACGGGCGACGCGGGCCACGGCCGGGGAGGCCACGATGCCGATGCCGATGATGATGGTCCCCAGGCCGGGGCCCAGGAAAACACCGAGGCCGATCAGGGCGACGATCGCCGGGAAGGCGAGCATGATGTCCAGCGCGGCGCTGATGACGCGGTTGGCGACGCCGCCGAAGAAGCCGGCGCAGATGCCCAGCGTGGAGCCGATCAGCGTGGCCACCAGGACCGCGCCGATGCCGGCGGTCAGGGAAACCTTGGCGCCCACGACCAGCCGGGAGAGGATGTCGCGGCCGATCTCGTCGGTGCCGAGGATATGCCCCTCGGTGAAGGGCGAGGCGGCGATGGCGCCGTAGTCGCTGCGCGTCGGGTCCGGCAGCTGCAGGAGCGGGAACAGCACGATCGCGGCGGCCAGGAGTCCCAGCCAGGAGATGGAGAGGATGACGGAGAGCGGTGCGCCGTTGCGGCGGCGGCGCCCCGGCAGCGTGGGGGCCTTGGAAGTGGACGGGGCCCCGGGGACCGGGACTGGCTTGTTCAGGACGGTGCTCATGCGCTGACCCTCGGATCCAGGAATGTGTAGAACATGTCGACGAGGAAGTTCGCGACGACGTAGGCGGCGGCGACAAAGAGGATGACGCCCTGGACCAGCACGTAGTCGCGGTTGTTGATCCCGCTGTAGAGCAGGGTGCCGACGCCCGGCAGGCCGCAGATCAGTTCGATGATGATCGTGCCGCCGATCAGGGTGCCGATGTTGATGCCCACCACGGTCACCAGCGTCGGCAGCGACGGCTTGAGCGCGTAGCGGAACAGGACGGTGCGGGAGGTGAGGCCCTGGGCGCGGGCCACCAGGATGAAGTCCTCCTGGAGCACGCGGATCATCTCGTTGCGCAGCACCCGGGTGTACAGCGGCACCAGGCCCGAGGCCAGTGCGACGGCGGGGATGATCAGGGACTCCAGGTTCGCCCCGAGGCCTTCCTCGAGCGGGACGTAGCCGATCGCCGGCAGCCAGCCCAGGGTGACCGAGAAGACCACGATCATGACCAGGGCGACCACGAAGTTGGGGATGGACTGCAGGCCGAAGGTGACGACGGCGGTGCCGCGGTCGAACTTGGTGTCCCGGCGCTTGGCCGCGGCAACGGCGAGCGGGACGGCGATGGCCAGGGAAATGACCTCCGCCAGGATCAGCAGCTCCAGGGTCACCGGGAGGCGCTCGCCGATGGCATCGACGACCTGCTGGCCGGTGCGGAAGGACACGCCCAGGTTGCCGGTGAGGGCGTCGCCCAGCCACTGGAAGTAGCGGACCAGAAGGGGCTGGTCGAGGCCGAGCTGGCGGCGGATTTCCTCGACCGCGCCCTCGGTGGGGTTGGAGCTGGAGGCGACGATGACTTCGGCCGTATCCCCGGGGAGAAGGTCAAGCAGTACGTACACCAAGAAGCTGACGCCGAGCAGCACGCCGGCCAGGTGGGCCAGTCGTACCGCGGCGATGCGCAGTTTTGGCGCCATGGGTCCTCCGAGTTAGTGGATGGGATGCAATGAGTCACGACCGTATGTGCCACCCGTCACAACGGGCCATGCGATCGTTCCGGATGCTGAAACGTGACGTCCGCCACGGCGGTGTCCTCCTCCGTTACGCTGGTGACTGCCACCCCGCGGGCCGAGGCTGCCCGGCTCCCACCGACGAGACGAATCGACCCTTCCATGACCGAACCGACCCGGCGCCGCAACCGCCAGGGGGACGCCTCGCGCCGCCGCATCCTCGAGGCCGCCTTGGGCATCGCCGCGGAGAGCGGGTACCGTGCGGCCACCATCGCGCGGATCACCGAGGAAACCGGGCTGCCGGCCAGCTCGATCTTTTGGCACTTCAAGAACAAGCAGGTGCTGCTGGCCGAGGCGCTCGAGCACAGCTACCAGGGCCGGCGCGCCGAGGTTCCCGAATGGGTCCGGACGGGGTCGCCCGAGACGCTGGAGGCACGCCTCGTCGAGAACCTCACCTTCGGCGCCCGCATCCCGCGCCAGTCCGACTATTGGCGCCTGGGCCTGACCGTTGCCCTGGAGGGTCCCGACGTCGACCCGCAGCTCAGCGGCCGCTTCGTCGAGATCCGTGGCTCCTCCCGGGGGCGCATGGTCGATTGGTGGGGCCGCGAGCTCGGCGTCGAGCTGCCCACCAGCGAATCCGCCTACCTGGGGGACCTCACCCTGGCGTTCCTTGACGGACGGTTCCTCAACCAGGCCCTGTCCGGGGCGTTCCCGCGCCGCATGACGCGCATGTTCGCGCACGGGGTGGCGCGGGCGGCCCGCGAGGGCGTGGCGCCCGCGCCCGGCGCCCCGGTCCCCTCCCTGCCTGTCCCGGCCGGCCCGGCCCGCTCCCGGCCCGCGCGGACGGGAGCGGCCGATCCGCCGTCATCGCGCGAGACCCTGCTGCGTGCGGCGGAGAAGGTCATGGCCGCCCGCGGCTTCGAGGGCGCGACGATCGCCAAGATCTGCAAGGAGGCAGGACTGCCGGCCAGTTCCCTTTACTGGCAGTTCAAGGACAAGGACGACCTGCTGGCGGAGGTGATGAAGGCCGGCGGAGAATCCTGGCTGGCCGCATCCGAGAAGCGTCCCCACCAGTTGGGCCTGAACTGGGCGGACGCACTTCAGGAGCGCCTGGGCTGGATGCTCGCTGACATCGAGGAGAACCCCGCCCCGCTGCGCATCGGACACCTGCTGGCCCTGCAGCACAGCGGAGGCGGGGAAGCGGGCCGCCGCGCGTTCAAGGAGATCCGCGCCGAACGCTCGCGCCGCGTCGCGCGCTGGTTCGTCGAGGCGGGAAACCTCGGCCTGGACGCGCGCCAGGCGCGGCAGGTGGCCGACCTCCTCCAGGTGCTGGCCGACGGGTTGTTCATTTCCGTCCAGCTCGAGGACCGGAACCGGCCCCTGGGGTCCCACGCCGCGGCGATGGCTGCCATTGCGCGGGGGGCCGTCGAATACCTGCTCGTCGAGAAGGCCGCGCTCGCCTCCTGACCCCCGTCGTGAGCCGCGGCCCCGTGCGCGCACCCCTCCCGAATTTTGCTCGCCTGGAGGCAGTGTTCGCGAGATCTTGCTCGCTTACGGATAGTATTTCCAGGATTTTGCTACCCCCGGTGCGGAGCCTCGTGACAGCGGGCCACCTGCCTCCCCGCCGGCCGGCCGCCGTCGGACTCGGCCCGACGGCGGCAGCCAGGCTCCAGGACTGGTGGCAGTCCTGCCGGCGATCGGCCTTCATGCCGTGCACTGTTTCCGGCGCACTGCCCGGAAATGAGCAAAATTTCGGAAACATTGCCTTCAGGCGAGCAAAATCCCGGATGGGATTCACGGGAAAACCCGCACGAACGCTCCATAATCCACGGAAACGCCCCCGCAGGGCGGCCACTATTCGGGACGTTGGGCAGGGGCAGGGAGGGAGGGGCCGGCGTCGTGCTGGCCGCCGTCGTTGCGGCCGGCGTCGTTGTGGTCCAGGCGCGCGAAGCGCAGCCGGCCACCCCAGAGCGCGATCACCGCGACGGCGAGCGCCATGGCCACCCCCGCGGCGATGAGGGCGGTCCGCACGCCCCAGAGGTCGGCCAGCCAGCCCTGCAGCATGGCCCCGGCGGGGAAGGACAGCAGGTAGAAAAAGTGGCGCACCCCGATCACCCGCCCGCGCATGCGGTCGGCCACGAGCAGTTGCAGCGCCGTGTTCAGCCCCGAGGTGACCGCCAGGAAGCAGGCGCCCACCACGACCAGCGACACCAGCGCAGGGGTGAAGTGCGAGGTGAGCCCGAACCACACCATCGCGGCGCCGTAGAGGACCAGGCCCCATGCCACGACCTTCGAGGTGGGAAGCACCCTGTTCCAGCCGGAGACCAGCGGGGCCGCGACGACCGCACCGAAGCCCAGCGCCGCATTGAGCAGGCCCAGTCCCACCGGACCAACCCGCAGCACGTCCTGCGCCACCACCACCGTCAGTTGGAAGACCGGGTTGCCCAGCATCCCCACCAGGACGGAGAGGACGATCACGAGCAGGAGGCCGTCATGGCGCCAGGCGTAGGCGCCCGCGCCGAGGAAGTCGCGCATGATGCCCGGGCCGCCCCTGGCGGGCGCGGGGGGACGGACGCGGACCAGGGACAACGCGATGATCACGAACACGAACGCGACGGCGTTCAGGAAGAACGCCCATGCCGGACCCAGGGCGGCCAGGAGCACGCCGGCGATCGCCGGGCCCAGGGAGCGCGCGGCATTGAACTGCAAGGAGTTCAGGGTGACGGCCGAGAGCAGGTCGTCACGCGGGACAAGGTCCGCGACGTAGGCCTGCCAGGAGGGCAGGTTGACGCCGCTGAAGATGCCAATCAGGGAGACGAGGACCAGGAGTATCAGCGGCTGGTGGAACCCTGCGGCCCACACGATCCACAGCAGCGCCGTGGACAGGACCAGGCCGAACTGCGCGGCGTACAGGACGGTGCGGCGGTTGCTGCGGTCGGCCAGGGAGCCGCCCCAGGGGCCCAGCAGCACACCGGGAAGGAACTGGGCGACGCTGGCCAGGCCCACCCAGAGGGCGGACCCCGTCAGCTCGTACAGCACGAACGGCACGGCCAGGTTGGTGAGCCAGCCGCCGGTGTTGGAGACCAGCGCACCGGTCCAGAAGATCGCAAAGTCGCGGTGCTTCAGGGCCCTGAGGGAATGGGAGATGCCCTGGTCCTTGGGGTGCCGGCGGGGGTTCTTCCGGGACACCCTCAGCCGGCTTTGGCGATGCGCGCGCTGGCCTCATTGGCGGCGGAAGTGAGCTGCTGGGCCCAGGTCTGCACGCGCTCGAACGTGGCGGGCGAGGGCAGCTGGGACAGGCGCAGCACCAGTTGTACCGTGCCCTGCGCGTTGCGCACGGGGGCCATGATCGCATCGACGTCGTAGGTCTCCCCGGCTTCCAGGGTGCCCAGCCGGTAGCGGTCGGTGGCGCCGAGGATCGTCTCGGTGACGGCCCGCTGGCGGGCCGGGGTCAGCCCGCCGCGCCCGTAGTCGCGCATGGCCTCCAGTAGGTCATTGTCACTTGACGGGCTGTGGAAGGACAGGGCCCACCCCTTCCGGCGGGCGGTCTCCAGCCGGGCCCGGAACAGGGACTGGGTGTCCTTGTCCGCCCCGAACGCGCGGGCCACCCACGCGTCGACCTCTGCCTGGTCCTCCCAAGCGACAAAGAGCTCGCCCAGCGGCGGCATCAACGGAAACCGGGCACCCAGGACCGCGCTGGTAGCCATGTCCTTCCCGGCGGCGGTGGCCACTGTGGCGACGTCGGTGCCGATGCGGGCGAAGGCGGTGACCTCCGCCCCGATCTCCTCGGCGAGCAGTTCCATGGCGGAGCGGACCTCCTGGGCCAGGGTGACGCCGGAGGCAAGCTCCTGGTCGGTCGGAACCATGAAGGAACGCGGAGTGAAGCCTCCGTATCCGCCCTGGAAGAAGAGCAGCGGAGCGACCGGACGGCGGACCTCGAGCTCCTGCACCGCGCCCAGGACGATGTGGTGGTCCCCGCCGTCCAGGATGGAGTGGAAGGTGCAGTCGATCGAGGCGACGACGCCGTCGAGGATGGGCGCCCCGGTGCTGGAGGGGGTCCAGTCGAGGCCGGCGAACTTGTCCGCGGCGGGGCGGGCCAGCCGGCGGCAGAGGTCCTCCTGGTCGTGGGCAAGGATGTTGACGGTGAAGCCGCTGGCGGTGCGCAGGCGCTCGAAGCTGTGGGAGGACTTCGTGGGCAGGAAGGCCACCAGTGGCGGGTCCAGGGACACGGAGGTGAACGTTCCCACCACCATGCCGATCGCCGCACCGTCGTCGGCGATGCCGGTGATCAGTGCGACGCCGGTGGGGTAGTGGCCGAGTACCTCGCGAAACTTCAGGGGGTCGATCGTGGTGTCTGCTGCGGTGTCCGGCATGGTCCTGCTCCTCGTGCTTTGGTCCGGGAGGGGCCGACGGCGTTTGTGGCCCCGGTCACCAATCAGACAGCCGCCGGGTTCTTGCGCCAACTTGGCGGTTCCGGAATGTGGAACGTCGGAATTTGCCGCACTCCGCCGCCGTCCCAAGGCGGAAGGGGTTGTGATGCCGGTCTCAGGTCCGTAGTATTCACTACAGGCTCTGTATTAAGCACTACAGAAATTGCTCCGGGCGGGCGGTTCGGCAGCCGCCTGGGAGCCCCGGATGCCCACGATTGACAGCACGCACGATTGACAGCAAGGCGGACAAGAAGATGACTGCACTGGCCCAGCCCGAGGTTCTCGAGGCGCCCCGGACAACGGTCTCCTCCAGCGATGGATCGACGTCGGTGCTGAAGGCACTCCAGCTTATGGACGCGTTCCGCAACAGCTCCCGCCTGCTCGGCGTCAGCGACCTGTCCCGGCGGGCCGGCATCCACAAGTCCACCGCGTTCCGGTTGCTGGCCACCCTGGAGCGCGGCGGCTACGTGGAACGGGTGGGCACCAAGTACCAGCTCTCCCTGCGGGTCTTCGAGATGGGCAACCGCGTGGAGCTGTGCAAGCCGAGCGGCCTGCGCGACGTCGCCCTCCCGTTCCTCTCCGAGCTCTACGCCACCGTCAACCGCACCGTCCACCTCGGCGTCCTCGACGGCGGCGAGGTGCTGTACCTGGAGAAGATCCACGGCCATCGCGCCAAGCGCCTGCCCACCACGATCGGGGGCCGCATGCCCGCCAACTGCACCGCGATCGGCAAGGCGATGCTCGCCTTCTCCGACAAGGAGACGGTCATGGACGTCCTGGGCCAGCCGCTGGCCCGGATGACTCCGTACTCGAACAACCACCCGGGCCGCCTGGTGAACCAGCTTCACCAGATTCAGGTCGATGGCGTCGCCTATGACCGCGAGGAGGTCGCCCTCGGGCTGATCTGCGTCGCCGCGCCGATCCTGCGCCGGGGCCGCGCCATCGCCGCCATCTCCGTCTCCTCACCGACCGCCGGCTTCAACGAGGCCCTCGTCGGGGAACAGGTCCGCGCCGCGGCCCAGGGCATTTCCGCGGCCATGTTTGACTGATTCGCGGCTTGACGGGGTCGCGCCTGTGGGCGGAGCCGGCACGACGGCGGCGCACCCTTCCGGCACCACCCCCAGCCGCGGGACACCGAAAGGTGCCCCGCGGCTTTTTCGCGCCAACCCCTCCGCAGGGCGTCACCCCGTCCGCGCAACGTCGCCATCCCCGCGGCGCCAACCCCATCCGCGCGACGCCGTCCCCTCCCCGCGGCGGGACATTGTCCGCCCTGTCCCGGGAGGGCGGGGGAGCCCGTTGTACCGCCACCCGGAACTTTCGGGGCGGGCGCAAATTCCGTTTCGGGATGCGGTACGCGCAGGTGTCTCCGGAGCACCGCGGACCGGCAGTGTGTGATGTGACTTACACGCCCTTCGGGGCGGCCCACCGTTCACCAAACCGCCCACCCCAGGCACCCCATTCCTTGGAAGGTCCCACCACATGCTGAATGCAAGCAAGCCCAGCCGTCGCACGGTGCTGAGCCTGTTCGGCGCCTCGCTCCTCCTGGCCGGCTGCGGCAGCCCGAGTACCACCGGCGCTTCCGCCGGGGCCCTGCCGGAAGGCGTCACCACCACGGCCTCCGGCGCGCAGGCACTCTCCCTCGGCGAGCCCCAGGCCGGCGGCACCCTGACGGTCGGCCTGTTCGCCCCGGTCGAGTCCCTGGACCCCGGGACGTCCTCCGCCTCGGGCGGCTACGTGCAGCGGGCGATCTTCGACGTCCTGTTCGTCTATGACGAGAAGGGCAACGTGGTCCCCGAGCTCGCCAAGTCGATCAAGACCTCCGACAAGGGCACCACCTGGACCATGAAGCTGCCCACGGGGGTGAAGTTCACCGACGGCACCGACTTCAACGCCGACGCGGTCGTGAAGCACCTGGAAAACCTCGCCGCGGAGGGCTCCATGTCCCGCTCCGCAGGGGACGTGCGCCAGATCAAGAAGATGGTGGCCGTGGACGAGGCGACCGTGAAGTTCACACTGGCGGCCCCGAACATGTCCTTCCCGAAGGTCTTCGTCTGGGGCCTGCCCGGGGGGCCGTCCATGGTCCCGTCCCCGACAGCCGTCAAGAAGCTCGGCAAGGACTTCGGGGCCAAGCCGGTGGGCGTGGGCCCGTTCATGGTGGAGTCTTTCAAGCCCGGCGGGGACATCGTGCTCAAGAAGAACCCGGCCTACCGCCTCAAGGGCAAGCCCTACCTGGACGGGCTCAAGTTCATCCCCGCCACCGACACCCAGACCCGCGTCTCGGCCGCCATTGCCGGAGACCTGGACATGGGCAGCTCGCAGTCGGCCACCGACCTCGCGGCGGCGGCCGAAGGCGGACTGACCCCGCTTTACCAGCCGGACGGCAGCTACTACAACCTGCTGTTCAACCTCTCCAAGGCCCCGTTCGATGACGTGCGCTTCCGCCAGGCCGTCATCCAGGCGATCGACCTGGACGGCCTCAACCAGGCGGTCTTCCAGGGCCGGCACAACGTCATGCGGGGCATGTTCCCGTCCTCGAACCCGTTCTATGTCCAGAGTTCCTGGCCCGGCTTCGATCCGGAGGCGGCCAGGAAGCTGGTGGCCGAGTACGTTGCCGACGGCGGCACGGCCGGGTTCACGCTGACCACCACCTCCCCGCCGGAGTTCCAGAAGCAGGCCGCGATCCTGCAGCAGATGCTCTCCGACGCCGGGATCACCATGACCCTGAACACCTCGGACCAGCCCACCATGGTCACGGAGGCGCTCTCGGGGAACTACCAGGCCCAGCACCGCTACACCGAGGTCCGCGAGGAAGTCGACCAGCAGCTGCGCAGCACCTACCACTCCACCTCCAAGGGCAACAACAGCAAGGGCTCCGACCCCGAGGTCGACAAGCTCCTGGACCGCGCCCGGCAGGCCAGCTCGGAAAACGAGCGCCGCGAGATCTACACCGGGCTGCAGGACCGCTTCGCCGAGTGGCTGCCGATCGCCCCGCTGATCGCGCACAAGAACGGCTGGTACGTCGGCAAGAACGTCGGCGGCTTCCCCGGCGCCCGCGTCGGCGTGATCGAGCCGGACTGGCGCCTCGTCTGGCGCGTGCGGTAGCCCGGCCGCCATCCCCCAAGATCCATTCAGAAAACAAGGAGAACCATCGCCATGGCATCCGCAACCATTCTTGATCCCGAGGCCACCGCCGCCGTTTCGGCCCCGGCCGGCACCCGTGCCGCCGTCCGCAGCCTGGGTTACACCATTGTCGAGGCCACCGACCTGGGCGCCTGGGAGGAGTTCGGCGCCGGGCTGCTGGGCCTGCAGGTGGCCGTGAAGACCGCCGACCGCCTCGAATTCCGCCTCGACGAAAAGGAATACCGCGTCGTGGTCAACAAGGCCGACCGCGACGGCCTGGCCGTCATCGGCTGGGAGGTCGGCGGCGCCGCCGAGCTCGCCGAGCTCTCCGCCCGGGTCGAGGCCGCCGGCTACCCGGTGCGCCAGCTGGACAGGGACGAGGTCGCCGAGCGCCGCATCACCGCCGGCGCCGTGTTCCGCGACCCGGACGGCCTGTTGGACGTCGAACTGCACTACGGCCTGCGTGAGACAATCGACCGCTTCGTTTCCCCGACCGGCGCCCGCTTCGTCACCGGCACCGGCGGGCTGGGCCACGTCTTCCAGTCCGTCGTCGACTGGGAGGCCTACAACCACCTCTACTTCGAGGTGCTGGGCTTCAAGCTCTCCGACCACATCGAGGTGGGCCCGCGCCACCACCTGGACCTGACGTTCCTGTACTGCAACGAGCGCCACCACTCCTACGCCTTCGCCCAACTGCCGAACGTGGGATCGGCGATCGGGCACCTGATGTTCGAGGTCGACGAGCTCGACATCGTGGGCCGGGCCTGGGACAAGGTCCTCGAAGAGGACGCCGCCCCGGTCCTGTCCACGCTGGGCAAGCACACCAACGACAAGATGGTTTCCTTCTACGTCCGCACCCCGTCCAACTTCGGCCTGGAGTTCGGCACCGGCGGCATCAAGATCGACGACGCCACCTGGACCCCGACCCGCTACAACGCCGCCCATTACTGGGGGCACAACAAGAACCGCCCGGTGGACCCCACCGACGCCGCGGACAACTCCTAGACGCCCCCGGATTTGGGAAGGACAAAGACCATGACTGCAGTACTCAACGAAACCGAGGCCGCGGCCGCCACCGACGTGCTCACCCGCATCGAGGCGCTGGCCGAGTACTTCGCCGCCAACGGCCGCGCCAATGAGGACGCCGGGCAGCTGACCGACGAGGTCGCCGGCAAGCTCAAGGACACCGGCGTCGTGCGCATGCTCCAGCCCAAGCGCTTCGGCGGTATGGAATCGCACCCGGTGGACTTCATGAAGGCGGTCCTGGCCGCCGGTTCGGCCGACGCGGCCACCGGCTGGGTTGCCGGCGTCGTGGGCGTGCACCCGCACGAACTGGCCCAGGCCGACCTGCGCCTGCAGGAGGAGCTGTGGGGTGAGGACATCGACACCTGGGTGGCCTCCCCGTATGCGCCGATGGGTGTGGCCCGGCCGGTCGAGGGCGGATACATCTTCAACGGGCACTGGAAGTTCTCCTCCGGCACCGACCACTGCCAGTGGGTCATGATCGGCGGCTTCGTCGCCAACCCGGACGGCACCCCGAACCGCGGCGACATCCGCCACTTCTGCCTGCCGCGGGCCGACTACGAGATCCTGCAGGACTCCTGGCAGGTCATGGGCCTCAAGGGCACCGGCTCCAAGGACCTGGTGGTCAAGGACGTGTTCGTCCCCGACTACCGGGTGATCGCCCAGGACGAGATCGTGTCCGGTACCGCCGCGCGTGCGCTCGGCCTGGACAACCCGCTGTACTCGATCCCGCGCGGCGTCATGTTCTCCGGCGCGATCGTGACCGGGACCCTGGCCATCGCCCAGGGCGCCCTGGGCGCGGCGCTGGCGTTCAACTCCCGGCGCGTGCAGATGGGCGGAAAGCAGTCCTCCACGGACACCTTCCAGCTGCAGGCGGTCGGCAAGGCCGCCGCGGACATCCAGTCCAGCATCTACCACGTCCTGGGCGACTTCGAGCGGGTCTACGACTACGCCGCGACCGGCAAGACCGTCCCGGTCGAGATGCGCCTGGAGGTCCGCCGGAACCAGGTCCGCGCCACGCACCGCGCGCTGGCGGCGGTCGATGACCTGTTCCTGCACGCCGGCGGAGGGTCTTTGCACCTGGACCAGCCGCTGCAGCGCTTCTGGCGCGACATGCACGCGGGCATGAACCACATCGTCAACGTCGCCGAGCCCTGGTACGCCAACTGGTCGCTGGACTACTTCGGCCACGATCTGCCGGCCGGAACAAAGCTCTAGGGACCCGCGGCACGCGGGCCTATTCTGCAGATCTTGCGGTGCGGCATGCCCGGCGCCGCAGCGGCGCGTCCCGCCGTCACCCCCTTCCCAAATCCTCGAGGAGAAAACATGACCATCGAAGCCAGCGCCGACGCGATCGGCATCGCCGGAGCCTCCAGCGAAACCATCGAACTGGCCAATGGGGCCATCGCCCATTACATGGTGGCCGGCCCCGTTGGCGGCAAGCCGGTGGTGCTGCTGCACGGCGGCCTGCCCGGCTCCTCCGGTGCAGCAGGCTGGCGTTTCATGATGCCGGCCCTGGCCGAAGCGGGCTTCCGCGTCTATGCCCCGGACCGTCCGGGCTTCGGCCAGTCCGACACCCGCGAACAGTACCGTCCGGTGCGCGGCCACATGAGCTGGGTGGAGTTCGTGCGCGACTTCGCCGACGCGATCGGGCTGGACACGTTCCAGATCGCCGGCAACTCGCAGGGCGCCCAGTCAGCGGCTTACTTCACCGTGACCTACCCGGAGCGCATCGAACGCCTCGCGATGATCGCCACCAGCGGCTTCAACAGCGGCCTGGACATCGACCCCGAGCTGGTCCAGCCGGGCATCGGTTTCCCCAAGTGGGAAGGCACGGAGGAATCGATGCGGGAGATCATGACCACGATCATCCACCGCCCGGAGGCCGTCACCGACGCGGTGATCGCGCTGCGCACCGCCTCGGCCACCGCCCAGAAGGATTCCTTCATGGCCGCCGCCAAGTGGAACCGCCACGCGCTGGAGGACCCGAACACGGGCCAGCTGCTGCGCCTGAAGGGCCGCCTGGACCAGCTGACCATCCCGATGATCTACCTGTACGGCCGCCAGGACGTCATGGGGCCGGTGGAGAACGCCTACCTCCAGGAAGACGTCCTCCGGAACGTCCAGGTGTTCTACCCGGACGACTGCGGCCACCAGGGCCAGACCGACCAGCCGGAGATGTTCAACGCCGTGTTCACCGAGTTCTTCACCAACGGCCAGGTCTCCCGCAAGACCGCCGAATGGGCCGGGGTCTCCGACCGCCGCCCGGTGCTCGCGTCCATCATCGCCGACTAGGCAGCCGAACAGGCGGCCGAACAGGCCGCCGGGCACCAACCGTCCGCTTCCCGACGTCCGCTTCCAACGCGCGGTGGAGGGCAGCGGGGCCGACCCGCAGGGCCGTGCCACCCAGTCGCTGGGGTGGCACGGCCCTGCGTTTTTCCCCCTTCGGCTCCGGATTCCCGCCTGCCAGCGGGCGGCATTCGGGATTCCTGTAGTGCATGTTCCAATCGGCGGGACGGATTGCTGTGGCCCGAATCACCCAATGGGCAAAGGTGTGACGTGACGCACCCTCCGGCACCGTCGCCGGAGATTGCGGGCGTCGTCCAGGCGCCGCTCCGGCGCACCATTTGTTGGAAGGTCCCACACCATGCTGAATGCAACCAAGCCCGGCCGCCGCAAGGTGCTGAGCCTGGTCGGCGTCGCGTTCCTGCTCGCTGGCTGCGGCGCGGCAAACACCGCTGGTCCGGCAGCCAGTTCCACCGGGTCTCTGCCGAACGGCGTCACCATCACCGCTTCCGGGGCGCAGGCCCTGAGCTTGGGCGAGGCCAAGCCGGGCGGTTCCCTCACCGTGGGCATGATTGCACCGGTCGAATCGCTCGATCCGACCTCCTCCGTGTCCAGCGCGCGCAGCGCGATGAACGCGATCTTCGACGTCCTGTTCGTCTACGACGAGAAGGGCAACGTGG
>Ga0182739_1003364_pt1 | contig 14056 bp, 10 predicted proteins | sample eDN5th30CBELigBY_FD_128873 | JGI IMG/M metagenome (GOLD analysis project Ga0182739, IMG submission 128873) | Enriched backyard soil microbial communities from Emeryville, California, USA - eDNA 5th pass 30_C BE-Lig BY (version 2) (version 2) | ecosystem: Environmental > Terrestrial > Soil >... | reverse complement strand
GCCCAGACCACGGCCAATTTCTTCCGCCTGTTTCGCAAGGCCGCAGAGCCGGTTAGCCTGAGCCGATGAGTCTTGTCTTCACGATTCTCGGATGCGGATCATCGGCCGGCGTCCCGCGCATCGGTTCCGGCTGGGGCGCGTGCGATCCGAACAATCCCAGGAACCGCCGCCGCCGCTGCGCGCTGCTGGTCGAGCAGTTCGGGCCGGACGGCGTCACGCGAGTCGTGGTCGATACGCCGCCGGACCTGCGCGAGCAGCTTCTCGACGCCGACGTCACGCATGTCGACGGGGTCCTGTTCACGCATGCGCATGCCGACCATACCCACGGGATCGACGATTTGCGCGCGCTGGCGCTCCATCAGCGCAAGCGCATCAATGTCCATCTCGACGCCCCGACGTGGGAATCGGTGCGGAAACGCTTCGGCTACTGCTTCGAAACGCCTCCGGGCAGTTCCTATCCGCCGATCCTGCGCGAGCATCGGCTGGAGCCGGGGCTGCCGGTGATGATTGAGGGGGCAGGGGGCGCCATCACCGCCCTGCCCATCCTGCAGACCCATGGCGACATCGTATCGCTCGGCTTCCGCTTCGGGCCGCTGGCTTACTCTTGCGACCTCAACGGGCTGCCGCCGGAAAGCGTCGCCGCGCTGGCGGGCCTCGATACCTGGATCGTCGACGCGCTGCGCCATACGCCGCATCCGAGCCACTGGTCGCTGCCCGAGACGCTGGACTGGATCGCGCGTATCAAGCCGCGCCACGCCGTCCTGACCAACATGCATGTCGATCTCGACTACGAGGCACTGCGCAAGACGCTGCCGAAGCACGTCGAGCCGGCCTATGACGGCATGCGCCTCGCGTCGGCGGAAATGCACGCACCGGACCATGGGATGGTTCGGGAGCCGGCTGCGGGTGGCCGGTGACTGCGTCTGCCGCGGAACTTCCGGCGATGCGCCAATCCATGCGGCAGTCCATACGCCAGCCGCTGCGGCTGTCCATGCGCCAGCCACTGCGGCCCAGCGGGTTACAAAAAATATTCCATAATATATCTTATGCGAATTACGGATATGAAGTGAGAGCCGCGACGCACTCTCCGCTCATTCCCGCGAACGCGGGAATCCAGGGTCTCCTTGCACACTGGCTACCGGGTCCCCGCTTTCGCGAGAACCAGCGGAGCGCTTGGAATGGCGTGCTCCCATGAAGCCCGGCCGGGACATCCAGACGCTGATCGCCATCATGGCGGCGCTGCGCATGCCGGGCTCCGGCTGTCCGTGGGATATCGAGCAGACCTTCGCGACCATCGCGCCCTATACGATCGAGGAAGCGCATGAGGTCGCCGATGCGATCGCGCGCGGCGATCTCGATGACCTGCGCGACGAACTCGGCGACCTGCTGCTGCAGGTCGTGTTCCACGCCCGTATGGCCGAGGAACAGCGCCGGTTCGAATTCGGCGATGTGGTTCAGGCGATCACCGAAAAGCTGATCCGGCGGCATCCACACGTCTTCGGCGACGCCGGAGACCTGTCGGCCGAGGAAGTCGCCGGGCTCTGGCAGCGGATCAAGGCAGAGGAAAAGGCGGCGCGGCCGGATAAGGCGGCGACGGAGGCGGGCGCCCTCGCGGGAGTGCCGGGCACCCTGCCCGCGCTGATGCGCGCCCTGAAGCTGCAGGATAAGGCCTCGGCGGTCGGGTTCGACTGGGGCTCGGTCGGCCCGGTGCTGGAGAAGATTCAGGAGGAAGCCGCGGAGATCGCGGAAGCCGCCCAGTCCGGCGACAAGGCCAAGATCGCGGGCGAAGTCGGTGACCTTCTGTTCGCGGTGGTCAACGTGGCGCGCCACCTCGGCGTCGAACCGGAAGCGGCGCTGCGTTCGACCAACGCCAAGTTCGAGCGCCGTTTCGCCGCCATCGAGACGGCGCTGGCCGCCCAAGGCCGCCGCCCGCAGGACGCGACGCTGACCGAGATGGACGCGCTCTGGGACGCCGCGAAGCGCGCGGAGTGACGCGGAATCCGGGCGATCCTCTCCGGTTGTCATCCCGGCCGAGCGCGGAACGCGCGAGAGCCGGGATCCAAAGTTCGGCACATTCGGAGCGTGCGGAGAAATAGATCCCGGATCGCGCCAGCGGCGCGTCCGGGATGACAGCTCAGGAAATTAAGCCAATCGATGAGCGGAGAAATGCGGTGCGGCCGGCCCTACGCCGAGCGCAGCGTCGGCGGTTCGACCCGCCGCCGTGCGTCAAAGCGCTTCTCGATCAGTCCGGCCTTGCTGCGGTCGACGCGCACGCGCAGCACCGTGACGCCGCCATCGCCTTCGGCCCGGTCGAGGACCTCGGCATTGCGGTAGAGCCAGCTCAGGCCCTCGCCGTTCTCCGGCGCGACCGTGAGTTCGAAGGTCGCGCGGCTGTCCGCGAGCCGCCGTTCGACGGCGGTGTTGACCGCCTCGAGCCCCTCGCCCGTCAGCGCCGATACCGGCACGGCCGGCTTCTGTGCGGGCCGCCGCGCGGCGAGATTTTCCAACTGCGCACGGTCTTCCGCCGGCAAACGGTCGATCTTGTTCCAGAGTTCGATGATGCGGCCGTCGGTTTCGGTATCGATGCCGAGTTCGCCGAGAACCTTCTCGACATCGTCGGCCTGCGCCTCGGTATCGGGGTGCGAGATGTCGCGCACATGCAGGATGATGTCGGCCTCGATGACCTCTTCGAGCGTCGCGCGGAAGGCCGCGATCAGCGTCGTCGGAAGCTCTGAGATGAAGCCGACGGTATCGGAGAGGATGACGGTCGCGCCGCCCGGCAGCTTGACCGCGCGCAGCGTCGGATCGAGCGTCGCGAACAGAAGGTCCGCCTCGAATACCTGGCTGTTGGTGAGCCGGTTGAACAGCGTCGACTTGCCGGCATTGGTGTAGCCGACCAGCGCAACGACCGGATACGGCACGCGCTTGCGGCTCTTGCGGTGGAGCGCGCGCGTGCGCTTGACCGCTTCGAGGTCGCGCTCGATGCGGGCCAGCCGTTCCTCGATCATCCGCCGGTCGGCCTCGATCTGCGTCTCTCCGGGACCGCCAAGAAACCCGAAGCCGCCGCGCTGGCGTTCGAGGTGGGTCCAGGACCGTACCAGCCGGCCTTTCTGATAGGTCAGGTGCGCGTGCTCGACCTGCAGCGTGCCCTCGCGCGTGCGCGCACGTCGGCCGAAGATCTCGAGGATCAGCCCGGTGCGATCGAGCACCTTCGCGCCCCAGGCTTTTTCGAGGTTGCGCTGCTGCACCGGTGACAGCGTGCAGTCCACGATCACCAGCGCGGCCTCGCTCGCGCGCACGATGCCCGCGATCTCCTCGACCTTGCCCTTGCCGATGAAGGTCGCAGGCGTGATGGCAGACAGCATCACCACGCCTGCGTGTACGACGTCGAGGTCGATCGCCAGCGCGAGCCCGACCGCTTCTTCCAGTCGTGCTTCGGGCGATCGCCCTGCCCCGGCGCTACGCGCAGCCGTGCGGTCCGATGGCGTCTGGCGCACATACGGACCGACCACCACCGCACGTCCCGTGCTCGGCGGCTCTGCGCCAGACCGACCGACAGCGCGGTCGACGTCTGTCTGGGGCTTACGTATTTCCAATCAGTTCCTGTCCCCTTGAGCGCCCTCTTCGCCCCCCTCGAAGAGCTGTATCGGCTGCCCCGGCATGATGGTCGAGATCGCGTGCTTGTAAACAAGTTGCGAATGACCATCGCGCCGCAACAGGACGCAGAAGTTATCGAACCAGGTCACCACGCCCTGCAGCTTGACACCGTTGACGAGGAATATCGTGAGCGGTGTCTTGCTCTTGCGTACGTGGTTGAGAAATGTGTCTTGAAGATTTTGTGCGCGTTCAGACGCCATTGCCGCTGTTCCATTATGCGCCTGCGGGCGTGCCGACCTTTACTGCGGCCGTACATCATTTATGGCGCGAGAGCCCCATCCCCGCGAAGCATTGTTTGCGCCGGCCATTAGATTGCACTGCACGCGTCGGCGCAAGTCCTACATCGCCGTCCCATGGCCATTTTGGACACCGGGCGGTACCTCGTCAGGGTACGTATCTCATTCGTGCGGTTGATCTTTTGGGGTTCGTCCGAGCGGGCGGTCAGCCTGACTCGGCGAAGCGGTGGAAGTCGCGGCGGAGCGCCGAGGACACGAGGCCGGGCGCGCCGTTCCCGACCGGCCGGCCGTCGATCCGCACTACCGGCATCACGATCTGGCTGGCGGAAGTCACGAAAGCCTCCCGCGCGGCATAGGCTTCCTCGGCTGTGAAAGGGCGCTCGTCGAGTTCGAGCCCCTGCTCCCGCAGCGCGTCGAGGAGCACCGTGCGGGTGACGCCGCGCAGGATGCTGTTGCCGATGGGGTGGGTGACTACCCTGCCCTCGCCGGTGACGATCCAGGCATTGGTGGAAGCCCCTTCGGTCACGAAACCGTCCCCGGTGACGAACCACGCTTCCTTGGCGCCGGCCTCGCGCGCCGCCTGCTTGGCCAGCACGTTGGGCAGCAGCGACACCGACTTGATGTCGACGCGCGGCCAGCGATTCTCCGGCACGGTGATGACCGCGATGCCTTCGGCTGCCGCGGCCTCGCCGCGGGCGGCATCGAGGCTGCGGGCGGTCACGACGATGGCGGGCAGCGTATCGTCCGGCGGAAAGCCGTGGTCGCGCGGCGCGACACCGCGCGTCACCTGCAGATAGACGATGCCGTCGCGCACGCGGTTGCGCCGCACGGTCTCGCGCAGCACCACGCCGAGCGCGTTGAGCGGCATCGGCATCGGGATGCGCAGTTCCGAGAGCGAGCGTTCGAGCCGCTGCATGTGGCGGCGCTCGTCGATGAGGCGTCCCGCCCGCACCTCGCAGACTTCATAGACGCCGTCGGCGAACTGGTAGCCGCGGTCCTCCACATGCACCGCAGCATCCTGATGCGGGACGTAACGACCGTTGACGTAAGCAATGCGGGACATATCTGGCTGACCCTCTTTGCGACCTAAAGGCTGTCGTCCCGGCCGAGCAAAGCGAGAGCCGGGATCCATGCTTCAGCGGACTCCGGCGCGTCGGGTGATCGGTTTCTGCTGCGCCACATGGAACAGGAATCCTGCTGCCGTTGAGGGTGCGGAATCATGGGTCCCGGATCGCGCCTGCGGCGCGTCCGGGATGACATCCTCAGACACAGGAGAGACCCTAGCCGATTCCCAGCGCCTTGAGCTTGCGATGAAGCGCGGAGCGCTCCATCCCCACGAACTCGGCGGTGCGCGAGATATTGCCGTTGAAGCGGCTGATCTGCGCGACCAGGTATTCGCGCTCGAACACCTCGCGCGCATCGCGCAGCGGCAGCCCCATCAGGTGCTCGCCGCCATTGCCGTTCGGCATGTTCGGCACCATCGAGCCGACATCCTGCGGCAGCATCGAGGAACTGATGACGGCGTCCGGCTCCCCGCCGGCGAGAATCATCAACCGCTCGACGTTGTTGCGCAGCTGGCGCACGTTGCCGGGCCAGTCGTGGGACTGCAGCACGGCCATCGCATCCTCGCCGATCCGCCGCCGGGGCAGCCCCGTCGACATCGAGATCTGGTCGATGAAGTAGTCGATCAGTTCCGGGATGTCGTCGCGACGCTCGGCCAGCGGCGGCACGCGGATCGGCACTACCGAGAGCCGGTGATAGAGGTCTTCCCGGAACCGCCCGGCGGAAATCTCCGATTCCAGATTCCGGCTCGTGGACGAGATGATGCGCACATCGACGCTGACCTTGCCGGCGCCGCCGACGCGCTGGAACGTCTGGTCGACAAGCACGCGGAGAATCTTGCTCTGCGTCTCGCGCGGCATATCGGCGATCTCGTCGATGAACAGCGTGCCGCCGTGCGCTTCCTCCAGCGCGCCGACCTTGCGGGCTTCGCTGCCGTTCGTCTGTTCGACGCCGAAGAGTTCCACCTCCATCCGCTCGGGCGTGATCGCCGCGGCATTGATGACCACGAACGGCCCCTGCTGGCGCTCCGACAGGCTGTGGATGGTGCGCGCCGCGAGTTCCTTGCCCGCGCCGGACGGGCCGACGATCAGGATGCGGCTGTTGGTCGGCGATACCTTGTCGATCACGTTCCGAAGCTGGTTGACGATGCTCGACCGGCCGATCAGGGTCGGCGCGAGCGGCGCAAGCTGCTTGAGCGCCTTGACCTCGCGCCTGAGGCTGGAGGTTTCGAGCGCCCGGTTCGCGACCAGCACCAGCCGGTCCGCCTTGAACGGCTTCTCGATGAAGTCGTAGGCGCCGCGCCGGATGGCGGAAACCGCCGTCTCGATGTTGCCGTGCCCCGAGATCATGACCACCGGCAGATCCGGGTGCTGGTCCTTCACGACGTCCAGCACCTGCAGCCCGTCGAGCTTGCTGCCCTGCAGCCAGATGTCGAGGAACACGAGATGCGGCCGGCGCGCGTCGATCGCCGCCAGCGCGTCATCGCTGTTGCCTGCGACGCGGGCCTGAAAGCCCTCGTCGTCCAGAATGCCGGACACCAGTTCGCGGATGTCGGCTTCGTCGTCCACTACGAGAATATCAGCGGCCATTGTCACGCCTCGCTCGCCGCCATTGCGGTCACTTTAGTCTCCGTCGGCTGCGCGGGCCCGCGCTGCTCCACTGCAAAACGCATCCGCATCCAGGCGCCGCGCCCGCCATGCGCCACTTCCGGCGAATCGTTCAATTCGATGTCCCCGCCATGCTCTTCCAGAATGCGCTCGACAATGGCGAGGCCAAGGCCAGTCCCCTTCTCGCGGGTTGTGACATAGGGCTCGAGCAGCCGATTGCGATTCTGCTTGGGCAATCCGATTCCGTTGTCGATCACGTCGATGACGATCTCGTCAGGGGTGCGCGATGTGATGATCCGGATGCGTCCCTTGCCGAGTTCTTCGGGCGAGACGGCGGCGACCGCTTCGGTCGCGTTCTTCACGATGTTCGTCAGCGCCTGCGAGATCAGCCTGCGGTCGAACTTGGCCGGCATCGGGTCTTCGGGCAGTTCGACCTCGAAGTCGATGTCCGGGCAACCCACCTGCATCAGGAACACCACCTGACGCACGGTGTCGGCGACGTCCTCGTTGGCGATCACGGGCTTCGGCATGCGGGCGAAGCGCGAGAACTCGTCCACCATCCGCTTGATGTCGTCCACCTGCCGCACGATGGTGTCCGTGCATTGCTCGAACACCGCGCGATCCTCGGTGATGACCTTGCCGTATTTGCGCTTGAGGCGTTCGGCCGAAAGCTGGATCGGGGTCAGCGGGTTCTTGATCTCGTGCGCGATCCGGCGGGCAATATCGGCCCATGCGGAACTGCGCTGCGCCATGACCAGTTCCGTGATGTCGTCCAGCGTCACGACGTAGCCGTCCTCGGGGTGCCCGGCCTGCTCGGTGCTCACGCGGACGGACAGGTTGCGCTCCTTGCCGTCGCGGTTGAGGTTGGCCTGTCCCTGCACGAGACGGTGGCTGCCGCTCCGCGCCGCTTCCATCAGCGGGGCGAGTTCCGGCATCAGATCGGTAAGCTGCGTGCCCAGCACCTCGGCCTCGCTGTGGCCGACCAGCTTCTCGGCGGAGCGGTTCAGGATCGTGATCTGTCCGGCGGCGTTGACGCCGATAACGCCGGCGCTGGCGGCGGCCAGCACCGCTTCGGTGAAGCGCCGCCGGCTGTCGATGACATCGCGCGCCCGCACGATGTCATCGCGCTGCGTGCGCAACTCCTGCGTCATCTTGTTGAAGCTCTCGCCGAGACGGGCGAGGTCGCCTTCCGAACTGCTCACCGGCACCTGGACCTGAAGGTTGCCGGTCGAAACCAGGTTCGCCGCGCCGATAAGCCGCCGGATCGGCGCGACCAACTGGTTGGCGAACTTGATCCCGATCCAGGCCGCCGACAGCAGCACGATCAGCGCGATGACGGTGTACATCAGCCAGAATGCGACCTGGATCCCGAGCCGCCGCGCTTCAAGGTTGGCGTATTCGGCGACGCTCGCCTGCGTCGCCCGCAATTGTTCGAGCACGCGCGGCACCAGCGGCCGCGCCACGTAGAGGTAGTAGTCGTCGTAGCCATTGAGGCGGATGATGGAGGCGACGTCGTTGGTGTCGGGAACCAGCGCGACCCGTGGCTCGGTGGCCGTGATCTGCGCCAGCGTGGGCTTCGGCGGCAGGTTCACCTGGCGCCCTTCCGGTAATCCTATCCGCACCACCGAATTGAGGTCCTTGTCGATGACCAGGACCATCGGCAGTCCGCGCAGCGATGCCTGCGCAGCCACGAACTGTTGGAAGCGATTCGGATCCTGGTCGAACAGCGCCCGTGCGCGGCTGACGTCGAAGGCCATCGCGACAATGTCGGCGCGGATCATGCCGGCGTGCTCGCGCACATAGGTCTCGGCGACGTGCATGGAGTTCTCGATCACCGAGCGCGTACGCTCGGAGAACAGGCGGTCGAGCCCCCTGTCGAGCGTGATGCTCGCCACCACCGCGACGAGAATCGCCGGCGCGGCGGCGATCACCGAGAACAGTCCGATGATGCGCATGTGCAGGCGCGACCCGGCGCTGCCGCGCCGGCGGGCCTTCGCGATCTGCCAGAGTTCCCAGCCGATGAGTGACAGGAGCACCAGCCCCGCGGCCGCATTGGCCAGCAGCAGCGACACCACGACCCAATGCGTCGGGACGATCGGCGACGCCAGCAGGGTGCCGAGTGGCCCCAACAGCGTGACGAGCCTGGACTCCGGCGAGATGATCGGCGTCAGGCCGGCCAGAACCAGGAATGTCACCAGCGCTGAGATCAGGGCCACGACGATCGCAATCGGACCGACGAAGCGCGTGGCCAGACGCGGCGGCGCGATGCTGGTCGCGATGTCGGAACTGGCGATGTCGTTTGCGCTGGCCATGAGCCTGATTCTTGGGATTGGTTGCGCCCGCGTCACATCCTTGGCGCGTCGAATTCAACGCGCCGAAGTCATGATGCTGTTGTGCAACAATGTTGCTGGATTGCGACTATTCCGCGGCACCAAACTGGCAAAACCGCAGCGAATTCACATGTACGCTAGCAGATGGTCCCGTCGGGTTCCCGCCGGCGGCCACAGCGCGTGCATACACGCTTGGCTCGTTTTGCTCGGCTGAGGGCTCGGTAGCCGTGTGAGCAAAAGCGTTCCGGAACGCGGACGTGTCCGGAAGAAATGCCGCACTGACAGCGGGATAAAGACAGAGGGCATGAAGCCGGCTCATTGATCCGGCTTCATGCTTCGACATGCTTCAACATGCCTCAACTGCCGCGGAACACCTGAATGTCGAGGTCGCGGATCTTCTTGCGCAGCGTGTTGCGATTCACCCCAAGCAGGTCGGCCGCCCTGATCTGATTGCCACGGGTGGCTGCAAGAGCCGCCGACAGCAGAGGCTGCTCCACCTCGCGCAGGATGCGGTGGTAGAGGCCGGGCGGCGGCAGCCGTCCCTGGAAGCTGGCGAAGTAGCGCGCCAGATGGCGCTCGACCGAACTCATCAGCGTCTCGTCCGCCGCCGGCTCGGCGCTCACCGCCGGGGCGGGCTGACTGACTTCCGCATCCACGACGGCTGCGGTGATGACCTCGTGCGGATAGAGCGCCGCCATGCGGCGCGCCATGTTCTCCAGTTCGCGCACGTTGCCGGGCCAGCGGTAGCGCTTGAGGCGCTCCAGCGCCTCGGCATCGACGCGCTTGAGCGGGAGACCCTCGCGTTCGGCCAGAGCGAGGAAGTGGCGCATCAGGTCGGGCACGTCCTCGCTGCGCTCCCGGAGCGGCGGCAGCCGGAGCGGCACGACGTTGAGGCGGAAGAACAGATCCTCGCGGAACAGGCCCTGCGAGATGAGAATGCGGAGGTCCTTGTTGGTGGCCGCGACGATGCGCACGTCGGTCTTGATCGGCGTGCGGCCGCCGACGGTCGTGTACTCGCCCTGCTGCAGCACGCGCAGCAGTCGCGTCTGCGCCTCCATCGGCATGTCGCCGATTTCGTCGAGAAACAGCGTTCCGCCTTCGGCCTGTTCGAAGCGGCCGGCGCTGCGCGCATTGGCACCGGTGAAGGCCCCCTTCTCGTGCCCGAACAGTTCGGACTCGATGAGGTCGCGCGGGATCGCCGCCATGTTGATGGCGACGAACGGGCCGGAGCGTCGCTTGCCGTAGTCGTGCAGCGCGCGCGCCACCAGTTCCTTGCCCGTCCCCGACTCGCCGACGATCATGACCGTGAGGTCGGTCTGCATCAGCTTGGCGAGCACGCGATAGATTTCCTGCATCGCGGGCGAACGGCCGACGAGCGGTATCGACTCGATCTCCTCAGGCTTGGCCGCCGTGCGCGAGCGCTCACGCGGCTCCGACAGCGCGCGCCCGATGATCGCGATCAGTTCCTTGAGGTCGAACGGCTTCGGCAGATATTCGTAGGCGCCCCGCTCGGAGGCGCGGATCGCCGTCATGAAGGTGTTCTGCGCGCTCATGACGATGACCGGAAGCTCCGGTCTCACCTTCTTGATGCGCGGCAACAGGTCGAATGCGTTTTCGTCCGGCATCACGACGTCGGTGATCACCAGATCGCCGTCGCCCTGGCTGACCCAGCGCCACAGCGTCGCTGCGTTGCCGGTTGACCGCACCTCGTAACCGGCGCGTGAGAGCGCCTGGTTGAGCACCGTGCGTATCGCAGTGTCGTCGTCCGCTACCAGGATGTTCGCGGCGGGCATGGTAGGCCTCTTATGTTGTTTCGGAGCGGGGAGCCCCGGAATACATCGGCATCAACACGCGGAAGGTCGTCTGCCGCGGCTGTGACTCGCACTCTGTGATGCCACCGTGGTCGCCGATGATCTTGGCGACCAGCGCGAGCCCAAGTCCGCTGCCGCTCGGCTTCGTGGTCACGAACGGATCGAACAGGTGCGGACGCAAGTCCTCCGCAACGCCCGGCCCATTGTCCTTGACGCAGAATTCAAGTGGCAGCGAGACACGTGTTTTCCCGCCCGGCACCGCAATCCGCATGCCCGGGCGGAAAGCGGTGGTGAGCTGGATTTCTCCATCGGGGGAATCCCCGATGGCCTCGGCGGCGTTCTTCACGAGATTGAGGAACACCTGAACCAGTTGGTCGCGATTGCCGTAAACCGGCGGCAGCGACGGATCGTAGTCCTCGACGAAGGTGAGGTGGCGCGCAAAGCCCGACTGCGCCAGCTTCTTCACATGTTCGAGCACGGCGTGGATGTTCACCGGCTCGCGCTCGATCGGTCGCTGGTCGCCGAAGACTTCCATGCGATCGACGAGTTTGACGATGCGGTCCGCCTCGTCGCAGATCAGCCGCGTCAGCACGCGGTCTTCGTCGCTGGCCGACTGCTCGAGCAGTTGCGCGGCACCGCGTATGCCCGACAGCGGGTTCTTGATCTCGTGCGCCAGCATCGCTGCGAGCGCGATCACCGAGCGCGCCGCGCCGCGATGCGTGAGTTGGCGGTCCATCTTGTCGGCGCGCGTGCGCTCCTGCAGCATCACGACGACCTGGCCCGGACTCTCGGCCAGCGGCGCGACATGAAGATCGACGAGGCGTTCACCGGGATTGCGCGGCGTTTCGAGATCGACGCGATATTCGTTGACCGCTCCGCCGCGCGTCAGCACCTGCTCGATCAGCGCCAGCAAGGGGCTTCCGAACGGCACTAGATCGCGCACGAAATGGCGGCGCAGCACCGGCGCCGACGTCGCAAAGAACGCTTCCGCGGCCGCATTCACCTCGATGACGCGGCCATCGTCGGTCACCACCATGATCGGGTGCGGCAGCGCATTGACCAGCGCGTCGAGTGTGTTGGAGGCGAGCATCGGAGTGAGAGCTTTGGCCGCAATCATGCTGCGATCCTTTCGTCGGCGAGGTCGTAGAGCGCCTCGATACGCTCAGCCACCATGGCCGGACTGTGTGTCGTGAGAAGGTCCTCGCGCAGCCGCGCCACGCGGCCGGCGATGTGGTCTTCCGCCGCGGCGAACATCAGATCGACCGAGGCGCGCAGATGCTTGCGGGCGTGCCGCAGACCGATCGCAAGACCGTGGTGATGCAGCATGTCGTCATAGAAGCCGAGCAGCAGCGCCTTCTGCACCGAAAGCGGCGGCGGCGCAGGTGCATGGCCGGCTTCAAGGAAGCGCGCCACCTGTCCGGGAAGCCAGGGCTGTCCGACGCTGGCGCGTCCGATCATCACCGCGTCCGCTCCCGACTCCGCGAGCGCCCGCACGGCGTCCTCGCATCCGGTGATGTCGCCATTGGCGACGACGGGCACGGAGACCGCCTGCTTGACCGCCCGGATCGCCGCCCAGTCGGCGGTGCCTTCGTAGAACTGACAGCGGGTGCGCCCATGGACCGTGATGAGCCGCACGCCGGCCGCCTCTGCGCGGCTTGCCAGTTCGGGTGCGTTGATCGTGTCGGCGTCCCAGCCGAGCCGCATCTTCAGCGTGACGGGAACGGATACCGCTGCGACCGTCGCGTCGATCAGCGTCAATGCGTGATCGAGGTCGCGCATCAGCGCGGAGCCCGAATAGCCACTGACTACCCGCCGGGCCGGGCATCCCATGTTGATGTCGATGATGTCCGCGCCCGAACCCTCGGCGATGCGTGCGCCCTCGGCCATCCAGTGCGGTTCGCAGCCAGCGAGTTGCACGACCGAGAGTCCGCCGCCCTGCCCTTCGGCCTGCATCCGCGCATGGTCATCGCCACGCGCCAGCGCCGCGCTGGCCGTCATCTCGGATACCACCAGCCCGGCGCCGAGGCTTGCCGCAAGCCGCCGGAACGGTGCGTCGGTAACACCGGACATGGGCGCCAGAACTACCCGGTTCGGCACTTCGAGCGTGCCGATTCGCAAGGGTGGCACCGGAGGCGGTGTCTGCATCGGTGGAGTGCTTACCATTTAGGCGTTCGATATGTTGCCCAGACATTAGCCAGTACCGCGGCGCGGCGCAAGTGTTGCAGTGCAACATTATTGTGAAGGGCCTGCATTTGAAGCTAAGCAGGCCGGATCGAGGCAATTGCCTTGTGCGGTGAATCCGAGGGCGCTGCCGAAGCGGGCCGCGGACATCGCGCTGAACGGCAATGGAATCATGTATTTGTCAGCGTTTTCGAACCTGATTTCCGCGCGCCGAATACGGATTTTCCGGTTCGGGGGGCGGAATTCGGACAATGCGAGGTAGGATTATGCGTCCGTCAGCGGCGGCCGTGATCGTAGCCGGAGGGCGCGGCTCACGGCTCGGCGGTAGCCCCAAACAATATCGCCGGATCGGTGGCGCGCCGGTGATCGCGACCAGCATCGGCCTATTCGCGCGCCACGACGGCATCGACTTTGTCCAGCCGGTTATCCACCCCGACGACGGCGCGACCTTTTCGGAGGCAGTGGCGGGCCTCGCCTGCCTTGCTCCGGTATTCGGCGGCGCGACCCGGCAGGACTCCGTCCGCTCGGGCCTCGAGGTGCTGGCCGCCCGTAACCCGGAACTGGTCCTGGTGCACGATGCGGCCCGGCCTTTCGCATCGGCGGCGCTGGTGACGCGGGCGCTCGAAGCGGCTTTTGCCGACGGCGCTGCGGTCCCGGGCATGCCGGTCGTGGACGCCGTCAAGGCAGTTGACGTCAACGGCCGCGTGCAGAGCACCGTCGACCGGACGCCATTGCGCACCGTGCAAACGCCGCAGGCATTCCGCTTTCAGCCGCTTCTTGAGGCACACCGGCGCGCCGCGGCCGCGGGCCTGCACGACTTTCCGGACGATGCGGCGCTCGCCGAATGGGCCGGCCTCCCCGTCACCGTATTTCCCGGCGAAGCCGGTAATGTGAAACTGACGACCCCGGACGATCTGCGCCGGGCCGAATTGGATGCTGCCATGCAACTCTGGGATATTCGCACCGCCACCGGCTTCGACGTTCATGCCTTCGGCGAGGGCGATCATGTGGTGCTGGGCGGCATCCGCATCCCGCACAACAAGGCCCTCACCGGCCATTCCGACGCCGACGTGGCGCTGCATGCGCTCACCGACGCGGTGCTCGGTGCGCTCGCCGATGGCGACATCGGCTCGCATTTCCCGACCAGCGAAGAGCGTTGGCGCGGTGCGGCG
>Ga0182739_1003363_pt1 | contig 14057 bp, 12 predicted proteins | sample eDN5th30CBELigBY_FD_128873 | JGI IMG/M metagenome (GOLD analysis project Ga0182739, IMG submission 128873) | Enriched backyard soil microbial communities from Emeryville, California, USA - eDNA 5th pass 30_C BE-Lig BY (version 2) (version 2) | ecosystem: Environmental > Terrestrial > Soil >... | reverse complement strand
GGGCTCGACGACTCGTCGATGATCGGCGCACCGCCGCCGAGTCGGATTCTGGCCGGCAGTCGCCAGGCGCTGCGGCGGCCCGACGCCATCATCATCGACAAGAACCGACTGGCCAAGTTGTTCCCCAACCAGCCCCCGGAACGCTACGAGGACTACGACTGGTTCGTCGGCAAAGAACTCGAGATGAACGACCACCGCGCGATCATCGTCGGAGTCTGCGAGGCGACCCGGACCTTCCAGTCGAACCCGGTCGTCTACACGACCTACTCCCGCGCCAAGCTGTTTGCCCCCCAGGAGCGGAAGATCCTCTCCTACGTGCTGGCCAAGACCGAGCCGGGACGGAAACCGGAGGACGTGGCCGACTTGATCCGCCGCCAGACCGGCCTCGGCGCCGAGACGAGCGAACAGTTCATGTGGAAGACGATGGGCTACTACTTCAAGTACACCGGGATTCCGATCAATTTCGGCATCACGGCAGCCCTCGGCTTCCTGGTCGGAACGGCGATCGCCGGCCAAACTTTCTATAATTTTACACTTGAGAATCTGAAGCAGTTCGGTGCCTTGAAGGCGATGGGGGCGACGAATCTGCGGATCGTGGGGATGATCCTGTTGCAGGCGACGGTGGTCGGCCTGCTCGGCTACGGCATCGGGGTGGGGCTCGGTGCCCTGTTCGGGATGATGAACGAGGGGACCGAGCTGGCCTTTTTTCCCTACTGGCCAATCCTGCCGATCACGGCCGGCGCGGTCGTCCTGATCTGCATCTTGGCAAGCCTGGTGAGTGTGCGCCGGGTGATCGTGCTCGAGCCGGCGGTCGTTTTCCGTGGTTGAGTTCCGCGCAAATGGAGGAAACCGGAATGAATCCCGTCGCTATGGCCGTGAGCGATCCCCCGGTCCAGCCCGGTCTCGAGGTGGCGGTGAGTATTCGGGGCGTGACCAAGCATTTCGGGAGCGGAGACCAGAAGGTGTTTGCGCTCCGCGGCGTTGATTGGGATGTGTACAAGGGGCAGATGTCGATGATCATTGGTCCGTCGGGCTGCGGCAAGACGACCTTGCTCTCGGTCATCGCCGGAATCCTCGACTGCGACGCGGGATCCGTCAACATCTTCGGCAGCGAGGTGACGGCGATGCGCGACCGGCAGAAGACCCGGTTTCGCGCCGAGACGATCGGCTTCGTGTTCCAGCAGTACAACCTGCTGCCGGCCCTGACCGCGGCCGAGAATGCGGCGATCCCCCTGGTGATCGCCGGCTGGCGGAAGGAGAAGGCCGTGCAACGGGCGCGTGAGGTGCTCAGCTCGATTGGGATGGCCAAGAAGACCGAGAACCTACCGTCGCAGCTCTCCGGCGGTCAGCAACAGCGAGTGGCGATTTCCCGGGCACTGGTGCACGAGCCTCGGCTCCTGGTCTGCGACGAGCCGACCGCAGCGCTCGACCATGAAACCGGCCTGACCGTGATGGAACTGTTGCGTGAGGCCGCGGTCAGGGCCGACCGTGCCGTCGTGGTGGTGACTCACGATAACCGCGTCTTCCACTTCGGCGATCGGATCGCCCGGATGGACGACGGCGTGATCGTCGAGATCGAAGATCGGACCAATGAGGCGGCCGCTTGACCGCCGCTCCCCTTCCCCAGACCGAGGGGCTAGTTTGATCATGTTTAACAAATATGTGTTGCCGGTCATCGCCATTGGGGGCTTGGTCTTCGCGGTCTACTACACGGTGGACCAGGCGCGACAGAAGACGGAGCAGGTCAGCCCGGTCATCCCGCCCCCGTCGCGACCGCCGTCACGCACGAAGGTCATCGCTGGCGCTGGGCTGATCGAAGCCCAGAAGGAAAACATCCCGATCGGGACGAACATCGCGGGCGTGGTCTGGGAGGTTTTCGTCAAGAAGGGAGATTATGTTAAGCAGGGTGATCCCCTGTTTCGCATCGACGACCGCGATCGGCGGGCCCAGTTGAAGGTTCGCGAGGCCGAACTGGCGGCCTCCAAGGCCCAGTTGCACAAGCTCGAGGTTGCCCCTCGCCCGGAGGACATCCCCCCCTTGAAGGCGGCCGTCGAGGAGGCGAAGGCCAAGCTGGCCGACGCCGAGGCCGCCGTGGGACGCACGGAGAAGCTCTACAGCCGCCAGATGATCGCGGCCAGCGACTACGACAAGGACCGATTCAGCTTCTACGCCGCCAAGGCCACGGCCGCGAAGGCGATTGCCGACCTCGAGCGGCTGATGGCCGGCACCTGGAAGGAAGACCTCGACGTCGCCGCGGCCGCCGTGGCGCAGGCGGAGAGTCAGGTCGAGAGTATCAAGACCGAGATCGATCGGCTCACGGTGCGGGCCCTGGCCGATGGCCGGATCCTTCAACTCAACGTCCGCCTGGGACAATTCGCCGCGATGACCTGGAAGGAGCCGATGGTGGTCCTGGGTGATGTGGACCACCTGCACGTTCGGGTCGACATCGACGAGAACGACCTCCCCTACTTCGAGAGAGAGGCCGAGGCCGTGGCCACCCTGAAAGGCCGGCCCTTGGTTCGGTTTCCCCTCAAGTTCAAGTATGTCGAACCTTATGTGATCCCCAAGCAGAGCCTGACCGGCTCCAACTCCGAGCGGGTGGACACGCGGGTCCTTCAGGTTGTCTATGCCCTGCCCGACGAGCGGCCGGTCGACCTCTACGTCGGTGAGCAAATGGACGTCTATCTCAAGGCGGCGACCGCTCCCAAAGGAATCTCCCTGGAGTCTGCCGCCGGAGCCGCTCTGCCGTTCGAGGAGGCGACCAAGACCACGTCGCCCGAACGTTCCACCGCGCCGAAGGCCCCTTCGCATTGAGCGTCGGTTTTGGGAGCGTCCTCCCCGCCGACCCTGCCCCGCCGTGGCTTGAGCCCACCCACCTGCCCCGGTGCCATGCTTGGCGCCGGGGCGTTTTTTCGACCCGGCCACCGAGGCGCGATCGATTCCTCGACACGGCTTCCGGGACAGCGCCTCAGTCCCGCGGCACGGGCGGCTCGCCCGTGGACGTTGGCGGGCACGGGACCGAGGTCGGCGTTGCCGCCGCGTGGTGCCATTATGCTGGCCGAGGCGCCAACCACCTACCGGGCGCGCGAGGAACGACGGTTTCGCAGACGTGAGGCTCGTCGAAACCGCGACGAGGTCTTCGATCGCGACTGCGCCTTGTTGTCGGCCGGGTCGGTGCTCTCGTCCTCTTTGGGAAGCTCCGCGGCCACGATCCGGAACAAGAGGGTCTGTCGGGCCACGTTCGATTTCGTCAGCTTGTCATGAAGAATGATGTCGAATTCATACTCACCAGGCTTCAAGCCCTTGAGCGAAATCGTGTTCCTCAGGTAGACCTGCCCGACCGGCGCATCGTCCTTGAACTCGTAGTCGAGGAGTTTCTCCTTGCGGACCAGCACCGACTTTTCGCCTCGGCGTCGAATCTGACCGTCCTGGGTCAGATGGATGTGGTTCAAGTTGCCGAGCCTCGCCACCTGGTAGCGGAGGGGGCGATAGTAAATGAGCAACTTCTCGTCGGCGGTGAGGGTCGCGTAGGGCAAGATCTCGAAGTTCTCGAAGCCGGTGATCGAGCGGCAGGCCACCGCTCGCGACATTGTGAGTCCCTCATTGGACCACAGTGACTCCTCGGTGATTGCGGATGGCGGCAGTGTTTCGGGCGTCGGCCCGGATTGGGCCTCTGCGCTCGTCGGGAGGCCTGCGAACGCAGGGACGAGCATCGCGAGGGCGATGCGGAGGCCGAGGCGGGGCGATCTGACGTCGTGGAAGCTCATGTTGGTGGGTCCCGATCAGGTCGTGGCAATCACCAGATGAGGGGAAATGCAGCGTATCGCAACTTCTCGTCCGCTCGCAAGAGGCCGTTCTACGTCGAACGCCAGGTTGAGGCCTCGTCACTCTCATGCGATCTGGGAGTGGATCAGTTTGCCTGAAAGGCCACAGTTTCCCAGTCGTTCAGGTTTGCCGGGCTGGTGAGTGAAACTCTGGCGACGAGGTAATTCGCGGGAGAAAGTCGGCAGATGCGGCCGGTGCCGGGGGGGAGTCGTGAAGAGGGGGAAAAGGGCGTGATTCGCGGCGGGGGTCAGACCGATCTACAAGACGGCAACCCCAGAGAAGGGTTGCCGTCTTAGGTTGGGAAGCGTTAATGGCCATCGATTCGATGACGATCCACTTCGACTTAGCGGCTGCGACGGCGGACACGGTAGGCGCCCGCCGAGGCGAGCACGGCGGTCCAGGCGAGCCAGGTCGTGGGCTCGGGGACGACCTGCTTCTCGAAGGCCGGGATCTTGATCCAGCCCGAACCCTCCTCGCCGATCCCTCGATCGTCCGGGGAACCGAGATAGGCATTGACCCAGAAGCCTTCCTCGGGGTTGAGGTTCGAGGAAACCTTGCTGAAATTCTTGATCGTGAACTCGAAGCCCGGATGGGCGGCCGAGGGGTTGAAGGCGAGATCTCCCATCTGGTTGGACAGAAGGCTGCCGTAACTATGCTGCACGGCGGCGTCGCGGCCACCAGTCATGGTGGAGACCGTGAAACCAATCAGACCAGGGCCCGCGAGGGCCTTATTGGCCGGGATTCCCGCCACCATGATATTATCGCCGCGCGTCGACAGGTCGTTGCGGTTGACGCCTGCGAAGCCGAGCGAGATCGACTTTCGACCACCGACATCGGCGGGATCCTGACCCCCTTGAGCCGCGAGCAGGGCGGCGAGGTCGGGACCACCGGTGCCAATGGCGCTGCCGGCGATGCTGTACGTGTTCAACCCCACGTACATGGTATCCGAGTTGAAATCATAGCTCAGCCGGATGTCCTTCAAGGCATAGCCGTTGATGATCCCTTGGGCGGTCATCTCCGGCATCTGGACAATGTTGTTGAGCGGGTTGCTGTTGACCTGGATGACCTTGGTCTGCTTGTCGGCCGGGTTGAAATCGTGCTCAACGAATCCGGTGAAATCGATCGGCCCGGCCGACACAGAGCTTGCGCCAAGCAGCAGTGTCGCGAGGGCCGATCGGAGTGCGGTTCGGCACACCATTTACGAGACTCCTTCCACGAAATGGTCTCACGTCCCTCGTCAACGGACGCGTGCTGGAAGCACGCGCTGACCTGGGGGACCGAAAACGCCCCCAGAACGACCGCACTCCCGCCGACGGAGGTCGGTGGGGTTGCTGTACGTTCCGATAGGCGGGTCTTCTCACGCCGCCGGGATGATTCGAGGCCCGGTCGCTCCTGAACCGGGATCCGAGTCCCCCTTCCCAGATGGCTTGCCTCCAAGGGGGAAGCAAGCCTGTTAGAAAGGACGATGGCGCGATGTCACTGATCTCTAGGCTACTCCATGCCGTTCAATCGTGGCGGCGTCGTCCCGGCGGTCCCACGACCACCAAGCGGACTGCCGCGTCGATGGAACTCCTCGAAGATCGTCAACTGTTCGCGGTGAACTTCACCGGAAACGTTGCAATCGATTTTCCCGCTACACAGCAACCAGGCGTTGTTGTTATCCCAGCCACTGCACCTTCCGCGACCGCTAATGTTCCGCCTATCTTCTCAACTCCAGCGAACGACCCGGCCATTCCTGTCTCGGGTTTTTCGCTGAGTGAGATTCGCCTCTCGTACTCCCCGACCGACGACGTGCTCAGCATTGGGTTGAATCAGCCGCTGGCACGTCAAGGGGCCACTCACTCGGTGATTGCCGGCGACGCCGACGACAATGGCGATGATGGAACACTTAGCGCTCGTGTGAGCCAGATCGTTCAGGACAACAATCTCAACTTCCAGGACCTCCCTGATTTCGGTGGTTCCGAATTCATGGGAGCCTTCCTCGATCTGAACCAAGATGGCTACGCTGACATCGTGGCGGGCTACTCAGGTACTGATCCGAGGACACCGAAACAGTATCAGGTCGCCGAGGCGATCGTCAATACGAATGCGCCGCCGGTCGCCCCTGATTTCGGCACCCAGTTGCCCGAATTCACCGGCAATGTCTACAAGGTCAACTCGCCGCTGCACCCGAACCTCGAGTTCGCGATCAACAACTTCTCCCAGCTTTACTTGCGGGAGACCGGTCAGGCTCTCACTCCTGACAAGTTGATCAGCATCGGAGCCTTCGCCGGCTCGGACCAGGACGACGGTATCAGCGAGGCGTTCTTCCCGCAGGTGCCGTTCCGGTGGGACAACTCGATCCAGCCCCCGCCGCCTCCCTGCCCGCCCCCGCCCCCGCCGCCGGTGTGCCCCCCGGTGTCGCCGCCGGTCATCGTCAACCCGCACCAGAACAACCACATCAACACGGCGCACCCGACCGACATTCGGGTCTCGGTGCTGGGGACCTCGGGCTTCAACGTCCAGCAGATCGACCCGAACTCGGTCCGGTTCGGAGGGGCGGCCCCGGTCTTCAGCTTCTTCCGTAAGGTCAATAACGACCAGTTCCTTGACGTCACCTACGTGTTCAAGGGGACCGACGTCGTTCTGCCGCCGGGGATCACCAACGCAACGATCACCGGGTCGCTCACCAACGGGCAGACGTTCGAGTCGTCCACTCGAGTCTTCAACCGCGACTACAGCTTCTATCCCGCGAACGAGGTGGCTCAGGCCCAGGGACGGCAGGCCGCCAACCCCGGCCGGCTCCAGACCCCGATCACGGTGCTCCAGCGTCGGGCCGCACTGAATGGCGCCCAGCCTGCCCCCTCTGGCCAGGTGACCCCCGCCCCGGTGCCTCTCCAGATTCCTCGAGGCCCTGCGGTCCAGATTCGGTCGAACCGTGTGCCCCAGGCCTTGTCGACCGGAGCCACCCCTCAGGCTCTGGGGTCGCGACGCCGACAGCCGGTGGTCGCCCTCGCACCCAAGGGGGGGATCTCGGCCCAGCTCGAGGCCAGCATGAACGACCACGCCAGCATGCTCGCCAGCGACTTGGCGCAATCGAGCAGCTGACCGCGTCCGCTTGCTCCTGACTCCCCCTGTCCTGCTCTGCCCTGCCCGTAGCGAGGAGCGCTACGGGCAGGGCTGTTTCTTGCGCGAACACGCGCACATTCTCAAAGACTCCAATCTGCCTGAACGCTGTCGCCTTGCCCGAACGTGGCTCGCGAAGCGATGGCAGGGTCCTTTCGAGGATTTTGATCCTTGACTGGGCGGAGCGGCCGGGCCACCGACGTCGATCGTGCCTTGGGCGAAACACCGGGGTCGGCCGATGGCCGAGCCGAGTGTCGGACGACGGAGCGGAGGCACCGTTGAGCAAGGCCCCAAGCGCCGTGACCGGAGCCAGCAAGCGGTCTGAGGCAACTTCGGGGGACGGGAGAGAGGGTAATCCTCCCCACAGTCGAGGCAAACCGCCTGGTTCCCGGCTCTCGCTTCGGTACAATGGTGCGAGAGCTGGGGACGACCGTGAGGTCGGACCGTGGCGAGACGAACGGTCTCCGATGCCAAGCGGAATCGAGCGATCAATGCTCAGGATCAACGACCGGATCTCGATTCCTCTGTCGGAATTTCGATGGGAGGTCTCGCGCTCCGGCGGCCCCGGTGGGCAGAACGTGAACAAGGTGAACTCGAAGGTCGTGCTCCGCTGGAACCCGGCCGCGAGCCCCAGTCTGCCCGAGCCGGTCCGGGCCCGGTTGCTGTCAGCGCTCGCGAACCGGCTCACCCGTGAGGGAGAACTGCTTGTCGGTTCACAGCTCACCCGCGACCAGTCGAGGAACCTCGCCGACTGCTTTGCGAAGGTCCGAGAGATCGTGCTCGCCGCCGCCACTCCTCCCAAGCACCGGCGGCCGAGCCAACCCACCTATGCCTCGAAGCTTCGACGCATCGAGGCGAAGGGTCGGCGCTCAGCCACGAAGCAGATGCGCCGCAAGCCGGAAATGGACTGAGGCCCTGTCAAGGACGCCCGAGATGGCCGATCACACGCCCTATCAGCAGAAGATCATCAAGCGCTACTACCAGAACTTCTCCTCTCTCCAGTATCAGCGGCTCAGCGAGCTGGTCACCGAGCTCTACCTGGCCGAGGGCAAGAAGAGCGATCGACTCTGGAAGCAGGTTGGCGAGAGCCTGACCAAGATGGAGTTCCCGCCGTCGCGCATCGAGCATCTGCTCCAGAAGCGTGACCCCGCGCTGCTCGCCGGGGTGCTCACCGAGCTCGATAACAAGGGCTGAGCGGTTCGGTTCCAGTCCCCAGCCGGATCGTCCTGGCCCGGCCTCCCGGTGTCGCCGTCCCCTTGCCAGCGGCCCTGGTCAAGGGGGCGGGCCGGAACGTGGAGAGAGGACCCGTGGGCCGCGAGGTTCATCGCGCGGGGAACGTGGGTCGAGCTCCTCTGGAGGGGGAATTCCGCCGTGGTTGCGGGGCCGCCGGAAGCGAGACGTCTCGCTTCGGTCGGATGCGGAGGTCTTGTTCGGGTTGTTCCGTGAGGTAAGATTGGACGTTTTGGAAAGCCTTTTGAGATCTCGCGATCATGTTGGGTCGAAGTGGAGATTGCGCCGATTGTACGAAAGGAATTGTTGACGTCGAAACGAAGGTTTTGTAAATTTTCGACAGTTTACTGATGAATCAATGGATTGGATACTTCGACATTCGAGTGGACGCCTCGATGACCTCGGCCAAGCCGCTGGCGAGGGTTCGGTACTCAGCTGACGTCCTGCCTGCTGCGGCTCATTGTATTCACCTGATGCGAGGTTGCTCACGATGTCGTTAGCTCAGCGAGTCCGGGACTATCGCTACTCCAAGGGATGGGGGCCAGACGAGTTGGCGAGTCGGGCCGCGATCTCGCGGACCGCGTTGTACCAGATCGAGAGTGGGAAGACGGAGCTGCCGCGGGCGGGGACGCTGAGGCGGATCGCCCTGGCGCTGGACGTCTCGATGGATCTTCTCCTGGGCCACGGCGAGTCGAGCCCGCCGGTTCCTTCCCCCGTCCGGTCCGCCCGGCCGAGTGCCGACTGGGTCCCTTCGGAAGGGGGACCGTTGACCATTCCGACCCCGCCCCGCGCCGCGCCCACGATCGAGAACTTCGATGGGTCGCGATTCGGAGTCGAGTCGACTCCGGCTCCCGCTCCTGTGCCCGTTCCTGCTCCCGTGCCCCTTCCCCCTTCTCCGGTCGCCATGACCGTCTCGTCCGTCAGTCTTCCCCCCGAGAGCTATCTCTCGGCGCGGGAGCGCGAGCTGGGGTGGAAGTTGCGCGAACTGCTCTCCTCCAGCTTGGGTGAAGGGATCGCTCGGATCATCGAAGAATCGTACCGACTGCTCCCTCCGACGCGTCATATTGGTTGAATTCGGCCAGGTCCGAAAATTAGGGTGTAGAATTCCTCAAGATTCGTCGATCTCCGACCGACCCGACGTCGCCGGAGCAAACGACGCCCCCCTTCTTGAGGTGACATCCATGCGTGTTGCATCATCGTGGTCGGGCCAGGTTTCTCTGGCGCTGATTGGTCTTCTGGCCTGGGGGGCCACCCGAGCCGAGGCGGGCTGGCCGTTTGGTCGACGGGAGCGAACAGTGGTTTCGACCGCTGCCGTCCAGCGTGCGCCGGTTTCAACGGCGCCGCTGGGTACGTTCTACCCGACGCCCGTGATGACGGTGCGCGGTAATTTCCCCACCGGCGGCGGGTACTCGCCCGGCGACTCGTTCGGGGATACGTCGTTGGACGTCTACGGCCCCCTCTCGTCGTTGCGGGCGACGGCCGCTCCGGTGCTGACCTACAGCCGGGGCTACGATGGCCGGGCCGTGGTTCAGCAGGGGACCTCGTTCTCGACCCCCAACCTGCCGGGCCTGAGCCCTGTGATCTATCCCACCCAGGCCACCGACACGAGCGGCCCTCGGGTCCTCAAGAATCCGCCCTGGTGGCCCAAGGCGACCAACTGGATCGACCAGAACTGAGCGGCTGTTCCGGCGGCCTCGGTCGAGCCGTCAATGGGCCTTGGTTGACCGGGGTTAAGCGCAGCGTGCCCCGGTGCAACTCCGGACGCCAAGGCCGGTTACATCTGGGGCACGCTGCGTTTGAACCCCGGCCAGGCGGGGTTGAGGCCCACCAGCAGGGGCCGCTCCCCCTGCTCGCTTGGGGCGCGCTCGGCACGCCCGCAATCGACGCTCATTGCGAGTCCGGATTCAGGCGTTGGCGGAGGTGGATGAACTTGTCGCGGAGCTCACCACCGCCGAGGTCGGGATGGAGGATGACGGTGGCGTCGATGAGCTTGGCCGCCTCCCGGGATTTCCCGGCTCGGTAGTCGGCGAGGGCCAGCCCGTAACGGGAGTCGAACCAGGCCGGCGAGCCGGTGGGGGCGTGCTTCGAGCGAAGCCGTTGGACATCGGCGGCGAGGCTGTAGGCGCTGAGTCGAACGTAGGTGTCGGCCATATCACGGAGCGTCCGGTCGTCGAGCGAGGCGGGATTGGCCCAGTCGGAGGTAATCGAAGCCCGGGCGCGGACGTCGTCACCGACGAACAGCAAGGCCCGCGTTTGACGGAGCCGGGCTTCGCCCAACTCGGCCGGACTGAGCGTGTCGGGGTTCTCGAGAACGCGAGCCAGCAAGGGCCGAAGGATCAGGCCGAAACGGCGGACGCGAAGGTCGGACGGCGCTTCCGAGGCCAGCATATCGAGGAGTCGAACGATCTCGAGCAACGCGGCCGGCTGGCTGAGCGTGGTCTCGGCACGGGCGGCCTTCTCCGCCTCGAGGAAGTGGTTGAGCTGCGCCGCAGCCACGATGTGATACCGCCTCGCCTGGTTGCGCTGGTCCGCCTGACTGGAGGAACGCTGGATCGATTCGCAGAGTTGGCGGGCGACATCGGCCTGGCCCACTTCAGGCGTCAGCTCGAGACGCGCCCGCGCGAGGTTGATCGCCGCGCGTTCGGTGTCAGTGCGGCACTGTGCGACCGCGGCGTTGAGAAAGTTGCGGGCCTCGTTGTACCGTTCACCGACGAGCTTTCGGTCATTGCTGACCCGCTGCGAGTCGAGGCCCTGTTGCCGGTGGCCGGCGATGGCCAGCCTGGATTCGAGCCAGCGCGGGCTGGAGCGGGGAATCTCGGTCCAGAGGGCAAGGGCCTCGGCTGGTTTGGCGGTCGCCAGATAGACCTTGCCCAGGAGCCACCGCGCCTCCTGAGCTGAGGCGTCTTCCGAGAAGTTCGCGACCTGGGACTTGAGGGCGGCGACATAGTCGGCCTGGGTGACGCCGGGGCGTTTGGCGGCGAGGGCACGCGCTCGAGCCAGGATGCGCAGGTGACCGGCCTTCACACGCGCATCGCCGGCCTCGGCCGGTGGGGCGTCGGCGACGCGACTCAACATCGCATCGGCCTCAAGGAACTTTTCGGCCCGAAAGAGCGAGGCACCGGCGCGAAGTCGAAGCGTGGCCGCTTGTTGGGGCTGGCCGATCGCCTGGGCGCGATCGGCTCCGCTCGCTTCGAGCGCGTGGGCGCGGTCGAGCTGACCGGCCGCGAGGGCGGCCTGGGCCAGGAGATCCCACGCCTCGGGAGGCAGTGCCTTGTCCGGCTTCTGGATCCCCTGCCCCAGCTCAAGCAGGGCGATCCGCGCGGTTGCGCTCGTTGCCTCTTTCAACGGCCGGGCGGCTTCGAAGAGGGCCTTTTCGACTTCGGTGCGGTCCGGGCCTGGAGCGAGCTGGGCGCGTTGAGCGAGCCGGGTTCGCACCCGGAACAGAGTCTTGGCGTCGTCGTCAACGGTGGCCGCTTCGATGGACTTGAGTGCCTTGTCGAAGTGAGCGCCCGCCGTCTGGATCGCTACCTTCGTTTCGAGAAGGGCGGCCACTGGAGGGGAGTGACTCCCCTTTTCGGCGGATTCGATGGCTTTCTCGGCTCCTAGCTCATCGCCAAGCGCTCCCAGAACCTCGGCATGGAGCAGCGCCGCGAAGCCTCGAAGAGCGGGTTCCTCGATGGGCTTCTGCAGCAAGGCGTCGGCCTCCTGGAATCGCTTTTCTCGCTCCTTGTCGTCTTTGGGGTCGAGCCGAGCGCGGTCGGTCAATGCCTGGGCGAGTCGGAACCGGGCATTCTCGGCGAGCACCTTCTCGGCCTCGCGAAGCGCACCGGTGAGCGTTCGTAAGCGAGCGATCGCGACGTTGAAGTTCTCGACCGCGGCCTCGTGCGACTCGTGGTCGCCAGGCGCGAGCGTTGCCTGATCGGCCCAGAGCCGACCTCGAGCCCAGAGGTACACCGCCGCTTGGAACTGGAACTGGTGGGTTTGGGGATGCCCTGGATTCGCTTTCTCGAAGCGGTCGACGAGGTTGATCGCCTCGGTCCAATGCTTGCGACGCTCGGGGGCCGTCGTTGCTTGGTGGGCCGCCTGGTCGAGGAGGGTCATTAACTCAAGCGCAGACTGTTCACGCTGATCGAGCGAGACCGACATGTTCTTGGCCTGCGTGCGCAAGGTCGCTCGCCGTTTCTCCGACTCGTCGTCGGTCCCGCCCTGGGCGACGCTGCTCCCGAGCAGGAGCAGGGCCCAGAGGGGGGCCAGGCGCGTCGGTAACCTGTCGCGTCGTCGCATGACCGCTCCTCGTCGACACCAGGAATCTCGGGATTCAACCTGGGAGTCGTCCCGAGTCCGGGCCCCGATTCGATCGGGAATCGTGACCCCGGGGCGAATTGGCCTCCGGGGTGTTCCTGACGGACGGTTCGGTCCCATTGAGGATGGCGGTCGTGCGTCAGGTCTCCCGCTATTCTACGCGGCGAATCACGATCGGGTCTTGAGCAACTCGGCGATCGCCTTCTTGTACGCCGGCTCTGAGGACGAGGCGACCAGCGCGACGGAGGGCTCATAACCCCCTTCAGCGAAGGAGCGTTCCAGCGGAATGTACCAGGGGCCGCCGTCGCCGTAGGCGGCCGTGGCCAGGAGCGTATCGGGCCTCTGCCGCTGGGCCTCGAGTTGGTACTCGACAAAGGTCTCGGCCGGCAGGTGGAGGAGGGTGGTTCCTCCGAGCTCGAGCTTGGAGAGCAGAATCGGGCGCCGGGAGCCGACGCGGATCAACCAGCCGCAGGCCATCGCGGTGCGATTTCGATTGACCACCGTCTCCTTGGGGTTGGCCACCATCGCCTTGAGCTTGTCGAGGTCGAGGTCGGAGCGAGCGGCGAAGCGGAACGGATTGGCGACCCATTCGGCCGAGTCGAACGGCTGGGCGCGGTCTTTCGCCTGTTCGTCGGCGGCCTTCATCGCGGCATGGACCCGGTTGGCCAGAATGGCGCGGTTGGCGTGGTTGCCGTCGTTGTACTTGCCGGCGGTGACGTTACCCGAAGCGCCGGTGAAGTAGAGATGGAACGTGTCCGGCTCGTCGGCGTCCCGTTGCTGCCGCGCGAGGCCGACGAAGTCGCTGGAGACGCGGCCGTCGCCGTAGTAGCTCATCGGGTGGGTGGTGTAGTAGTAGAGCCGGGCCAGCGGGCGGTCCCCCTGAAAGAAGCCGACCGACTTGAGGATCGGGTCGATCGTCCCCACCGGCTCGGCGCGGGCCTCGGCGCTGGGAGTGGCACTGCCACGGGTGAACCGGATCTTGCCGTTGGGCCCGATGACCCGCCGGTTCGAGGCCACCTCGTGAACCTCCGCCTGGCCGGCCCGGATATGGGTCACCGGCTGCGAGGCCATCAAGGACTCGCGGAGGGCCGTTGCGGAACGCTTCACCAGGTCGTCGACGAACGCCTCGTCATAGAGCAGCGGGCTGGCGCCGGCCTTGCGAAGCAGGGCGTTCCCTTCGCGGTCGATGAACGGCGCATTGTGCTGGTGGACACAGTGCAGGGCGACACGATCGGGCGTGGTGTGGGCGGCGTCGGCCAGGGCCTCGGTCCAGAGCCGGTGCGACTCGTCCATCACCCCGGTCCAGTCGAGCGAGGCCAGCACGATCGGCATGCCCGCCCCCTGGATCACGACGCCGCGCAACCAGAGCGGGTCATCCACACCCACGACGGGCTTGATCCAGCCTCCGCATAGGGAATGGCCGTTGGGCGGCGTGGCATCGACCTTGAACCTGGCGAGATGGAAGGCAAGCATAGTGGGGTCCCGATACAATCGGAGTTAGGTGGGAGATCCTCTTCCACAGGGACGAAGGAACAGGTAGGGCATTCCGCGGGGGAGAGCACTCTTCCTCGTTCGGCCGAAAGGTTCGTAGCTTG
>Ga0182739_1003361_pt1 | contig 14063 bp, 10 predicted proteins | sample eDN5th30CBELigBY_FD_128873 | JGI IMG/M metagenome (GOLD analysis project Ga0182739, IMG submission 128873) | Enriched backyard soil microbial communities from Emeryville, California, USA - eDNA 5th pass 30_C BE-Lig BY (version 2) (version 2) | ecosystem: Environmental > Terrestrial > Soil >... | reverse complement strand
CGAGGATGGGCGTGGGGGCGAGGTGAGCGTGCGGACGGGTGGGAGGACGTCCTGAGTGCAGGGCCTTTGCCTTCTCCCGGCTCCTGCTTGACCGAGATGGAGGGCTCCTTACCCTCGTTCCCCATGTCGACTCGCTTCACGCTCACGCAAGGCAACGACCCGCGATCCACGCTCGTGGTCGATGTTTGTGACCGAATCGACGACCAGGCGATCGCCCGGCTTCGGCAGTTCATGTTCACGTACGGGTGCTCGACTGGGCTCCTCTTCGACGCGACCACCTGCATCCTCTACCGAGACACCTTCAGCGACCTGAGCGAGGGCTCGATCGAGGAGGAGAGCCGAATCCCGACGGCAGCCCTGCTCGAAACGCTAGGGACCGGCAACGCTGGGCCCCTCGATCAACGCGTTCGTCGCTGGCTCGAGCTGCTAGGGGCTTCGTGGTCCACGGCGGTTCCGGCGAATCCCGCGGAAGCGCAAGACCTCCTTTACGACGTCGTCCCCGCCGCGACGGGAGCGAGCATTCATCAGTGGGTCGCGGGATGAAGCACGTCTTCGTCGAGACGAACTTCCTGATTGAAGCCTCGCGCCCGTGCCCCAAGAAGCCCGCCCAGCGATTGCTCGAACGCAGCGGCAAAGACGTAACGCTCTGGATCCCATGGTGCGCAATTACGGAAGCGCGTCGGACCATCCAGCGTGTCGTCGACGACGATCTCGGATTCGAGACGGCCATGCTGACGTTCGCGGTCCACGAGGGACTCCCGCAGCACTCCCCCCAAGACCACGCGGTGCTTCAGCGTTTTGCCAAGCGAGTACGCGCGACCCGGCGTGTAACGAAAGGGACGGTCGATGCGCGCATCGACGAAATCGTCACCCGCATGCAGGTCATCCCCCCCTCACCGGAGGCCGTGACGGAAACGCTTCGCATGTGGCAGGTCAAGTTGCTTCATCCCTTCGACGAGATGATTCTCGGCTCGGTGCTCACCAAGGCCACCGAACTGCACCGCCAGGGCGAGCGGGAGCTCTACTTCTGCAATCTCAACAAGAGCGATTTCTCGCCCCTCGATCGAGGCGGGAACGGCGTTACGAGACCGAACCTCGCGGCCGAATATGCGCGTTGTGGAGTGACGTACTTGGATTCGTTCGAGGTGCCTGTTTAGATATCTTCGTCCTCACCGACTAGGATTCGTGACATGTCGAAAGCTGCCGACCGTCTACGCGAACGTCTTTCCGAGCTGGAGTGTCTGCCGCCCGACCCGTGGTCCGCGATTGAAGCCTGGGCCGAGAGAACGCGCCCGCTGATCGCGCATTTCTACCCAAGTCTTCTCGACCAGTTCAATCAGTGCACTAAGGCGCCGCCCTATCCACCGTACTTTCACATCTCCGCCAGACCGACTCGGTGGGAGGACGCATACGATTATGAACGACGTCGTGACGCTGAACGACGGAACGCTGAGTCGAAGGCACGGGCGGCCGCGAGATATCAGCAACTGTTATCCGAGGCACGTCAGAAGCTGATCTCGCTCATCGTAGGCATGCTGGATTTGGAAGACCTTCCTCCATCTCCAACAAACCAGGCATCGACCAATGTGGTCTTCGCGCAGTTTGACCGCTCGAATGTCGCGATTGCCGGGCTATCAGCGGGCTCGAATTTCACCGCGTCTGCCACTCTTTCGCACTCATCGTCAATCACGGAGCCGCAGCTGAAGGTCGCAGTCAAGGACCTACAGCGCAGCCTAATCGATGTACAGGATCAGCTGAACGACATCGACGAGCGTCTCTGCGAATACCTTTCGCAGATCCTCCTCAACATTCGAAAACTGCAGTTCGAACAGGCAGACCTGGCTACCGTCTTGGGGCTCGTGAAGGAGAGCGTCGATGACCTCTGGGCCAAGGATGCCTGGAACGCCATCAAACCCCAGCTTCTTCCGAAGCTCGCGAAGGCGGCCGAAATTCTCATCGGGGCAACCGGCCACCCGCTCGCTCAGGACATCGCGAGGGGGATCGCCGGCTAGCTGTTGAAGGGAGAACACCGCGCAACTCGAGGCGGTCGGCTCCGCGTCCCGGCTGAGCAAGGCCCGAGGCGTGCGCTGGGAATGCTTTTCCGCCCGATCTGACTCCCACGGTCTCACCGCGGGCTCTACGCCCCCCCGATTTCACCTTATTGGTCTCGCAAAAGGGCCTCCAAACCCTCGAATTTCACCTCCATCGTCCCCCAAGAGGCTTTCCAGACCCCGAATTTTCATCTCCGCCGTCTCGCGCGAGGCTTTCCGGACCCTCGAATTTCACCTCGGCCGTCTCACAAAAGGCTTTGCAGACCCTCAACAGTCACCGCCGCGGTCTCGCCGAAGGGGTCGACCAACCCTCTCGGAGACCGCGGCGGTCTCATTAGGGGTGGGTTACGCTACCCCTCCGCATTCGCGGCGTCCTTTTTCTTCACCGGACGCCGCGCCTGGAGCGCCGGCACCTTGAGCCCGAGATAACCGGTCGCGCGCTGAAGGTCCGCGTAGGCGGCGACCAGCAGCGAGGCGATCCGGTTGCGGTCGTCGATGGCCTGCGCCAGCTCCTGCTCCTTCTGCTGCGCAGCCAGCGGCGCGTCCTTCGGGCGCAGATCCCTTTGCAGCGATAGGCCGAGGCGCTCGGCTTCCGCGAGGTGCGGCTCCGAAACGACGACCTTGTTCGCGAGCACGTCACCGTGCTTCCGGAAGAGGGCGACGAGGGCCAGAAGGTCTTGGACGGTGTCGCTAGGCCCCGTCCCCTTCTTGATCGTCTCGATCGGCTTCTCCGGAATCAGCCCCATGCCGGCCGCGGCCTGTGCCTGGTGCAGCATCACGTAGCGGTACCGGCGCGCCTGCGAGAGCCGCTCCGCGACGTCGCCCTTCGGCGGGGCGATGAGGTCGATGAGGCGGATCGAATGCAACAGCGCCATCGCCAGATCCGGGATGCGCTCGATCGCGGCGGCGTCCACGCGGCGCAGCGCGCGGATTTCGTCGAGATACGGCGCGATGACTTTGAAGGCTTCGCGTGCGTTCCAGAACGCGAGGCGGGCGTCGAGGCTGTACGGCCGGACCTCGTTGGTTGGGACGGCGCGGGACAAGGCGAGAATCCTGTCGAAGGACTCGAGCAGCCGTTCCATCGGCGGTAGCTCGTCGCGCGCCGCCTGATCGTCACTCACACCACAAATCATCTCGTGGTTCATCAAAGCTCCTCCTGTTGGGGAAAGAGCCCGAAGGCTCCGTTGAGATGACCCCGGAGTATCCGCAAACGGACACAATTTTCCAACCCGAACGTGACACAACGACGACCTGGACGAGTCACCTCGCGCCCATCCCGCGATTGACGCTCGCCTCTCCCCCGGGCTACGCAGAGGCCCCCCATGCGTACCGACATCCGCGAAATCCCGCTCGGCGGCGACCTCCGTGCCTTCCTCGACGTGGTCAACACGGTCTACGCCGACGACCCCTGCTACGTCCGCCCCCTCGATTTCGACCTGAAGGATCGGCTCAGCAAGAAGAACCCCTTCTTCCGCAATGCGGAGGGGACGATCTTCGTCGCCTTCCGGAACGGCAAACCCGTCGGACGCATCACGGCGCAGATCGATCGCGGCCACCTCGCTCGTTACGAAGACGCGACGGGCTTCTTCGGCTTTCTCGACACCATTGACGACGAGGAGGTCTGCACGAGCCTCATCGAGCGCGCGAAGGATTGGCTACGCGCTCGGGGGATGAAGCGCATCCGCGGGCCGCTCTCGCTGAACATCAACGAGGAGATGGGCTGCCTCATCGACGGCTTCGACACGCCGCCGATGATCCTGATGCCGCACCACCGCCCCTATCAGAGCAAGCTCATCGAGAAGGCGGGGCTCTCGAAGGTGAAGGACGTCTACGCCTGGAAGTACTACCCGGGCGAGGTGACGCCGCGCGCGGCCAAGGCGCACGCCGAGGTGGCCAAGCTCCCCGAGGTGAAGGTGCGCAAGATGGATCGCAAGCACCTCGCTCGCGACGTGCGCCTCGTCATGGATATCTTCAATGACGCCTGGAGCGAGAACTGGGGCTCCGTCCCCCTCAGCGAGGCCGAGCTCGCGAAGATGGCGCAGGACATGAAGCTCATCCTCGACCCGGAGCTCACGCGCATCGCCGAGATCGACGGCGAGCCGGCGGCCTTCGTCGTCGCGCTGCCGAACATCAACGAGGCGATTCGCGATTTGAACGGGCAGCTCTTCCCCTTCGGCGTGGCGAAGCTGCTCTATCGCTTGAAGGTCCAGAAGCCCCGGACGGTGCGCCTCGCGCTCTTGGGCATTCGCAAGAAGTTCCGCAAGATGCGGCAGTACGCGGGCCTCTCGACCTATCTCTATGTGGAAATGAACGAGAGCGGCAGGAAGCTCGGCGTGCAGATGGGCGAGCTCTCGTGGACCCTCGAGGACAACGGCCCCGTCAACGTCGGCATCAAGATGATGGGCGGCAAGATTTACAAGACGTATCGGGTGTACGAAGGCGAGCTCTGAGTCTCGAACCGCCGAGACACAAAGACGCAAAGAGATGTTCCGATGGGCTGAGGCGGCGAGCCTGTCGAAATAGCGACCTGGGCGCGTCGGTGGTTTCTCCAAACCCCTTCGCGCCCTTGGTGTCTTTGCGGCTCCGCTCCCTTCCCGGCCCCCTCCCAACCTCTTGGCGCCTTGGCGTCTTGGCGGTTCCCATTCCCTCCACGTCGGCCTTGTCCCGCGCCTGGGGATGGAGCGAGGATGCGCGACCTTTTTTCGTGCCGACCACCGCCCGCTGGGTGCGTCGCCCGAGCGGAGCCAGAAGATGCGTTCACGGTGGAAGTCGGTGCAGCTTTCGACGGTGAGGTGTGAGCAGAAGCGAGGCGTGCGAACGCTCCTCGGCCTCGGCTTCGCGCTGACCGCGCTCGCTCACGCGCCCGATGCCCATGCCCAACAACCGGCGGCGTGCCTTTCGGACAACCCTGCCCACTGGCCGGCGCCGGCGAAGCCCTACTTCATGTTCGTCGTCGACACCTCCGGCTCGATGAGCGAGGCGATCGCCGGCTCGAACTCGTGCGGCTATCCGAACAACCGCAACGGCCACCTCCGCTGCGCCATCAAGAACACGGTCGAAGCCTTCTCGGGCCAGGTGAACTTCGGCCTCTCCACCTATGCGTGGAAGCTCGATGGATCGTGCGGCGCGACCTGCGCCGACTGCACGGGTAGCCAATCCCAGACCGCATGCTTCCCGGGTTGCACCGCCACGTTCTCGAGCTTCGACGACGGCTTCTGCGGGCCGAAGCGCGTGGAGTCCTCACTCGGGAACGCGAGCATCCACCTCGGCGGCTACGTCCGGATCCCGGTCCTACAAGACAACTTCTGGAGCCCACCCCTCCCGCCGTCGAATGCGCAGGCGATCGTCAACCTCCTCGACAATCGCTGCGACAATGGGGAGATCGGCGCCTCCGGGAACGGCCCGGTGGGCGGCGCGCTCTTCACCATGCACCAGTACTTCGCGGGTACGTACCGCGACCCGTTCGGAGTGAACTATCCGAACAACTCGCCGCTCGCGAGCCCCATCGGCCCGGCCACCTACGCTGGACAGCCCGCCGAACGCACGTGTCGGCCGATCAACGTCATCCTCATCACCGAGGCCGACGAGAACTGCGACACGGCGGTCAATCCCACGCCCATCGCCGGCGGCTGCCGATCCGGTCTGAGCAACTATCCGAATACCGCGGGCGAGGCGCTCGCCGCCCACGCGGCGGACAAGCTCTGGACGACGGGCGTGACGGTGAGTGGGCAGAGCTATCGCATCAAGACGCACGTCGTCGGCCTCGGCGGCAACGTGACGAAGACGGCGCTCGACAACATCGCGAGCTGTGGCGGCACGGGATCGAGCCACCTCGCCGCGAACGAGACCGCGCTCACGCAGGCCCTCGCGACCATCGTCAACGGCTCGTTCCTGCAGGAGGTCTGCGACAACGAGGACAACAACTGCAACGGCTGCATCGACGAGGGCACCGTCCGCTACTGCAACCGCCACGACCTGAGCAGCTGCTGTAGCTGGAAGACCCAGGAGCAGCGGACGGCGTGCGGCGCCAACGCGTGCGCCTGCTGCAACTGGGCCACCTCGGCCGAGCGCACGGCCTGCCTCGACACTTACCGCCTTTCGATCACCGAACAGAACCCCGACGGCGATCGCGCCTTCTTGCCCTGCACGACCACCTCGCAGATGCAGAACCCCGCGACCTGGCTTTGCCACGATCCCGGCGACGTCTGCGACGATGTCGACAACAACTGCAACGGCGCCACCGACGAGGGCGTGACCAAGTGCGGAAACCCGCCGCACTGCCCCCAGCCGGAGGTGTGCAACGGGCAGGACGACGACTGCGACGGCACCCCCGATCAGGGCAACGTCTGTGGCCAATGCACCTGGGCGGCGGAAGTCTGCAATGGCTGTGACGACGATTGCGACGGCATCACCGACAACGGCATGAGCGTCGCGATCCCCTGCGGCATCTCGGGCGAGGGCATTCCCGACTACTGCCAAGGCGTCGCGAGCTGCAAGCCTCCGCAAGCCGTGGCACCGGGCGCTTGCGTGGCGGGCGGCGGTGTCGGCGAGTGCGTGCTCCCGATCACGCCGCCGGCCGAGACGTGCAACGGCCTCGACGACGACTGCAATGGCAACATCGACGACGGCCTCGGAGGCGAGTCGTGCGTGCCGGGCGGCACCTCGCCGGACCTCAAGTACTACGAGGTCAGCCAATGCCGCTTCGGCACGACCGCGTGCACCGACGGCGAGTTGACGTGCGAAGGCTTCATCGGCCCCTCCGAGGAGGTCTGCGACGGTGTCGACAATGACTGCGACGGCGTCGTCGACAACGACCTCGGCGGCGAGGACTGCGTGCCCGAGGGCACCTCGCCGAACCTCATCTACAGCGGCAACAGCCAGTGCAAGAAGGGCACGTCCGCGTGCGCCGAAGGCGACATGAGGTGCGAAGGCTTCGTCGGCCCGAGCGAGGAAGTCTGCGACGGAATCGACAACGACTGCGACGGCATCGTCGACAATCCCGACGATGGCGCCTGCGCGCAGGATCCGGACGGCGGCACGGGAGATCCCGACGGCGGTTCGGTGGACCCCACCGATGGCGGCTCGGAAGAGCCCGTGGACGGCGGTTCGGAAGCCGACAGCGGCGTCGCCACGGACGGCGGCTCCAATGTCCCCAGCGATGGCGGGACCGAGGCTCCCAACGACGGTGGCTCGGTTCCCAACGACAGCGGAACCAGCCTCCCCGACGCGGATGTCGGCAACGGCGTGGAGCTCGACGCGGAGCCCGAGGAGGACGGCAGCGGCTGCTCCTGCGAGGTGGGCCCTGGCGCGTCGTCGAACGCGAGCGGCTACTGGCTCCTCGCCGCGATGGGCGCCGCGCTCACCGCACGCAAACGGCGGCGGTAATTTTCGAAACGCCAAGACGCCAAGGGAAAGGAGAACGCCAAGTTTTTTTGAGAGAGCTCACCCCGAGCACCATTCCCAAAATCTTGGCGTCCTCGGCTTCCTTGGCCCCTTGGCGTCTCCTTTCAATTCCTTCCCGTCTTCGCGCCTTTGCGGTTCACAACTCGAGAAACCGCCTCACCATCGCCGCGCCATGCGGCGTCCCAATCGACTCCGGGTGGAACTGCACGCCGACGATGGGCTTCTCCTTGTGAGCAAGCCCCATGATGATCCCGTCGCTCGTCCACGCCGTCACGCGCAAGGTGCTCGGGAGCGTTTGCGGACAGGCGACCAGCGAGTGGTAGCGCATGACCTCGATGGGGTTCGGCAGGTCGCGGAAGATGCCCTCGCCCTCGTGCTCGACGAGGCTCGTCTTGCCGTGCATGGGGCGCGGGGCGCGGACGATGCGGCCCCCTTCGACGCAGACGATGGCTTGGTGGCCGAGGCAGACGCCGAGGATGGGCACGTCGAGGTTTTCGAGGATGTCGTGGCAGATGCCGATGCGCTCGCGGTCGTGGGGATCGCCGGGGCCTGGCGACAAGACGATGCGGCGGGGGGCGAGCTCGAGAACCTCGTCGAGGGTGATCTCGTCATTGCGCACGACGAGGGGCTCGCCGCCGAGGGAACCTACGAGTTGGTAGAGGTTCCACGTGAACGAGTCGTAGTTGTCGACAATCAGCGTCGTCATGCGCCGCCCTTCGCAAAGGTTTCGAGCGCGCGGACGAGGGCGCGCGCCTTGAGCTCGGCTTCCTCGTGCTCGCCTTCGGGATCCGAGTCCGCGACGATGGCGCCGCCCACCGAGAAGGTCGCCTCCCCATTGGCGAGGACGAGGGTGCGGATGACGACGGAGAGATCCATCGCGCCACCGAGATCGAGCCAGCCGAAGGCACCCGCGTAGACGCCTCGCTCGACGACCTCGAGCCCTTCGAGGATGCGCATCGCCTCGATCTTCGGCGCGCCCGTCATCGAGCCCGGGGGGAAGCAGGCGCGGACGAGATCGATGGCGCTCTTGTCGGGAAGGAGCTGGCCGCGGATGGTCGAGACGAGCTGGTGCACCGTCGCGTAGCCCTCGACGGCGAAGAGCTCGGGGACGGTGACGCTGCCGAAGCGGCAGACCCGGCCGAAGTCGTTGCGCGTGAGGTCCACGATCATCGCGTTCTCGGCGCGGTCCTTCTCGCAGGTGGCGAGCTCGCGTGCGAGCCGTTCGTCGAGCTCCTTGGTCTCGCCGCGCGGGCGCGTTCCCTTGATGGGGCGACTCTCGGCCCAGCCCTCGGCATCGAGCGAGACGAAGCGCTCGGGCGAGGAGGAGACGATGGCGAAGTCGGCGCTCTCCCAATAGCCGGCGAAGGGCGCGGGATTGCGGCTTCGAAGCATGGTGTAGAGGGCGCGCGAATCGGAAAGCGAGAAGGGCGCTTTGTGCGCTTTGGTCAGGCAGATCTCGAAGGCGTCGCCGCAGTCGATGTGCTCCTTCACGATGCGGATGCGCTCGAGGTAGGCGTCGCGATCGACGAGGGAATACGAGCCCCCATCCCCCAGCCCGTTCCCCCGCTTCGGGGGAAGGGGAGTTTCCGACGACGAGATCGCGTTCTCACGGCCCTTTCGCAGTTTGGCGAGGACCTCGTCGCGGATGCGCTCGGCGTCCTTGCGAGCCTCGGCCTCGCTTTCCCCCTCGCCGATCACGGAGAGGTGGCATTGGCCCGTGCGGCGCTCCTTGGCGATGAGCCAGCGGTAGAGCGAGAGCGCGATGTCCGGCAGGCCCGAGGAGGGGCGGTTCTCGCAGGGCAGCTTCTCGAGGAACTGGCCGGCCTCGTAGCCCAGGTAGCCGACGAAGCCGGCGCGGAAGGGGATGGGGCTCGGCTGGAAGAAGCTCGTCGGGAGGGCGTGCTCTTCGTAGAAGCGCGAGAGCTCGTCCCAGGGGTTCACGTTCTCGCGAACGGTGGTCTCGCCCTGGCGGTGGATCGCGACACGCCCCAACGCGCGGCCTCGCTCGTCGCGGAGGATCGCGCCCCGCTCGTCACGAATGCGATGGGCGACGAAGGAGGCGATGGGCTCGGCGCCCAGGAAGGCGAAGTCGTCGAGACGCGGATTCGATTGCGCCCCACCGCCATCGAGGACGAAGACCGACGACTCCCGCGCAGGAAAGCTCGCGAGGAAGCGCTCGGTATCGAGAGGTTCGTCGAGGGTCTCGACGAGGTGGAAGCTCGCCCTGTTCATGCCGTCTCAGTCTCCCCGAGCGGCCGGGAAGACCGCGTGGACACGTCCCAGGGCCCCGCCTCGGAACGGCGCAAGGCGTCGTACGCGCGGACCTGGGTGCGTCCGTCGGCGACGATGCGGAAGGCGGAGATCTTGGACATCGGGGGGCGAGAAGGTAGCGTCCGCCATCGGAGCTCGCGAGCATGTCGATGGGAGAAGGCGCCGCTCTTCGATGGGTTTCGTTGGCGTTGGCGATGGCGGCGGCAAGCTGCGCGAAGGGGGAGCGGATGGTCCTTCGCGACAGCGAGGGACGCAGCTTCGAGGCCCTCTGCCAGCCGAACGGCGCATGCACGCTGACGTCGAGCGCCACGCCTCACCCGAGCCCGCCGGCGCCCACGAAGAAGGCCAAGCCAGGCTGGGCGCTCGTGCGTGAGGGACGCTTCTTCGGCGCTTGCGATACGTGGTCCGGCAGCGAGCCGAAAATCTGGGACTGCCGCGTCATCACCTGCAGCTCCGACGACGACTGCCCCGCGATCGCGGGCGTTCGCACCGGCATGTGCATGAAGGGGCTCTGCGGCGATCCCGCGCGCGAAATCGCCGCGCCCGATTCGGTGATGCTCTGCCTCGCGGGCACGGGCCCCGGTTACGAGACGCCCGCGCAGATCGAGCGCTACGCGATGGGAAAGGAGTGCGGCTCGCCCTGCCGGGTGCCGACGCCATGTAGGCAACCGTGAGCGTCGCTGATAATGTCCGCGCCCGCCGAAGTGCTCTCCCCCCCGATTCATCCGTCCCTCGCGCTGGGCGCGTACGCTGCCGACCTCGTCGCCGGTGCGCGCGTTGCGCTCTTCGGAGATGCGACGCTCTCGCTCACGAGCGAGCTCGTGGAGCGTGGCGCCCGCTTGGTCCACGTCTTCGACGTCGACGCGGTGCGCGCCGCCGAGGCGGGAGCGCGTGACAAGCGCCGCTCGGTGGTCTTCGGCACCCTGCCTCCCCAGGCCGCGACGCCGGAGGAGGCTTCGTTCGATCTGGTCCTGATCCCGGACCTCTCCTTCACGAACGAGCCCGAGGCGCTCGTCCGCCTCGCAAGCCGTCTGCTCTCGCCCGAGGGGGCGGCGCTCATCGCCTCGCCCAACCGCGAGGTCCTGGGCGGCGACGGGCTCGGTTATTACGAGCTCTACGACGCGGTGCGGAAGGCCTTCCGGCGCGTGCGAATGCTCGGGCAGGCGCGGTTTGCGGGCTACCTGCTCGCGGAGTTCTCGGCGACGGAGGCACCGGCGGCCGCCGTGGATACCTCGCTCGCGGGTCGGCCGGAGCCCGAGTGGTTCGTGGCCTTGGCCGCGCAGCGCGAGGTGCGGCTGGAGCCCTACGCGATCGTCGAGCTGCCGGCGGAGGCCGCGCAGGATCGCTTCGAGCCCTTCAAGACGATCCCCGCTCCGCCGCCTCGGCCCGATCAGCAGGTGCTCGAGGCCGCCAAGGCGGATGCGGAAGCGCGCGCGCAGACGGCGATCGCCGAGCGCAACCGCGCCCTCGCGGATCGGGAGACGGCACGGGCGCAGGTTCGCCAGCTCGAGCAAGCGCTCGCCCAGGAGCGGAAGCGGGCCGGCGACGCCCACGCGGCGCTCCTGGTGCGTGGAACGGAGCTCGCGGAGCGGGATGCCGAGGTTTCGCGCCTGAGCCAGCGGCTGAGCGAGCTCGAGGAGGCGCGGGCGCGGCTCGAGGAGAACGTCGCCCAGTACGAGGCGGAGATCCTGGCCTTCGAGGCGCGCTTGCAGGAGCAGGGCCGGCTCGTCGCCGAGCTTCGCCGCGAGACGGAGAAGCGGGGGCGGCTGGTGCGCGAGCTGGTCGCGCAGTGGATGGAAGAGCGCGAGGAGGGCGAGGACCGTTCGCCCTTCGCGGTCGAGACTTCCGAGGCCAACCAGGAAGGTCCGGTCGAGGCGCCGACGGAGGCAGAGACCGAGGAGGCGCCGGTCGAAGCACGCGAGGAAGCCGAGCCGACGACGGAAGCCGTGGAGGTCGTCGCAGCCGAGCCCACGCCGCCGGAGCCCCCTGCCGAGCCCAGCTTGCTGCCGGAGAGCGCGGCGGTGCCGACGACGGTGGCCGAGGATGGAATCGGCGAGCCGCCGGTCGAGGTCAGCCGGGACGAAGCGCTCTCGGAGCTTCAGTGCAAGCTGGAACGACTTGCGCAGCAGGCAGCGCATCGCGAGGCGGATCTCATCGCCGCACGATGGAAAATCGCCGCCCTGGAGAACGAGCTCGCCGAAGCCGCCGGGCGAGGCCGCTGATCCCTCGCGGACGCGCTCGCGTTGACAGGCCGGGCGAGCGTCTTACCTTCGGGCGGCACCTTATCCGGGCGCCATCCGTGCTAGACGCCCCTTCCGTCCCATGAGCGAAAAGCGCTGCTACTACGAGGTCCTCGGTGTTCGTCGCGACGCCTCGGACGACGAAATCAAGAAGGCGTACCGGCAAGCGGCGCTCAAGTTCCATCCCGATCGCAACCCGAACGATCCGACCGCGGCCGAGAAGTTCAAGGAAGCGACCGAGGCATTCTCGGTCCTCTCCGACCAGACCAAGCGCGCCCGTTACGACCAGTTCGGCTTCGCCGGCGTCGAGGGCGGGGGCGGCTTCGACTTCACGAACGCGGGCGACATCTTCTCCCACTTCGAGGATCTGTTCTCGGAGTTCTTCGGCGGGGCGGTCGGCTTCGGCGGTCGTGGTCGGCGAGCGGGCGGGCCGAGGCGCGGGGCCGACCTGCGGATGCAGCAGCAGCTCACGCTCAAGGAGGCGGTGCTCGGCTGCAAGCGCGAGGTGAGCGTGCGGGCGCCGGTGAACTGCGACGACTGCCAGGGAAGCGGCGCCGCCCCCGGGACCTCGCGGAAACCCTGCTCGATGTGCCGAGGCACGGGGCAGGTCTCGACCTCCCGCGGCTTCGTGATGTTCACGCAGACCTGCCGGGCCTGCAGCGGCGAGGGGACGACGGTCGAGCAGCCCTGCGCGAAGTGCGGCGGCGCCGGCCAGGTCGAGAAGACGCGCAAGGTGGTCGTGAGCTTCCCGGCCGGCATCGACGCGGGGCAGCGCCTGCGGGTGCCCGGCCAGGGCTTGCCCGGCAGCCAGGGCGGTCCGCCCGGCGACCTCTACGTCGACGTGGAGATCGAGCCCGACGAGCGCTTCGAGCGCGACGGCGTGGACCTGTACACGCGGACGACCGTCTCGTTCACCGACGCCGCGCTCGGCACGACGGTGACGATTCCGATGCTCGACGACACCGAGGAGGCGGTCGAGCTCCCGCCGGGCTCACAGCCGGGCGACGTGATCACGCTCCGCGGCAAGGGCGTGCCGCGCCTCGACGGGCGTGGGCGGGGCTCGCTGCACGTGCAGGTTCAGGTGAACGTGCCGCGCAAGCTGTCGGCGCGGGCGAAGTCGCTGCTCACGGAGCTGGAGAGCGAGCTGCGCGCCGAGGCGGAGAACAAGCGGGCGAATGCGGGTTGAGACGGGCCGCGGCTGCGCGGACCTCACGCCCTGATTTGCGGCGGTTCTGACCGGTGCCCCTCTCCATGCAGGAGAGGGGCCTCGTCATGCCACGGCCGCCGTGAGCGCGTCAGTTCGGGACGGGGATGCGGCAAGTACCGGCGCTGCCGTCGGCGGGGCGCCCGAAGGGAACGTTGCCCTTGCCCTTGATGATCAGCGAGCCGCGGGGGCCGGGGCGCAGGATCATCGCGCCGCGCATGATCGGGCGGCCTTCGCGGGCCGGCTCGACGGTGATGACGACGTCGTTGTCGGAGCGCTCGACGCCCGCGATCGACGGCGTCGGGACCTCGCCCTGCCAGTTGCACGGCACGCCATCGCCGCTGATGGCGACCGCGATGGAGTCGTCCGTCGCCTGCGGGGGGCCGCCCTGCCACTCGAAGGCCGAGGAGCCGGGCTGCCCGTGCGCGAGCGCGAGGCACTGGCACGCGGGGCTGCGGCCTTGCGCCGGCGCGAGCGTGAGGTCCGGCGTGACGCCGATGAAGGGAGCGCGCGTCGGCGTCGCGACCGCAGCCTGCTTGGCCTGGATGGGGGTATCGGCGGGCGGCTCGGCGAATGCCTCGGAGGATTCCGGCTCGGAAGCCTTTTCCTCGACGTTCGCCCGTCCGGAGACGGAGAAGTCCGCGTTCGTCCTCACCTCGGCGCGGCAGCCGACGATCGCCACGCACCCGAGCCCAATGAGAAAGAGAGCCTGTCGCACGGGGGGCAGTGAAACATGGGGGAGGTGGGGATGGCTAGAAGTTGGTGAAAACGGGAGGCGGAGAGGGAGTGGGGCGAGTGCGCGGACACGGGTGCCGGGGGTGGGTGCTTGTGCGGCCGACGGACGAGGGGGCGCGGTGCAGCCGTTTGGGCGAAGTCGGAGCGGGCGACAGTGTG
>Ga0182739_1003360_pt1 | contig 14063 bp, 11 predicted proteins | sample eDN5th30CBELigBY_FD_128873 | JGI IMG/M metagenome (GOLD analysis project Ga0182739, IMG submission 128873) | Enriched backyard soil microbial communities from Emeryville, California, USA - eDNA 5th pass 30_C BE-Lig BY (version 2) (version 2) | ecosystem: Environmental > Terrestrial > Soil >... | reverse complement strand
TGTTGAGCGACAGCTGACAGTTATTCCGGATTTGGACGAGCTTGGAAAGGAAATTTCAATTTATATTGGGGTTCCGTTTTGTCCGACAATGTGTGCGTATTGCACATTTCCGGCGTATGCGATCCAATCAAACCGTAAAGCAGGGCGCGTAGAAAAATTCATCGATGGTCTTCACATTGAACTGCGTGAAATGGGCAAATGGCTGACAGAAAAAAATATGCGCATCACTTCGATTTACTGGGGCGGGGGTACACCGACTTCAATCGAGGCACATGAAATGGATGCATTATATAAAACGATGTTCGATGCTTTCCCGAATCCGGAGTCCATTCGTGAAATTACAGTAGAAGCAGGTCGCCCGGATACCATTACACCTGAGAAAATCGAAGTATTGAAAAAATGGGGCATTGACCGTATTTCGGTTAACCCGCAAAGCTATACGCAAGAAACATTAAAAGCGATTGGCCGTCATCATACTGTTGAAGAAACAGTAGAGAAGTTTTGGCTATCACGCAATTCCGGCATGAATAATATCAATATGGATTTGATAATCGGCTTGCCGAATGAAGGTATTGAAGAATTCGAACATTCATTAGCTGAATCTGCAAAAATGCAGCCTGAAAGTTTAACGGTTCACACGCTTAGCTTTAAGCGTGCATCGGAAATGACGCGTAACAAAGATAAGTATAAAGTTGCCGACCGCGATACAGTTGGAAAAATGATGCAGATGGCAACAGAATGGACAGCTGAAAACGGCTATGTTCCATATTACTTATACCGCCAGAAAAATATTTTAGGAAACTTGGAAAACGTCGGCTATTGTAAACCGGAAGAAGAATCGATTTACAATATTGTCATCATGGAAGAAGTGCAAACGATTTTAGGAATCGGCTGCGGGGCTTCTTCAAAGTTTGTGCATCCAACTACCGGCAAAATTACACAGTTCCACAATCCGAAAGATCCAGCAGCATATATCCTGACATTTGAAGAATCCATCGCCAAGAAAATCGCCATTTTAGATGAGCTGTATTCTTAATTGATGACCTTCAATATTTGATTGAAAAAGCTTAGAAAAAAAACGGATATTTTTACGCACAGCAAAAAAGAGCCATTTTTCTCATAGAGGAAAATGGCTCTTTTGGTTAAGTCGCTGCTTTTTTCTGCGAAGGGGAGATTTTTATAATGAGATCAACTTGTGTAAACTAGTAAGAGAGTAAAAGAAAAGGATTTGTTGCAATGAAAAAATTAATAGGACTGCTAATGTTCACCTTACTAGTCGTAGCAGGATGTACAGAACCAGTCGAAGAAACTTACGAAGCCCCGCTAAAAGAAATGACCGTCCACTTTATTGACGTAGGGCAGGGGGATTCCATTTTCATCGAAGCACCAAACGGAAAAACGATGCTTATTGACGGGGGCGTAAAAGGTGCCGGTAAAGAAGTTGTCGCCTATTTAAAGGCACAGGGAGTCAACCGGTTGGACTATGTAGTCGCTACACATCCGGATGCTGACCATATCGGCGGACTGATTTCCGTGCTGAATTCAATCTCCATTAAGGAATTTATTGATTCCGGAAAAGTACATACGTCACAAACATATGAAGAAATGCTAAGCCTCATTCAAGCCAAAAATATTAAGTTTACGATCCCTAAAGCAGGGGATGAATTTCAGCTGGAGGACAATCTTATAATAGAAGTTCTTGCTGCAGATGAAACGGCTTCTGATAATAATGATGCTTCCATCGTACTGCGCGCGGAATACCAAAATATTTCGTTCTTATTAATGGGAGATGCAGACCACGGTGTAGAGCAGGAGCTTTTACAAAAGGGAACCGATGTACAGGCAACCATTTTAAAAGCAGGTCATCACGGGTCAAATACGAGCAGTTCGCCAAAGTTTGTAGAAGCGGTAAGTCCACTCGCTACCATATTAAGCTATGGACAGGACAATAAATACGGTCACCCGCATGCAGAAGTCATCGATATATTAAAAAATGTGAACAGTGAAATATATAGTACTGCTGAAGCCGGAACGATTGTGATTACAACAGATGGGGTAACCTATGACATAGGTGCACCGCAGTGGACAGGTGTTGGAGCAACAAGTTCGATACCGGCATCAGCCTCTACAAAGAGCGGCAAAGTCGAACTGATCAGCAAAGATCTGTATGAAGAAATTGTTGTCATCCAAAATAGTAGTAATCAGTCGGTAAATTTGGAAGGCTGGAAACTAATATCTGTTGAAGGTAATCAAGTATTTGATTTCCCGGATATGAATTTGGCACCAGGGAAAAAGCTTTCGATTACAAGTGGTCTCGATGCAAAAGCAGGTGCGGGCACACTCGAATGGACAAAAAGACAGATCTGGTTAAACAGTGGTGATGCAGCTCAATTAGTCAATGTGAAAGGGGAAGTTGTAAGTGAACTACAATAAATATACACTAGACCGATTTGATGGAGATTATGCAATTTTTTTAAAACGCCCGGAAGAAACGGAGCAACTTCTGATCCATCATACTGAAATTCCATCAGAACTTAAAGAAGGCGATATCGTAAATATTATGGATGATGGTTTTGATTATAAGATTGAGTTGCTGAAAGAAGAAACTGAAAATCAAAAAGCGCGTGTCAACAATCTGTTACAGCAATTAAGAAACAAGGAATAACAGGCGTTTACTTCGAAAATGCATCCATACTGGAAAATTTAGAAAAATCAAAAAGTATCAGAAATTGTACGCTTTAGTATGGTAAAATATATGGGTACATATATTAATTTTAGGAGCGTAACAATGGCTATTAAAACAATAATTTTCGATTTAGATGATACTTTATTATTCGATCAACATTCAGTGAAAACGGCATTTGAAAAGACATGTGACTATGCAGCGACTAAAAAAAGCGTCGACGCAAAAGATTTGGAAGAAGCGGTAAGATCGGCAGCGCGAAGTCTTTATGAAAGTTATCCTACATATGACTACACGGTCTTAATCGGCATTAACCCGTTTGAAGGTCTTTGGGGAACATTTGATGATCCGACACCACAATTTCAGCAGATGAAAGAAATTGTCCCTGCGTACCGTACTGAAGCTTGGACAAAAGGGTTGGCGGCTGTCGGGATTGAAGATGCCGCATTAGGCGCAGAACTTGGGGAGCGTTTCGTAGAAGAGCGTAAAAAAGCACCATTTTTCTATGAGGATACATTTGCTGTATTGGATGAATTAAAAGGGAAATACGAGCTTGTGCTATTAACGAATGGTGCACCAAGTTTACAAAATTTAAAGTTGGAGATAACTCCGGAGATTGTCCCGTATTTTGACCATATTGTGATTTCGGGTGATTTCGGTAAAGGGAAACCGGATGCTTCCATTTTCGAGTATGTTATGGAAAAAGCGCAGGTTACGAAAGATGAAGCCATCATGGTCGGCGATAATTTAATGACCGATATTTTAGGCTCTTCGCGTGTCGGTATGCGCAACGTTTGGATTAACCGCGAAAGCAAACCGCATAATCCGGAAATTGTACCAACATATGAAGTAACATCTCTTACAGAATTTTTACAGTTAGTGAAAACATTATAAACTAGTAGACGCACTTTACTTTAAGTAAGTGCGTTTTTGGTTTAAAAGAATGAATTTTCTAAAAATTAATGTTATAATAGTTGTATGAAGGGATGAAAGAGGTTTTTCTATGGTAAATAATAATGGATGTCGCTGTGAAAACTGCGGCCGCACAAACAATTCAGTTCAGATCAATCCGGTAACGGTTGACCATCATACAGCATACCTTTGTTTGGCATGTGAACATGTGCTTCATTTACCTGAAAACAAAAATCGATTTTTCAGCCTTGTACGCAGCAAAAACAGAAAACAGGCCAATCCGGAAATGCAAGGAGCACACCGCATCCTGTCTGCATTTATTGCGGTTGGTGTCTTATTTTTCGTTGCGATTGCAGCATTAGGAGTTGCGCAAAGTACGGACATTGTGACATTGCCACAATTTGAAGCTGAATCTATTTTAATAAATGAGCAATTAACGTTTTTACAATTAAGAGCATTTAATTAAGGACCTGGAGAAACATTCACAGGTCCTTTTATTTATTTTCCCAACAGTTCGGAAACAGTCACAAATTCATAGCCCTGTTTTTGAAGTGTAGCCAACACCTCATCCAATGCATCGGCAGTAGTCTGGTGAATGTCATGCATCAATATGATACTCCCATTTTTTGCATGTTCTTTTACTGCTTGCACCGTTTTCTTCGGATCACGGTGCTTCCAGTCAAGTGTATCTATAGTCCACAGTACGTTCGGGACATTTAATTGGTCAGTAATCGTTTTATCATAGCTTCCATACGGCGGGCGGAAAACGGTTGCCCGTTGACCGATCGTCGATTTTATAAGTGTATCGGTTGCCTGGATTTGCTGCTTTATTTCCTTAGCGGATAATGCTGTCAGTTTTTCATGATTAAATGTATGATTGCCTATCTCATGGCCAGCATTATACACGGCCTTTAAAATTTCAGGATGTTCCTTCACCTCTTGCCCCACAACAAAAAATGTCGCTTTTGCCTCAAACTTCTCCAATATTTTTAAAATTTGTTTTGTCACTTTCGGGTGGGGACCATCATCGAATGTTAAAGCAATTTTCTTATCTTTTGCTGGTTTTGGGTTGGCGGGTTTTTCTTTTACAACAGGGGGTGTAACGAGTCCATTCGTCAGTACATAGCCTGATAATTTATCTGTTGTTACAAACGCCCAACCTTTTAAATTCGTCAGCATTTTAACAGGGCTGTTTTTGCGTAACACACCAATTTCCGTACTCGAGGAGCTGGCAATCTCTCTTACAACTAAATCGTTTGAATTTTTGACGATCATTGCTTTCGAAACAGGTTTTACAATTGCCTGCTTATTGACAAAACCGGCAATACGTCCGTATTTTACAAAAACAAAGTCGGCAGTTGCAGATCCGTAAAGCTCTACTATTGTATTTAAATGGAGTTTTCCTTTAATATCGCTCTCTTCGTTATTCGTCACATGTACAAGCGGCTCTTCTTTTGCTTGTACAAGCATATATTGAGGGGGTGCAGACTTTAAATATTCACTTGGAATATAGCCTATCACTGTTTTATATTGAATTTCAGCCCATCCATCGGCTTCTGAAAGTACGATAACGGGTGATGCCTTTGACAGTGTAATCATTTTTTGCTCTAAAGTTTCATCAAATACCCCGGTCTCTAAAGTTGTAATTTTAATAGTGGCTGATGGGGCAGCTGCATGGACATGCTCGTTATTAACTACGGAAACACCAACGATACAGAAAACAGTTAATAAGAAATAAAGTATTTTTTTCAACTAAACTCTCCTTTTAGTAAAAAGTGAGCGAATAGAGTGAATGGCTGGTGGGAATCGGGTAGAGGTTTTCACTTTCGCCAAGTAGTATGTAAGATTTTATCCACTCGAAGTTTCCGATGGTAACAGATAAAATCGTCCTTTCAACTTATGTATGCGAAGGGGAAATATGTTAAAACAAAAAACTACTGATGAACGAAATTTTCATTCATCAGTAGTTGGAAGAATTAAAGGGTAATGGCTTTTACTTCATCAATATTTTCAAGTTGTGCTACATAAATTAAATCTTCTGTTGTTACTTCATTATCAACGACAAGCATCATGACTGCAGAGCCGCCGATTTGATCGCGACCAACCTGCATTGTTGCGATATTGATGTCTTTTTCTGCAAGCTTAGTCGCAACACGGCCGATTGAACCTGGTTTATCCTGGTTTTTAATGTAAAGCAGGTTGCCGTTAGGAATAACATCTACTACGAAACCTTCCACTTTAACGATGCGGGCACCAAGACCATTTAATAATGTACCGGCTACCGTATGTTTTTCAGTTTCCGTCACGATTTCAACCGTAATTAAATTTGTGAAGCCTTTAGCCGTTGTTGTTTTGTGTTCGTTAATTTGAATGCCGATACGCTCTGCCAGGTAACGTGCGTTCACATCATTTACGTGAGAGCCGTGGTTTGTTGATAGCAGACCTTTAATAGCATTTGCTGTTAATGGACGTACATCAAAGTTAGCAACTTCACCAGCATAAGAAATGTTCAATTGTTTGATGCTTTCTTCTGTAACCTGGATTAAAAACTTACCAAGCTTTTCGGCTAATGCGAAGAACGGTTCTACTTCCGCAAGTTTTTCTTTCGGAATAGATGGCATGTTAACCGGATTTGTGACAGTACCTGTTTTAAAGAATTTAATAATATCGTTTGATACATCGACTGCTACTGATTCCTGTGCTTCCACTGTAGATGCACCTAAGTGAGGTGTTGCAATCACTTGTGGCAATGTTAACAGTTTATGGTCTGTTGCAGGCTCTTGTACGAATACATCCAGAGCAGCACCTGCTACTTTACCTTCAACAATCGCATCGTATAAATCATCCTCGTTAATAATCCCGCCGCGTGCACAGTTGATAATGCGGACACCGTCTTTCATAATCGCAAAACGCTCTTTGTTGATAAGGTTGCGAGTTTCAGGTAAAAGTGGTGTATGAACCGTTACAAAGTCTGCTGCTGCACATACTTCGTCAACAGTACCTTTTGTAATACCCAACTCTTTTGCGCGATCTTCAGTTAAAAATGGGTCGTAGGCGATTACGTCCATACGTTGACCTTTTGCACGGTAAGCTACTTCAGCACCGATACGGCCCATTCCGATTACACCTAGAGTTTTGTTTTTGAGTTCAACCCCAACATATGATTTACGATCCCATTTGCCGTTCTTTAATGTATTGAATGCTTGTGGAATATAACGGGCAAGAGATGTCATCATTGCGATGGTATGCTCAGCTGCAGAGTTTGTGTTCCCGTCCGGAGCGTTTACGACAATAATTCCATACTCTGTTGCGGCATTTAAATCGATGTTGTCAACACCTACACCGGCACGTCCGATTAACTTCAAGTTTTTTGCTGCTTCAATTACTTCGCGTGTAACCGTTGTTTGAGAGCGAACAAGTAATACATCTACATCGGCAATTCGAGCTATTAATTGTTCTGGTGTTAACCCTGTATCAACAATGATATTTAAGTTTAATTCTGTTTCCTGACGTAGCGGGAAAATCCCATCATCACTTAATGGATCTGCAATAAATACGTTGATTGTTTTTGTTTTCTTTTCGATTAATTGTGTTGCTGTCATCATAATCTCTCCTTAAAATTCACTATTATTTTTAATTAACCAACAAAAAAAGCCTTCCGTCCCTTACGAATTACGTAAGGGGCGAAAGGCATTCATTAAACAAATCGCGGTACCACCCTTATTCGTTGCCGACTATTTGAAAATAATAGTCATACAACCTTATCAATATGCGTAACGTGCATGGGACGGAATAACTTACTTTGGATGTTCGGCTATTCTATTCAAGAGTGGAACTAATTTAGCGTATACACTGGTTTACACCGACCACCAGCTCTCTTTGCTATACAAAACTAAATCGTATGTCTCTATCACAATAGTTTGTCGTTTTTAAATTTGATAACATCATAAACCCGATTGTTCACCTTTGTCAACGGAATTTTCAAAATTAATAAATAATTAATGATTTAAATAGCAAATATTCGGTTATTTCACGAACGATATTTAGGGATACTAAATTAAATATTCGTGTTTTTAGGAATGTATGAAAGCGCTAACGATATTGATTTATAGGGATTTGTTTGAATTTACTGAAAAATTGTGATTCAGAGTATTTATCGGAAAAATAACGATTTTACTATTTCACAAAAATTTTATTTTTATTTAAATTTTAATGCTTGAAAGAAAAATAATTAAAGAAGGGGAAATAAAAAATACCCCGAAATTGTATAACAGATGCACTGACAAAGGGGGAGTAGAAAATGCATTATGATGCAATCGTAATTGGAGCGGGTTTAGCAGGATTAACTGCGGTTTGTCAGCTTATAGATGCGCAAAAAAAGGTATTACTTGTTGATCAGGAACCCGAAAATTCAATCGGGGGTCAGGCATTTTGGTCATTCGGAGGACTGTTTTTAGTAGATACACCTGAACAGAGAAGGTTAGGTATAAAAGACAGTAAGGAGCTTGCTTGGCAGGATTGGCGCGGCTCTGCAGGATTTGACCGATTAGAGGATGAGGATTACTGGGCATATGAATGGGCAAAGGCCTATGTGGATTTTGCTGCGGGAGAAAAATATGAGTGGCTGAAATCACAGGGCATTCAATTTTTCCCGGTTGTCGGCTGGGCAGAGCGTGGGGGTGCTTTAGCAGGCGGACACGGGAATTCAGTTCCGCGCTTCCATATCGTTTGGGGAACTGGTCCTGCGATTGTAGAAGCTTTTTCAAGTAAAGTACTGCAAGCTGTGGAAAGTGGTTTGATCGATTATTTGCCGCGCCATCAAGTAACGGATTTAATGACTGAAGATGGCGCTGTTACGGGCATTCAAGGGAATATTTTAGAAAATAGTATTATTCGCCGCGGTGAAGAAAGTTCAAGAGAAGTTATCGGAACATTTGAGTATACGGCAGATGCAGTCGTCGTAGCGAGCGGTGGCATCGGGGCAAATATAGAGCTTATTAAAGAAAATTGGCCGTCACGACTTGGATTGCCGCCGGAAAATATGGTATCCGGCGTTCCTGCATTTGTTGATGGAAAAATGCTCGAAATTACGGAGCGTGCTGGTGGGCGAATCGTCAATCGAGACCGGATGTGGCATTATACGGAAGGCTTGAAAAACTGGGATCCAATTTGGAAAAACCACGGAATTCGTATACTGCCAGGACCGTCCTCGATGTGGTTTGATGCAACAGGAAACCGTTTCAAAGCACCGAACTTTCCCGGTTTTGATACACTCAGCACACTTGAAGCCATTCAAAAAACAGGCTATGACTACTCCTGGTTCATATTGACAGAAAAAATAATCGAAAAGGAATTTGCATTATCCGGTTCTGAGCAAAATATGGATTTAACAAATAAAAGTATAATGGACGTGCTGAAGCGGGTTTTACCAGGGCCGCCCAAAGCCGTTCAGGCATTTAAAGAAAACGGGGAAGACTTTGTCATTGCGGATAGTTTAAAAGATTTAGTCGATGGGATGAACAAACTTGCAGGCAATGACTTGCTTGATTTTATGAATATAAAAGAGCAGATTTTAGCACGTGACCGTGAAATTGAAAATATCTTTTCAAAGGATGCGCAAATCAATGCATTGCACGGAGCAAGAAACTATATCGGGGATAAATTAATTCGTGCAGCGAAACCCCATAAAATTTTGGATCCGAAAGCCGGACCGCTGATTGCGGTACGTTTAAATATACTTACAAGAAAGACATTAGGGGGATTACAAACCAATTTAAACGGGCAAGTACTAAATGACGAGGGAAATCCTGTTCAAGGACTCTTTGCGGCAGGGGAAGTCAGCGGCTTTGGCGGCGGTGGTGTACATGGCTACCGTTCATTGGAAGGCACATTTTTAGGCGGGTGCCTATTTACGGGCTTGCAGGTCGGTAAATATTTAGCCACTTTTAAGCCTTTACCAAGCAAGGCCAAAGCATTGGAAGTGTGAAAATAAAGGAGTTATGAAATCATTTGTCGAAATGAATGATTATTCATAAATAAGGGGTGCATACAATTGAATTTTGAAACTATTAATCTGGAAATCGCGGAGCGAAAAGCAACATTAACATTAAATCGCCCGACTGCTATGAATGCAATGGATTTTACAATGATGCGCGAATTGGCGGATTGCTTTGAAGCGCTACATAATGAAAAGGATGTTCAAATTCTTATCATTAGAGGGGAAGGGAGAGTCTTCTCTGCTGGCGGCGATGTAAAAATGATGGTTTCATCAGATGATTTTTCTGATTTTGGAACGATTATGGATGATATTTCACGTTTAGTGAAGGCGTATTATACACTTCCGATGATTACGATTGCACAAATTCATGGCGCTGCGGCCGGCTTAGGATTTAGCCTGGCGTTAGGAAGCGATATCATTGTTGCAGAGCAATCCAGTAAATTAGCGATGAACTTTATCGGCATCGGTTTAGTTCCTGACGGTGCAGGACACTTCTTTATGAAGGAACGTCTAGGAACACCAAAAGCGAAGCAAATGATATGGGAAGGAAAAGTGCTAAGCGGAGATGAAGCGCTAGCATTAGGACTCATTGATTATAATGTAGAAGATGGTCAGGCATTAGTAACCGTTGACCAGCTTGTCGGCAAGCTGTTGGCATCACCGATCTTGGCGAAGATTGAAACAAAGCTGATCTTGCATAACGCGAACTTGCCTGTATTAGAGCAAATATTGGAAGGCGAATCGGCCGGACAGGTGAAAATGCGTCAAACGCAGGATCATTTAGAAGGGATTCAGGCTTTCGTCGGAAAGAGAATGCCGCAATTTGAAGGGAAGTAAATAATATCGGGGGATGCTGGTGAAACAATGCCGGCTCCTCTTTTTTATTAGGTAATAAAATATTACTGTACATCATTACCGAATGCTTATATGATAGTGAAAGACTAAAAATGGAGGTAACTTCATGGACCAAATTTGGCTATCAGACAACCGGCGACAAATTGTACACAATGTGTATTGTCCCAATGTAAATGATGCGATTGCAATTTGCGAAATTGAATTAAAACAGCTGGATCAAGAACTAAGTAATTACTTGGAAGTCCCGTTCGAGCAATATCATGAAATACATGCACATTTTAATAATAGCGATATTATTAAGCAAGGTGCATTCACATATGAGCAAGTTCGTCACATATTAGATGCTGGAAATATCCATAATCTAGTGATTGATGAAAGAGGCTGTATCGATTTTAAGAAAGAAACAATCGGAATGAGTACCGCGATTTCTTTCGCGCAAAGTAAGTGGAATGGTGCAGATCGGGCTACCGCGGTTGAAAATGCTGTGCTGACAGGTTTAACAGTGATAGGGGAACCATTTGCCGAAGAAATAATCGAAAAGCAAATCGATAACCTGAATATTGTGGACCATATTGAACTGGATGATGGCATTGCAAGTGCTGTTAAGAAAAACGGTGCAAAAGCAGTTGTGAAGAGGATGGCTAGTACGGCTACAAAAAAGGCGATGTACAGCTCTGTTATTGCTAAAAAAGCGATCACATTACTCAATGCAAATGTTGTAACAGGAGCAATCGTAACAGGTGTCTTGTCGAGCGTCGATATTGTTCGCACGATTAAAAAACAGATGTCTCCTGCACAACTATTTAAAAACATTTCCAAAACAGCAGCAAGTGTTGCAGGGAGTATCGCGGGGTTAATCATCGGCGGGGGAGTCGGTCTCTCCATACCGAATGTCAGTACAGCGGTCATCAGTTTAATCGGGGGGATCATCGGTCTTATTATAGGGAGTATATTGACGACGACGCTTGTCAAAAAAGTGCTGGATCTATTTATAAAAGATGACTCGGTGAAAATGCTGGAAATTTTTAATGAAGAGCTTGTCCGTTTAGTAGAGCAGTATTTATTAAATGAAAAAGAGCTTGAACTCGTGTTAAGCGATTTTAATGAAATGTATAATATGCCGGAAGAGTTCCGGAATATGTATGCAGCAGAAGATCGTGTTGCGTATGCAAGGGATATGATTGAAAAAGAATTGAATCGTATTGTCAGGCTGCGCATGTATTTACAAGTCCCGACAAATGAAGAGTTCTATGGAGCAATTAAACGTTTAGCAAAATAAAGAAGGTGCCCTAAAATTTCAGGGCACCTTCTTGTTTATCCCGCAGGCGCGGAAGTTAACTACCGGTAAAAGCCGGATTGAAGTTTCACTATGTACGTTTAATCTAAACGTGGAATAAAATTAATTTACCCGACGAGTTTACTAATCGATGAGTTTTCTCGGCAATACCTTTTTCTTCGATTTGCTTTTGTCCTTCGATTTTTGCAGCATCATCGTTTGCGAAATTCCACACTTCATCAAATAATGTTTCCCCAGTTTTTTCAAATGCAGTAAAACGATAATTCTCCATTTAAACCACCCTTTATAAGCAAGATAATATAATTATACTAGAAATTTTTCGAAAATTCACGAATCAGCCATCATTATTCGAGAAATATTTGCATTTTATGAACTGTTCATGAACAATTTTATCCACAAATATTTACCCGGATTCTAAAATGGGTAAACACATTTTGTGAAGAAAATTCTCTTTCTTGAACCGACAAGCTATTGATTGTCTTTTAATCGATAAATCACGCATATACATGTTACAATAAATTGTAATAGAGTTATAAAGGGGCGATTGCTTGTGAATGGAATTACAAAACTCCAACCTGGTGAACAAGTGGACCAATATTTATTGATCAAAGAAGCAAAAAAAGGCGTGACGACTGTCGGTAAGCCTTTTATGTCACTAATTTTACAGGATCGTAGCGGCGATATTGAAGCGAAGCTATGGGATACAAACGAAGAACATGAAAATTTATACCGTGCACAGGTAATTGTAAAAGTTGGGGGAGAGATTCACGACTATCGTGGAAAAAACCAACTGCGTGTGAAACAAATCCGACCTGCACGTGATGAGGAAGGCGTTCAAATCAGCGATCTTTTGCCGACATCTGCGGTGCCAAAAGAACAGTTATTTGAAGAGCTTACACAGTACTTCTTCCAAATTCAAAATCCGAATATCTCGCGTATTACACGTAATCTTACAAAAAAATACCAAGATCAAATACTGATCTATCCTGCCGCAACTAAAAATCATCATGACTATGCATCTGGTTTACTTGACCATGTTGTATCGATGCTGAAATTAAGTGAGGCGATTTGTGATCTATATCCGACGCTGAACCGTGATTTATTATATGCGGGGGTTATTTTGCATGATATCGGTAAGGTCATTGAGCTGAGCGGTCCAGTAGGTACAATGTATACGGTGGAAGGCAACTTGCTTGGTCATATTTCAATTATGGTCAATGAAATTGGTCAAGCTGCCAATGAACTGAAAATCGAAGGCGAAGAAGTGATGCTGCTTCAACATCTAGTGTTGTCACATCACGGAAAAGAAGAGTGGGGCAGCCCGAAAAAGCCGATGATTCAGGAAGCGGAAATTTTACACTATATTGATAATATTGACGCGAAGATGAATATGCTGACACGTGCACTTGATAAAACGAAGCCTGGCGAGTTTACAGAGCGTCTATTCCCATTAGACAACCGCTCATTCTACAAGCCGATGATTTAAGGTGCAGCTTTTTTGCAGACACCAATACAACTTGATAAATTCAAAAATAAGGCCGTTCAAATTCTAAATAAATTTGAACGGCCTTTCATTATGAAGAGAATTTCAATAACTTTATTTGTTATTGGTTATCCTGCTGGAATTTCACCATGAATTCAGCAAGGGCTTTGCATGTTTCGACTGGTACAGCGTTGTAAGCAGACGCGCGGCAGCCTCCTACAGAACGGTGACCGTTTAAACCGACAAATCCGGCTGTTTTTGCTTCAGCAAGGAATTTTTTCTCCAGCTCTTCATCAGCTACACGGAATGTAATGTTCATCAATGAACGAGAATCTTCAGTGGCATGCCCGAAGTAGAAGCCGTTCGAATTGTCGATGACATCATAAATATACTTCGCCTTTTCTTCATTGCGCTGTTCGATCGCTTCTAAGCCACCTTCAGCTTTCACCCATTTCAATACTTCGCCCAGCATATAAATACCGAATGTAGGAGGTGTATTGTACAACGAGTTATTTTTAGAATGTGTAGAGTACTTCAGCATTGTCGGGATAGTTGAATTCGCTTTTTCAAGGAAATCTTTACGGATGATGACAACCGTTACACCTGAAGGGCCTAAATTCTTCTGTGCGCCCGCATAAATCATGGCAAATTTCGATACATCAATTTTCTTTGATAAAATATCTGAAGACATGTCCGCAATGAGAGGAACGTCACCAGTAGTCGGGAACGTTTTCCACTGAGTACCGAAAATTGTATTGTTTGATGTTAAGTGAAGATATGCTGAATCTTCATCGATTTGGATATCTGAAAGAGCCGGGATGTTTTTGTAGTTATT
>Ga0182739_1003359_pt1 | contig 14069 bp, 11 predicted proteins | sample eDN5th30CBELigBY_FD_128873 | JGI IMG/M metagenome (GOLD analysis project Ga0182739, IMG submission 128873) | Enriched backyard soil microbial communities from Emeryville, California, USA - eDNA 5th pass 30_C BE-Lig BY (version 2) (version 2) | ecosystem: Environmental > Terrestrial > Soil >... | reverse complement strand
GCCAAGCTGCGCCGGCTCGAGGATTGGAACGCCCGCCGCCGCGCGGCCGCGGCCCGGTATGCGCAGCTGCTCGGCAACGTGCCGGGCCTGGACCTGCCGGCGAGCGCGCCGGGCAACGAGGACGTCTGGCACCTCTATGTGGTGCGGGTGGCCGATCGGGACCGGGTGCTGGCGGAACTGAACGCGGCCGGGGTCGGCGCGGCCATCCACTATCCGGTGCCGATCCACCTGACCCCGGCCTTCGCGGAGCGGGACCAGGGGCCCGGGTCCTTCCCGGTGGCGGAGGCCGCGGCGGAGCGGATCCTTTCGCTGCCGCTGTATCCGCACATCACCGCGGAGCAGCAGGAACGGGTGGCCCGTGTGCTGAAGTTGGCGCTGGGCTAGCCGATGAGACAGTCGCACAGGGGCAGCGGCAGCGGTGAGGCTCCGCCCCCCAGGGCGGGTGCCTCGAGCGCCTTCGCCTGGAGCCTGCTCAACACCGTGGTGTCCAGGCTGGCCACGCTGGGCATCGGCATCGTGCTGGCCCGGGTTTTGGGACCGGAATCCTTCGGCACCTTCGCGGTTGCGCTGGTCGCCCTGATGGCGGTGCTGAGCTTCAACGAATTGGGTGTCAGCCTGGCGATAGTGCGCTGGAAGGGCGACCCGGCCCGGATCGCCCCCACGGTGGCCACAGTGTCCCTGGCGGCAAGCGCGCTGTTCTGCGCGGCGGCCTATTCTGCTGCGCCGGCCTTTGCCGCGGCCATGGGTGACCCCGAAGCTGCCGGCGTGGTCAGGGTGCTGATACTCAGTGTCCTGATCAATGGCGCGGTAGCGGTCCCTGCAGCCCTCCTACAGCGGAACTTCCAGGAGCGGACCCGGCTGGTGATCGACCAGGCCAACGTCTGGCTTGGCGCCGTCCTGTCACTGCTTCTGGCCCTGACCGGCTTCGGCGCCATGGGGCTTGCCCTCGGTCGGCTGGTCGGCAGCGTGGTCGCGGGCTTCCTGTTTGTCCGCTCCTCCCCGCTGCCGTACCGCTTGGGCTGGGACCGGACGCAGGTGATGCCGCTGCTGCGCTTCGGCCTCCCGTTGGCCGGGTCAAGCATCATCGTCTTCGGTGTCGGATACGCTGACCAGCTTACTGTGGGATCGATGCTCGGCCCGACCGCCCTGGGGTTCTACGTCCTGGCTTTCAACCTGGCCAGCTGGCCGGTCAGCATCGTGTCGCAGCCACTGCGGCGGGTCGCTCCGGCGGCGTTCTCCCGATTGCGCCACGATACCCCTGCCCTGCGCGAGGCGATGCTCTCGATAGTCGGTGTGCTGGCCGCCGGCGCCGTGCCGCTGTTCTGCGTGCTGGCCGGATGTGCCCTGCAGTTGGTCGCCTTCGTCTATGGCAGCGACTGGCTTCCTGCCGCCGCCGCCCTGAATTGGCTGGTCCTGGCCGCGCTGGTCCGCATATTCTGCGAACTCGTCTACGACTACCTGGTGGTAGTCGGCCGGACGGGGAGCGTGTTCGCGATCCAGGCGGGCAGCTTTCCCGTCCTGGTGCCGGCACTTGCCGTTGGCGCGCATTTCGGTGGGCTGGCCGGGGTCGCCGTGGCCCAGGCGGTGGTGGCGGCATGCCTGGTTCTGCCGCTGCATCTGTGGCAGCTGCGGCGCACGGGTTTTGCCGTCCGTGGGCTCGCCCGGAAGGTCCGGCTTCCCCTGCTGGTGGGGGTGCTGGCCGGTGGCGCCGCCGCAGCGCTGCCGATCGTCGTTCCGAAGGGTATTGCGGCCCTCGTCCTTGCGGCGCTGCTGGCCTCCGCGACAGCCGGCTGGATGCTGTACCTGCGGCGGGCCGAGTTGCGGCAGCTGCATGCGATTGGACGTCAAGCTCCAGAGGAAGTGGTCGTATGAAAATCCTGGTCTATCCCCATGACATGGCCATCGGTGGAAGCCAGATCAACGCCGTGGACCTGGCCGCGGCGGTCCGTGACCTTGGCCATGAGGTGCTGGTTTTCGGCCAGCCGGGGCCGCTGGTAGACATGGTGCATGCGCTGGGGCTGGAATTCATTGCGTCGCCTCCGATCCATCACCGGCCTACTCCGTCCGTGGTGCGCTCCCTGAGGGGGCTGATCGAGGCACGGGGAATCGATGTCCTGCACGGCTATGAATGGCCGCCGGCCCTGGAGTGCCTGTTGGCTGCACGCCGCCGCTCCGGCTCGGTGGCCGTCGCCACGGTGATGTCCATGGCCGTTGCCCCCTTCCTCCCCAAGTCCGTTCCGTTGATGGTGGGCACCGGCCAAATCGCCGATGCGGAACGCCGGGCGGGCAGGTCCCTGGTTCGCCTGCTGGAACCGCCCGTCGATATCGAGAAAAACGCGCCCGGGCTGGAGGTGGGCCAGGAACGGTTCCGCACCCGTTGGGGACTGGACCCGCAGGCACGCACCGTTGCCGTAGTGTCCCGGTTGGCCCATGAAATGAAGCTTGAGGGCATCCTCGCAGCCATGGACGCGGTGCGGCTGCTGGATGCGACGGTGCCTGTCCACCTGGTGGTCGCCGGCGACGGGCCGGCCCGTGAGGCCGTACGCCGCCGGGCCGAGGAAACCAACCGCGCCACCGGAAGGAACACCGTGGTCCTCACCGGCGAACTGGTCGATCCCCGGCCGGCCTACGCCGTGGCCGACGTGGCACTGGGAATGGGTGGCTCGGCCCTGCGGGCAATGGCTTTCGGCAAACCCCTGGTGGTCCAGGGTGAGCAGGGTTTTTGGGAGTTGCTGACACCGCAGAGCCTGGACACGTTTCTGTGGCAGGGCTGGTACGGCGCGGGGCCGGACGCGGAAGGTGGCTCCAGGAGACTGGCCGGCATTCTCCTGCCCCTGCTGCACGACGCGGCCAGCAGGGATTCCCTGGGCGATTTCGCCCGGCGCACCGTTGCCGGGAGGTACTCGCTCGCTGCCGCCGGCCGGGCGCAGCAGGACTTCTATGTGGAGGCCCTGCGGCATCGTCCCGGAGTCCGGATGCGGACGACCGCCGGACTGGCCTCGGCGGGGAGGTTCGCGGCGTATGGGACCGGCCGCTTCGCCGCCCGCGTCGCCGGACGGCTGGTTCGGGACGACTTCAACGCCGCGCCGCTGGCCGCCCGGCCGGTTCCGTCCGGGAACGCCTCGTGAACGCCCCGCGAGAGATCTTCGTCCTGCTGCCCGGTTCCCGCTGGGAGGATGTGCGCGGCACGGACCACCGGATTGCGATGGCGCTGGCCCGGAGGCTGCCGGTGCTGTGGGTCGATCCGCCGCTGCCGGTGTTCGGCGGTGCCGCCCGCCGGGAACGGCTCCCCGCGGTCAGCCTGGACGAGGCTGCTCCCGGGATTACCCGGCTGCGTGCCCTCACCCCGCCAGGGTTTACCAGGCCAGGAGCCAGGATTGCTGCCCAAGCGGTGCTGGACAGCGCCATTCGCGCGGCCCTGCGCCGGCTGGCGGGCCGTGCGGTTGCAGTCATGGTTTCCGCGGCGGCGATCCGCTTTCCGGCGGGTGTGGCCGGAACAAGGATCCTGCATGTCACGGACGACTGGATTGCGGGAGCCGGGATGATGGGCCTGTCGCGGCGGGCGGCGCGCGGAACGTTGCTGGCCAATGCTGCCCGTGCGGATACGGTGACGGCGGTCTCGCCGTTCCTGGCCGAGCGTACAGCGGCGGTCTGCGGCCGAAGCACCCGCGTCCTGCCGAACGGCTGCACCCTGCCAGCCGCCGCCGGGCCGGCGGCCCCGCGCCGACAGGTGGCGGGGCTGGTGGGTCAGTTGAACGAGCGGCTGGACGTGGACCTGCTGGAATCCGTGCTGGCGAGCGGGGTGCCGATCGAGGTCATCGGCCCGCGCCGTGAACGGGATCCCCACACGCGTGATCGGTTGGACCGTTTCCTGAGGAATGGGAACGTCACCTGGCTGGGGGAGTTGCCCGAGGCAGAGCTGGCCCCGCATCTGGCCACCATGGGTGTGGGCCTGACGCCGTACGCGGATTCGGATTTCAACCGTTCCAGCTTCCCGTTGAAGACCCTGGACTATCTGGCAGCCGGCGCGCCGGTAGTGGCCACCGACCTTCCGGCGGTGCGCTGGCTGGACAGCGGCTGGATTGAAATCGGATGCAACCCCCAGGACTTCGTCGGCAAGGTGCACGCCGTGCTCGCCGCCGGGGCCGACCCCGCCGCGGAAACCGGGCGGCGGGAATTCGCCGGCAGGCACAGTTGGGACGCCAGGGCAGGGCAAGTACTGGACATGATTGGCCAGGGAGCGCCATGACACGTCATCCAGCACCGCGCTCCAGCCGCCTGGCGGCGTGGCTGGCAGCCGCGGTCCTTGCGGCAGCCGGGCTGGCCGGCTGTGGGCCATCGGCGCAGTCCGCGGTTCCGCAGGCCAGCGGGGAGTCCACGGGTCCGCGGCTTGAAGAGCTTCCGCGGATCCCCTGGGAAGGCGGAGCCGCGTACTGGAAGCGGTTTGCCAAGGCCGACCGGGCGGGTTGGTCGGATCCGTCCTTCTTCCCGATCGTGGCCTGGTACAACGGCATCAGCAGCGATGCCGAGGTCCAGTTCGACAAGAAACTGGGCATCAATACCTATATCGGGATGGCGGATACCACCGAGGCCAGGCTGTTCGACCAGAACGGGGTCTTCTGGATCGGCAGCAAGCTCAACGGGAGCTTCACCGCGCAGTCGCCCGGATGGGTCGGCTACTTCCTCGACGATGAAGTGGACGGCCGGTTCACCCCCGAGGAGGGCCGCAAGCATCTTGCCGACCGGGCCGCGCAAGTGCCGGAAGGGCTGTTCAGTTACACGAATTTCACCCAGATGGTCATCTCCAAGGACCTGGGGCAGCAGGATGCCGAACGTTTCGTCAATGATTTCGCGGACACCGTGTCCACGGATATGTACTGGTACACCATCCCGCACTGCAGCCAGGAGCCCTACCGCGACGCACTGCTGGTGCCGGTGCAGCAGTCGAACTGCCGGACCGCGTCGAGCTATGGCAAGGCGATGGAGGCGCTGCGCCTGCGTGACGCCGCCGACGGGAAGCTGCAACCGCTGTGGCAATTTGTCGAGAACCTCTACGGCGGACCGGCCGACCTGCCTTTCCAGGGCTACATCGAGCCGGACGAACTGCGGGGTGCGGTGATGAATTCGGTCATCAACGAGGCCCGCGGCATCGTCTACTTCAACCAGAGCTTCGCCGGCCCCTGCCAGGGCAGCAACGTCTTCCGGCTGGCCCAGGTGACCAAGGACTACTGCGGGGCCGCGCAGGTTGCCGCCGCGGGGGAGGTCAATGCGCAAATCCACGCTCTCGCCCCGGTGATCAATACACAGTCCTACGAATATTCCTTCGGGCCGGGCCTGGACACCATGCTCAAGGCCAAGGATGGATATGCCTACATCTTTGCGATGCCGGACGGTGCCTCCCAGCCCGGGGAGCGTGCATTCCGGCTGCCCGAAGGCATAACCGGAGAGCGTGCCGAGGTGCTGTATGAAGACCGCACAGTGCCTGTCGGCGATGGACGCTTCACGGATCGTTTCGACCACGAGCACTCCTACCACATATACAAGGTGAGGCTCTGAATCTGCAGCTTGACCACGTATTTCCGATCCGCCTCAGCGTTTCCCCACCGGATGCCGGAAGCCTGCTTCGGGCCCGTTGACATGTTGGGCAGATGCGGCAGGCACCTGCCGATGCGCGCCGTGGACGGACGGCTGGGCCGTCCAGGTGGTCGACGGCGGAAATGACGGCAATCGGACCGGCGGTGGCCAGGAGATGCCGGGACGCTGCGCCGGGTCCTTGCTGAAGGGCCCACGCCGCGATCGGGAACTGACCAACGTCCCCGATCAGTTCCCCCGGGAACTGCGGTAGCTGTGCGGCGCCGGTGCCGCCAGGAGGCGCGGCAGGGCACCGGCGACCCCGACCATGAAGAAGATCAGGCCGGCGGTGATGGGGAAGGACAGGCCGTCGAAGAAAAGCAGGGTCGTCGTTCCGGAAGCCAGCCCTGCCGTGACCGCCGGCGCCAACCCCTTCCAGAGACGGCTGTCCGTGGTCCGTGCCACGTGGAGTCCGGCGGCCATCGAGCTGAAAATCAGTACGGCGAAGCACCCCAGGCCGGCGACACCGAGCTCGATCATCATCAGGACGACCTGATTGTCGAGGATGAGTTCCTGCGGCAGGAACGCGCCGAATCCCAGTCCCAGCATCGGGTGCCGCCCGACGATCTCGAAGGCCAGGCCGAGACTGTCGACCCGAGACAGGGTACTGCTGTCGTTGCCGATTCCGAGGAACAGGCCCCGCACGGTACCCAACATGCCGGGGACGGCGAAAACCATGGCGGTCAGCAGGACAGCGGCGGCGCCCAGGACCTTCAGGCGCAGGCGGGCGGGAATGCTGGGGACGACGAGGACCAGTCCGACGGCGATCCCGATGAGCGCCGAACGCGACATGGACACGGCGGCAGCCACTGCGATGATCGTTGGTGGCGTCCACCGGGCCAGTGTTCCGCGCCTGTGGTCGGCAATGCCAAGGATGAGCGACAGGGGCAGGGAGACGCAGAGGACCGAGCCGTATTCGAGGGGATGCGAAGCGGTTCCGGCGGACCGGAGGAAGCCTCCTCGATCCTGCACGCCGTCAAAGGAGGCGTTGCTGGCGAAACCGGGCAGGGAGATCGAGTCGACGAGCGAATCACCCGTCGCGAACTGCACGATTCCCAGCAGGGCCATCAGGGCTCCGGCCAGCACGACGCGTCGGATGAGGACAAGCAGGCGTTCCCGGTCGGGGATGCCGTCGAGCGCGACCATGGCCACACCCAACCAACTGATGAGCCGGATCAGGCTGCTGTCCGCCGTGGTGGCGTAGCTGGACGGCATGCCCTGCAGATTGGTCCATGCATAGGTCAGGGCGGCCGATCCGAAGAAGAGGATGGCCGCAACCTTGACGTACCACGCTGCAGACGAGAGGCGCGTTGTGGACTGCAACCGAAAAAAGGCCCACCAGGCAATGCCAACGAGTCCCCACAGGACGGATAGCCTCCCGACGGACCCCAAGGCGGGAATGGTGAGGTAGGACGGAATCGCACAGAGCAGGACCAGGTAGATGGTGAGGTAGGTGACGGCATCGAAAGGAGACTGCTTTCGATGGCCCGTGACCCCGGGGGCTACCTGCTGGGCGGTCATGACCGGGCCTGCCGCTCACGGGGCATCCGGAGGCGAACCGGTGACCGGCCGCCCCGCTGCTGCCTGCTGGTGGCGACCTCGCGTCGCCTGGGCCGGGAGCCGAGCCACCGTTCGAAAGCCTGGGCGAGCAGGGTGGCAGCGATGAATGCCAGGACCAGCAGGACGCCAGTGCCTTTGTACTTTCCCGTCCGGGTCTGCCCATAGGAGCCAATCGTCGTGCTGTGCATGTCGACGGACGTGGTGATCATGGCGGCCTCCGGTACTCCCGCATCCCTCTGGAGCCGGCGTCCGATCGCCGCGAGTTCATCGGCGGACGCCCGGACCTGGGCGGCCACGGCCTCCGGCCTGTCCTCCGCGACGCGGATGACAGCCGTGGGCCGGTTGAAACCCACCACCCACTGGCTGCCGACGGAATAGAGAGACACGGACGTCCCGACGCCGACTCCGTTGCCGAACAACGTGGCATTCGGCGAGGAGAGGGTGATATTGGGATGCTCCGCCGAGTATGCCCGGACCACGGCACCGGCGAAATCGATGAGAGTCTCGGTGTTGTCACGTCCCTGCCGTTCACTCGGCAACCGGACCGGTTCGTCGAAATTGACTTCGGCGGCAGTCGAGTAGATTCGCGGGCTGTTTCCGAACGACATGATGACCACAACAACCGCGGCAAACACGGCGACGTAGAGATACCACCTCCGCAGGACCAGGCCTGCCAGATCGTTCACGGTCATGGCGTGGAATGCCGCCGCGGCCGCAGGCTGTCCGAGGGTGAGCCGTCGGGCAGGACCGAGACAAGGGAACCCTCCCGGGAATCGTTGATGGGAGCCCTGACGCTGGTGGGCTCCTGCGGTTCCTCGCCGGCGTCCGGCTTCCTGGAATGTCGCAGTTTCCGTGCCTGGAGCACCCCGTCGATGAAGCCGGTCAGCATCAGCGTGGCCGCCACCCCGGCGGCCGCCACGACGATGGCGATTTGCATCTGCATCTTGTTATTGACCGTTGCGACGTCATCGACCACCAGTTCCTTGGTGGAAATCCGCATGCTCGGGGCCACCGAGACCTCGTTCTGCATGGAGTCCAGGTTGCGGGTCACAGTCGTCAGCGCCGCCTTCAGCGAGTCCAGGGCCGTATCGCTGGATAAGGCCGAGACTTCCACGAGGACCATGGGCGAACTGGTGGTCCGGTCCGCCGTGGTGACGATTTCGGCTCCTTCAAACTGCTTGATGAGTGGATCAACCGATTCGGCGGAACTGGAGCGGCGGACCAGGACGTCGACGACCTCGGACATGCCGCCGAGGTACAGGAAGGGGTTGCCGTCGTCGCCAACGATCTCCTCGGCCGGCATCAGCAGGATGCTGCCCGCGGCCTCGTAGGTCGGCTGGATGTAGTTGTACATGGACCAGGACATGCCCGCCGTCAGGAGCAGGCCAAGCAGGAACAGGTACCAGCGGCGGATGATGCTGCGCAGGGTGTCGGTGAGATTCATGTTATTGACCAACTCCCGTGGCCTGGTTCAGGGGGGCGGCGGGACCGGCGTCCGATCCTGCCGGGGCCTGCCGGCGATCGAGGATTTCGGCGGCGCGGTTCTTGAGGGCATCGAAACCGTTCGGTCCCAAGAGCCGCAACAGCACCCCCTTCAGGGCCGTCCGCAGCGCCGCCTTGACCGCCCTGAGCGGACCCGCGATGACGTTCCCTACGAACATCTGCCGTGCCGTGGGTTCCCCGAGGCCGGGCAAGGCCGACGGGAACAGGTGCGTGAGCGGGGACGGGCTGAGGAGGCGCCCATGGACGCTGTTGCTCACGTTGCGGCCATGGACCACCTGAAGCCAGGCCGGGGGACCGGCGACTTCCTTGACGGGCATTGCGAGCCCGAGCCGGTTGTGCCAATCCGCCCAAGCCGTCACGGGCGCATCCCAGGTTTCCGCCACCGAGCAGAAGGCGTTGTGACGGTCGGTGCGAAGATAGACCCGCCGGTCGCACAGGATCAGCCCGTGCGTCAGGTAGATCGCCTGCCGCGCCGTGCCCGAAACCGCCGCCTGGAGCCGCTCCACGAAGTCGACGGCCAGGCCGTCGTCATTATCCAGGTTGGTGGTCAGCAGGACGTCGCCCCGGGCGCCGGTCAGCCTTCGCAGGTCATCGACCATCTCAGCGTTGCTGACCGAGGTGCGGAAGACCGGCGTGAAGCGGCGGCTGGCTCCGTTCGCGTCCAGCCACTCCATCAGCCAGCCGGGGCTTTCGGGATCGAAATAGATGAGCCAGTGGAAGTCCTGGTTGGTCTGCCCTTCCACGGACGGCGCGCAGAACCGTTCGAAGAGATCCACCCTATCGCGCAGCCATCCGTCCTTCGCCCGGATCAGGCTTTCACGTCCCGGCGTGGGGACATTGAACCGGGTGATCAGCACATGATCGATCCGTTGCGCGCTCATGCCGGAGCCCCCTCGCCCAAGCCGGTCCGGCTGGATTCGTCCCGCTCCCACCGGCCGCGGCCCGCGGCCCCGCGGCGGGCTCCCCGGTGCGGCACCCGTGCCGCCACCACGAACCCCGCATACGCGGCCGCGTCGAGGGCGCTGAACGGCCCCCGCACCGAACCGAGCAGTTCACGCAGCGTGCGCCGGGTGCCGAATCCCCCCGCCCCCAACGACGCCGGCACAGGGCCGGCCCCGACGAGTTCGGCCTGCCCCCGGTAGTACCGCCGCAGCACGCCCAGCAGGGCCCGTGCCGTGCGCGGTGTCCTGACCGTGACGGGGGGAGTGCCCACCACGGCCTTCTCCGCGGCGGAGAACGCCAGGTCCACGAACAGGTCATCGCCCGTCACCTCGGGGAACGCCCCAAAGCGCCGGTGTCCGGCCTCGGCCAGCCCGTAGACTCCCGCGCCCCAGAGGGCCTGTCCCGTGGAAGGGAGCCGCCGCCGCGCCCGGTAGAACGCGCGCACCAGCGGTTCGGCGCCGCCGTCGTCGTAGGCGAAGGCGGGCCGGGCGGCCAGCGGCCCGCCGGACGCCAGCCGGTCAAGCACCATGCGCAACGCCACCGGCGGGATCTCGATGTCGGCGTCCAGGTAGACCCGCGGCCACAGCGTGGCGGCGGCATCCGCGGCGTTCAGCGCGGCCACTTTCGAGGCCTCCGTGACCTCGAGCACCCGCACGCCCGCGAAGCCCCGGGCGATCCGCGCGGTCGTGTCGGTGCATCCGTTGCACGCAACGATGACCTCGACCCGACCCGTGGCCGCCACCGGAGCCAGTGCCTGGAGGGTACGGCCAATCACGGATTCCTCGTTGTGTGCCGGGATGATGACCGCCCCGGCCGGAAAGCCGTCATCCACCGCGCCGTCACCCGCGGACGTCGGCCCGGGCAGGGTTTCCCACCGCCGTTCGTCGCGCAGCAGGCCCAGTACCTTGGCCCGGTCCGGCTGGTAGCACCGCAGGGCCTCGTTCAGCGCCACGGCCCGGCCGAACCAGGCGGCGTACCGTGCGTCGTGGTACTTGCGCACGTACCGGATCCGGTTCACCGCCATCAGCGCGGCCAGCTCGGTCGAGGTGCCGGAGCCCCCCATGTGGTGCACCATGTGCGCGCTCGGCTCGTACCAGGCGGATTCGCCGGCCTCACGGATCCGCCGGAAGTAGTCGACCTCCTCGGAATAGAGGAAGAAGCGCTCGTCCCAGGGCCCGAGCCGCTCCGCCAGGTCGGTGCGCACCATCAGGGCGGCCCCGGTGGCCCAGTCGATCCGGTGCGGATGCTCGTAGCTTTCGGCGTCGTAGTCGGTCTCCGCCAGCCAGCCCGGCCGGGCCGGGAAGCGCGCCCCGAACAGGGCGTCGCCGAAGGCGGCGGCAACGCTGGGCTCGCGGCGCAGGGACTGGTAGAGGGAGCCGTCGGAGTTCAGCAGGCGCGGCACCACGGCTCCGGCGCGCGATCGGCGCAGCCGCTGGTGGAGTGCACGGATGGACCCGGGTTCGACGACCAGGTCAGGATTGAGCACCAGCACCGCACCGCTGTTCCCGGCCAGCGCCGCCGCCGCGTTCAGCGCGGCCGCGTACCCGAGATTGCCGCCGGTGCCGAAGGCGATCACGCCGGGCTCGCCGGCGAGGGCCTCGAGGGTACCGTCGCTGGACGCGTTGTCCGCGACCACCACGCGCAGGCGGAGGTCCTGCGCCTCGCGGCGCAGGCCTCCGATGAGCGGTGCGACCGCCTCGCGGCTGTTGTAGGTGACCACGCACACCACGACGTCGGCGTATTCGTCCCGGCCCACGAACCGGCCCGTCGGCTGCACGGCTCCATCCGCCGCGGCAGGCCCGGCCTGGCCGGGAGCCGGGGCAGGCCCGGCGGCGCCCCCCGCCGGCTGCAGGCGGCTGTGCCGGCGCAGTTCCAGCAGGCTGGGCGGATCGTCGACCAGGTAGCGGCGGGCCAGCCGGCGCGGTTCCAGGGCGAGCCGCCAGGCCCATTCGAGCCCGTTCTCGCTGGCCCAGCGCGGTGCGCGTTGCACGGATCCGGCCAGGAAATCCACCACCGCCCCGAAAGCGAGCAGCACGTTGGCCCCGGTCTCCGGGCCGTATTTTGCCATCCACAGTTCCTGCCGGGGCTTGCCGAGTCCCACCACGAGCAGCTGCGTCCCGGACGCGGCAATGACCCGGGCCAGCTCCAGTGAGGCCTCGTGGTTGGAGAGGACCGAGCGGTCGGGCGACCACATCCCCCCGATCTGCAGGTCCGGCCGGCTGCGCGTGAGCCGGCGCGAGAGCAGCCGCTGCACGACGTACGAACCGCCCAGGAAGCCGACGGTGATGCCGCGTTCCTCGGCGGCGTCGAGCAGCGGTCCGATCAGGTCGCTGCCTGCCAGCCGCGGCCAGGGCCGTCCGGTGAGCCGCGAGGCCTCCGCCACCAGCGGCGCGCCGTCGAGCAGGGTGAGCCAGCCGGTGGCCGGATCCAGGAAGTCCGCTCCCAGCCCGTAGTCAAGCGTGTCATGCCAGCGGCCGGTCCGGCCGAACTGCGCCACGTGGTCCAGGTTCGCCGAGACCACCGACAACGGTGGAGCGGTGAGCCCGAGGCGCGGCATGGCCGCCCGCTCGACTATCCGCTCCACGGCGTCGTCCAGGTCCAGCAGGTCGACGGTGACGCCGGCCAGATCCACGCGCTCGTGATTGGTCGCCAAAGAAACCCCCAAGTGCATCCCCAGTTGCGCTGGTGGACCGGCGGCGCGCCGGTCCACGGCTTCACGCTAGGGGAGGGGAGGGGAGCGGCACCACCGGCGGGGGTACTCGTTTTCCCGGATCCATCCAAGTGTTTTGCCGCGCGGGCCGGGAGGCGCCCACGGCGTGCCGTGCCGCTACGCCTCGCTCAGCCGGCCGCCGTCGAGCACGTAGCGGGCGCCGGTGGCCGGACACACGAATCCGTCCCCGTCGGCACGCAGGGGCCTGCCTGCCTTCCCGACCCAGCCGACCTGGCGGGCCGGAACGCCGGCCACGATCGCGTGCTCGGGCACGTCCCGGGTCACCACCGCCCCGGCGGCAACGGTGGCCCACGCGCCGATCGTCACCGGCGCGATGCACACGGCGCGGGCACCGACGGCGGCGCCGGTGCCCAGGGTGACCCCCACCATCTCCCAGTCGTCGGCCGACTTCAGCGAACCGTCCGGATTCACCGCCCGCGGATAGGAGTCGTTGGTCAGCACGGCGGCGGGCCCGACGAAGACGCCGTCGGCCAGCCGGGCGGGCTCGTACACCAGGGCGTGGTTCTGGACCTTGCAGTTGTCGCCGATCTGCACCTCGGGCCCGATGTAGGCCCCGCGTCCGATGATGCAGTTGCTGCCGATCCGCGCGTCCTCGCGCACCTGCGCAAGGTGCCAGACCTTGGTTCCCTCGCCGATGCTGGCGGTTTCGTCGATGTCGCTTCCGGGCGCAAAATAGGCCACGTTCTTCCCCCAACTCCCCGTGAGCCCGCGCCGGGCGGCACGGGTGGTTTCCACCTTGGAGGCTCCAGGGGCCCCAAGGCAAGGGGTGGGGCCGCAAAGGGCCGGAACCGCGACGGCGGCGGGCGCCTCCCGGGAGGTGCCCGCCGCCGTCGGACCGGTTTCCCGCGCTGCGGGAGCCGGCGGTCAGTCGATGCTCTGGCCGCGCTTGACCAGTGGCTTGGGCACGCGCAGCTTGCGGAACTGCAGCCCGCGCATGGCCGCGTACCAGAGCACGCCCCGTTCCACCTGGCCGAACTTGGCGGCCAGGCGCTTCTTGAGCTGGCGGGTCATGAGGAAGGCGTCCAGGACGGTGAGGCCCAGCACCGCCCACAGGGCGAAGGTGATGCCGACCTGCGTCTGGGCGCTGGAGGGCATCACCAGGGAGACGATCAGGAACGCGAAGATGGCGAACATCAGGAATTCGCCGAGCATGAAGCGGGCATCGACGAAGTTGCGGGCGTAGCGCTTCTGCGGGCCCTTGTCGCGGGCCATCATGTAGCGGTCGTCGCCGGTCTCGTTCGCGATCCGCAGCCGCTCCTGGGCGGCCAGGCGCTCGGTGCGGGCGGCCTCGCGCGCGGCCTTGCGGTCGGTGGTCACCAGCGGCCGCTTGCGGCCGGCCACCTGGGCGTTGCGCTTCGGCGTCGGGGCGCCCTTGCCCTGGGTGGGGGTCTTGGTCAGTTCCTCGGGGGCGGCCGGCGGGGCGGCGGCTTCGTCCTTCTTGCGTCCAAACACCCGCCAAGTCTAGCCCGGACCGGCGGTAGGCTGAGCCACATGACTACCCCTGACACGGCACAATACGGTCACGCCGCGGCCTCCACCGCCGCCGTCGCGGCGGCGGTGGACGCCGCCCTGCCGCGCACGCTCGGCGAGCTGAAGGACCTGGTGGCGATTCCGGGCATCGCCTGGGACGCCTTCGATCCGGCGCAGCTGGAGCGCAGCGCGGAGGCCGTGGCCGGCCTGGTCCGCGGCATCGGCCTCGACG
>Ga0182739_1003358_pt1 | contig 14073 bp, 5 predicted proteins | sample eDN5th30CBELigBY_FD_128873 | JGI IMG/M metagenome (GOLD analysis project Ga0182739, IMG submission 128873) | Enriched backyard soil microbial communities from Emeryville, California, USA - eDNA 5th pass 30_C BE-Lig BY (version 2) (version 2) | ecosystem: Environmental > Terrestrial > Soil >... | reverse complement strand
CGGCTGGGCGATCTCTACCGGCCAGCCCTCTTTCGCGAACGGCTGGAAGAAGTTGTCCCGCAAAAACGCCTGATCATTCAAGCTCTGGACCCGGGCGTCGAAATCCCTTCCGTCGCCGAAATCTATGATGAATACATGGTGTATGCGGAACGCCTGCGGGAACATGTCACCAATACCACCGCATATCTGCATCGCATTTTAAAACAGGGAAAAAATCTGCTGTTCGAAGGGGCCCAGGGAAGTTTGCTGGACATCGACCATGGGACATTTCCATATGTGACGTCGTCTAACAGTTCCGGGTGCGGAATTCATGCCGGCAGCGGCGTTCCCGAACGGTCGATTGATCGGATGATCGGCGTTGTGAAAGCCTATACGACCCGTGTTGGTGGTGGTCCTTGCCCCACAGAACTTTTCGATGCCACGGGAGATCACATTCGTGAAGAGGGCCGCGAATATGGCACGGTGACCGGGCGCCCCCGCCGCTGTGGATGGTTCGATGCGGTGGCCACCGGACATGGAGCCAGAGTCTCAGGCATCGATTGCATCGCGATCATGTTGCTGGACGTCCTCAGCAAGCTGGACGAAGTGAAAATCTGCGAAGCCTATGAAATTCATGGCGAACGGACGACTGATTTTCCGAGTCAGATTGATGATCTGGCCCATGCCAAACCCATCTACAAAACTCTTCCCGGCTGGAAAAAGGACATCACCGGGGTGCGTCGCCTGCAGGATTTCCCGTCTCAGGCCCGACACTATATCGACTGCGTGGCGGAACTGCTGGAATCTTCCGTGGGATTTGTGTCAATCGGTCCTGATCGGGAACAAACCGTCATCCTGTAAAGCGTGACTCTGTTCACCCTGGATGAAAACTCTGTTTTTGTCACGTTCCCTCACGTGGTGGACAACATTTCATCCGATAAAAATGTCTGCCACACAGGCACAAACGGGAAATAACCCCCACGTTTGCTGAGTTTTGACGACCTCGAATAAAAGAAGTGAAGTTCCAGAATTTGTGATGTCGCGAGCCGCATGGAACATCTATGCGGCTGCGAACTTTTTATGAATATAGACTGACTGCCAAGAGACATGAACTCTACTGCCGACAAGCTCCATGAAATCCTTTCCCATCGCATCCTGCTATTAGATGGGGCCATGGGATCGATGATTCATCAGTATCACCCCACCGAGGCGGATTACCGTGGAACATTGTTCGCAAACCATTCTCACGATCTGCTCAATGCCAGCGATATCCTGGTGCTGACTCAGCCGGACATGATTCAGGAGATTCATCGGAAGTATCTGGAAGCAGGTTCAGACATCATCGAGACCAATACGTTTGGTGCCACATCACTCATGCTGGAGGAGTTCCATCTGGGTGAGTACGCCCGGGAAATGAATCGCCGCGGGGTGGAACTGGCCCGTCAGGTCTGCGATGAATTCACCCGCAAGAATCCGGATAAACCTCGTTTCGTCGCTGGCAGTATCGGACCGACAAAATTCCAGCTCTCCTACAATGCTGAAAAGCCGGGATATCGACCGGTCAGCTACGAACACATGGTGGCTTCTTATGCAGAGCAGGTGCATGGCATGCTGGATGGCGGCGTCGATCTGCTGCTGCCGGAGACATCGTTCGATACTCTGAACATGAAGGCGGCACTGTTCGCCATTCATCAGGTCTTTCAGGAACGGCAGACATCCGTGCCGGTGATCTGTTCCGGAACGATTTTTAACGGTGGCCGCACACTGACGATGCAGACGCTGGAAGCGTTTCTCGTTTCAGTGGAACACTTCCCATTGTTCGCCGTGGGGTTGAACTGCGCACTGGGGCCGGCTCAGATGCGATCGTATGTCGAGCAGGTCAGCCAATGGGCCGATTGTTATGTCAGCTGTTATCCCAATGCGGGACTTCCCGATGGCATGGGGGGATTCCACTCCAACCCCCAGGAATTCTCCTCCATCATGCGGGAGTTTGCAGCTCAAGGCTGGGTGAATATCGTGGGGGGCTGCTGCGGGACCACACCGGAGTTTATCTTTCAGACCGCGCAGGCCATGGCTGATCTTCCTCCCCGGAAGCTCGTGCAGCACACGCGCCATAGCACTTATAGCGGTGCCGAGATCTTCGAGCTGCGTCCCGACTCCAATTTCATGATGATCGGCGAGAGGACCAATGTGACCGGTTCCCGGAAATTCGCCCGGTTGATCAAGGAAAAGAAGTACGAAGAGGCCTTGCAGGTGGCGGTCTCTCAAGTCACCAGCGGGGCGAATGTCATCGATGTGAACATGGATGAAGGACTTCTCGACAGCAAGACGGAAATGGTACATTTCCTGAACCTGCTGGCGGATGAACCCAACGTCAGCAGCGTTCCCGTGATGGTGGACAGTTCCCGCTTTGACGTACTGGAGGCGGGACTGCAATGCCTGGCCGGCAAAGGGATCGTCAACTCCATCAGCCTCAAAGAGGGCGAAGAAAAGTTTCTTGAACAGGCCCGTATTGTTCGCAGTTACGGTGCTGCAGTTGTGGTCATGGCATTCGATGAGGAAGGACAGGCGGTTCTGGCGGACGACAAGGTTCGTATCTGTAAGCGGGCCTTCAAACTGCTTACGGAACAGGTGGGCTTTCCTCCGGAAGATATCATCTTCGACCCGAACATCTTAACGGTGGCCACCGGGATGGAAGAACACAGCAACTATGCTGTGGAATTCTTCGAAGCGGTCCGGCGCATCAAGGCAGAATGCCCCGGTGCCAGAACCTCCGGCGGAGTGAGCAACGTGTCGTTTTCGTTCCGCGGGAACAATGTTGTCCGTGAAGCAATGAATGCCTGCTTCCTGTATCACGCCATCCGGGCGGGCCTGGACATGGGAATCGTCAACGCCGGTCAGCTGGAAGTCTATGACGAAGTCGAACCGGAACTGCGGAACTATATTGAAGACGTGCTGCTCAACCGCCATCCCGACGCCACGGATCGATTGTTGACGTACGCGGATGAAATCAAGAATCGCGGTCAAGCCGATGGCGGACGGGAATCGGCCGCGGAAATGGAAGCCTGGCGGGCGGGAACCGTTGAAGAACGCCTGGCACATGCCTTATTGAAAGGAGTGGGCGATTTCATCGAAGCCGATACGGAAGAGGCCCGCATCAAATATGGGCGACCACTCAACGTGATTCAAGGCCCGTTAATGGCCGGCATGAAGGTGGTTGGGGAACTCTTTGGCGCTGGAAAAATGTTTCTGCCACAGGTCGTGAAATCCGCCCGCGTGATGAAAAAATCGGTGGCCTACCTGGAACCCTTCATGGAGGCCGAACGGCAGGCTGCGGGGGAAACCGTTGCGGTCAAAACAACGCGCGGCACCATTGTTCTGGCGACCGTCAAGGGAGACGTTCACGATATCGGCAAAAATATCGTGGGAGTCGTGCTGCGTTGTAACAACTTCGAAGTGATCGATCTGGGGGTTATGGTTCCCTGTGAAAAGATCCTCACGACTGCCCGCGAACAGAACGCCGACATGATCGGCCTGTCGGGACTGATCACTCCGTCGCTGGAAGAGATGATTCATGTCGCCAAAGAGATGCAGCGGCAGAACTTCACCATCCCACTGCTGATTGGAGGGGCCACAACGAGCGCCCGGCACACCGCCGTCAAGATTTCACCGAATTATGAAGAGCCGACAATTCACGTGATCGATGCGTCTCTAGCCGTCCCCGCAGTGGAATCATTGCTCGATCCGGAATCCAAGCCCGCATATGTGGAGAAAATGAGGGCCCGGCAGGAAGAAGAGCGCGAACGTTTCGCCAACCGCATGCAGCAGGCGCTCGTGACCTTCGAACAGGCCTGCGCCCGCCGATTTACAACCGACTGGGACACCATGGAACTCCCCCGGCCCAAACATTATGGAACGGTCACGTTGTCGGCGGTGCCTCTCGAAACACTGGTCCCCTATATCGACTGGTCCCCGTTCTTCATGACCTGGGAACTCAAAGGGAAATTTCCCCGGATTTTCGAAGATCCCAGAGTGGGTGAAGAAGCCAAGAAACTTTATGCCGATGCCCAGCAGATGCTGAAAAAATGTATCGACGAGAAGCTATTGACGGCGAATGGCATTTATGGATTCTGGCCCGCCAATGCCGTGGGGGAAGACATTGTTGCCTGGACCGATGATTCCAGGTCGGAAGAAATCGTCCGGTTTCCCATGCTCCGCCAGCAATGGGAGCGGGTCGGTCAGAAGGATTTCCGTTCGTTGACCGACTATGTGGCCCCCATCGAATCCGGACGGCTCGATTCCATCGGCGCGTTCGCCGTCTCCGCCGGCTTCGGTTGTGATGAACTCGCCGCCCAGTACAGCCGCGAAGATGATGAATACAGCTCAATCCTGATCAAGTCCATTGCCGACCGGCTGGCGGAAGCCTTTGCAGAATACCTGCATGAATATGTTCGCCGGGAAATCTGGGCCTATGAACAGCCAGGACAGTTTAGTAATGAAGAACTGATTGCTGAGGAGTATTGTGGAATTCGACCGGCATTCGGATATCCCGCCTGTCCGGATCATCTCCCCAAACGCCGCCTGTTCGATTTGCTGGATGCAACCGCTGCCACGGGAATCGTGTTGACGGAAGGACTGGCCATGTGGCCCGCTGCCGCAGTGAGCGGACTCTATTTCTCACATCCGCGATCACGTTATTTCAGCGTGGATCGCGTGACGAAAGATCAGGTCGAAGATTATGCGAAGCGCAGCAGCATGCCGCTTACAGAAGTCGAACGCTGGCTGGCCCCAAACCTGGGATATTAGAGCGCATTAACGCCGCAGTGTCCGGGTTCTGCCTCGCGGTATTCAGCTTTTCATCAATCAAAATACCTTTCCCGCGGGCACAGTCGAGAGCAACTTGCTCTAGACCAGTTTGGTCTCTCATGTGCCCGCGTTGAAAAGGTTTCACGTGATGAAAGACTGAATGGCGGAGTGGCATGTCCATGTCGCGCCAGCAGCATGAACATGCCGCACGCCAAGAAGCGGGGATTCATGTTCGCCCTGCTGCGCGATGCGAACATGGCACCCGGCATCCATCCTCGTCGTGGCCATTTGACATTACAGCTCGATATTCAATTCTTCGATCTTCCGGTACAGGCTGGACAGGCCAAGTTTCAGACGTTTGGCCGCTTCGCGTTTATCCGGCCACTGTCGCAGTACCCGGGTAATATGCAGGCGCTCGTAATGTCGTAAGGCACTGCGGAGATCATCGGTGTCCGGCAGCGGCTGGCCCAGTCCGAGTAGATCTGGCGGAAGATCACTCGGTTCGATCTGTGTTCCATCGCACATGATCACGGCCCGTTCGATCGCATTGTCCAACTGGCGAACGTTCCCCTTCCACTGAGCCGACATCAGCAGACGAATGGTTTCGCTGGATGCACTGATGACACGCTTTCGCAATGCCCGCGAATGTTTGGCGACAAAATGATCGACCAGTTCGGGAATATCATCCAGCCGTTCCCGGAGAGGTGGAATTCGGATTTTTCCACCGTCGAGCCGATAAAACAGGTCTTCCTGAAACTTTCCTTCCCCCACAAGACGCAGCAGGTCTTCGCTGGTCGAGGAAATAATGCGGCAGTTCACTCCGTATGTTTCTGAGCCTCCAGACGGCATACTTTCCTGATATTCGATGGCCCGCAGCAATTTGGTTTGAGTCCCCATGGGCAGGCTGGCGATTTCGTCCAGAAAAACGGTTCCGTTTCCGGCAGTCCGTAATATTCCCATCTGATTTTTGCCGCCGGCTTCACTGCCAAAAAGTTCAGCTTCCAGAAGTTCAACAGGACGGGTGCCACAATTCACCGCCAGGAATTTTTCATCCTGCATTGGTCCTACTGAATGAATAGCACGGGCGAAAAGTTCTTTTCCGGTTCCGGTTTCTCCGACCAGCAGCACATTGGAATGCGTGACCGCAATTTTGCCGATGGCTTCCTGCAGCACTCGCAGTGGTTCGCTGGAGCCGACAATCTGGTCGAAGCGATTAGGCTGGGCGAGTTCCCGCCGCAACTTCTGATTTTCGAGATACAAATCGCGGTATTCAAAGACTCGCCGCAACTTGTTGGCCAGATCGTCAAAGATCACTGGCTTGGTGAGATAATCGAATGCCCCGGCCTTGAAGGCTTCAACCGCCGATTCCACTGTTCCATATGCGGTAATGATCAAAACGAACATGGATGGATTAATACGGTGCATCAAACGCATCAGCTTGATGCCGTCGCCGTCCGGCAATTGAATATCGCAGATGGCCAGATGAAAATCTTTTTCTTTGGCCCGGGCCATCCCCTCTTCTACAGAAGCAGCTTTGGCAACCTGATACCCTTCTCCAGAAAGAAATTCCGTCAACGTATTCCGAATGATTGGTTCGTCTTCAACGATCAGAATTTGACGTACGGAACTGGTCTCAGACTGTGGAATGGGGCTCATAGGAGATCGGGTGTCGCTGGAAGTGCGTCAGACAAAGTCATGGTCATCGCACAGAAACATGGAAATTCGCGAACCGGGCCTGCCTGATCGGATGTGTCATCGGAAATTCCGGCAGCGCATGTATGGTCCTGGGGTTGTACGAGTTAAGCCAACGAGGCGACCATGACGCGACAGGGCGTGATGGACATGGCAATTCTAGAAACAAACACCAGCACGTTCCACCACGGGCGACTCAGAGTCTGTCCCGAAAGGTGCTTTGTCAGTCGAGATTGAGCGATTTGTGTTCTGACAAGGAAGCCGAAACAGGCGAATCCCAAAGATTCGTCGATGCAGGCTGACGAAGTTCAGAACGCAAATGAGCCGATCGCAGCACAAATTGACCTTTCGGGACAGACTCTCAATCAGCGTTCAGGCTTCACCCATCCCTGCTGCGGGCTCCGGGGCCTGGCCTGCGCGCACTTTTTCTTCAATGCGGCGCCCCACTTCGGCGTCGATATTTTTCCAGTACTCAAACGCTCGTTCCAGCACCGGGCTGCGTACGCCGCCCAGCAGGCTTCCGGCAACGGTTTCGATCAACTGATTACGTTGTTCGTCGTGATACACCTGTCGAACCAGGGTGCCCGGTTGTCCATAATCATCGTCTTCCGAATGGAGCGAAGCAGCACAGCGCACCATTTCACCGTCTGTTTCCCAGCCATCATCCATCCGACCGGTGGTATCGGCCCAACTGCGTCCTTGTGAATTGGGAGCATAGACCGGCTGATTCCCAGTGTGTTCATAAGTCATCTGGCCATCGAACAGATATGTCTGAACGGGAACCTTTGGCTTGTTGACGGGAAGTTGATGGAAGTTGGTTCCAATTCGATTGCGTTGAGCGTCCGCATAGGCGAAAGCCCGTCCCAACAGCATTTTGTCGGGTGACAGGCCGATTCCCGGTACGGTGTTGCCCGGTGAGAAGGCCGCCTGTTCGATCTGGGCAAAAAAGTTTTCCGGATTACGGTTAAGCGTCATTTTGCCGACTTCGAGCAGCGGATAATCTTGATGCGACCACGTCTTGGTCAAATCGAACGGATTGAAACGATATCCTTTTGCCTCTTCATAAGGCATCACCTGGACCGACAGTCTCCAGCTGGGAAATTCACCACGCGCAATCGCCTCGAACAGGTCCCGCCGATGATAATCGGCATCTGCGCCGGCCATCTCCTTGGCCTCGGCATTGGTGAACTGTTGCATTCCCTGCTGGGTGTGAAAGTGATACTTCACCCAGAACCGTTCACCTGCTGCATTGATCCACATAAACGTGTGCGATCCATACCCATTCATGTGGCGCCAGGTCCGCGGCAAACCGCGCTCTCCCATCAGGTAGGCCACCTGATGAGCTGTCTCCGGATTATTGGTCCAGAAATCCCATTGCATGTGGTTATCGCGCAGTCCCGAGTCCGGCAAACGTTTCTGGCTGCGGATGAAGTGGGGAAACTTCATCGGGTCGCGCACAAAGAATACTGGTGTGTTGTTCCCGACCAGGTCGTAGTTGCCTTCAGAGGTGTAGAATTTGAGCGAGAACCCACGGACATCTCTCCACGTATCGGGACTGCCAGCTTCACCCGCCACAGTGGAAAAGCGGGCAAGCATCTCGGTCCGACATCCTTTCTGGAACAAGGCTGCCTTGGTGTAAGCGGAAACATCAGCCGTCGTTTCGAAGACGCCGAATGCACCCGCTCCCTTGGCATGTGGTTGACGTTCCGGCACTTTTTCACGGTTGAAATGTGCCATCTGCTCCAGAAAATGCACATCGTGTAACAGAATCGGGCCATTCGGGCCAACAGTCAGTGAATGCAGATCACTGGGGGCCGGCGCTCCGGCACCTGTCGTTGAGCCATGAGCAGCATTATTCGGGTCGACCATGAGATCCCTCTATGAACACAAGGTGCAACGAAAGAAATTGCCAGCCGGTGAAGGCAACCCAGAATCAATCAGGTTGAATCCTGACTCCCCGATAGTGACACAACACATGGTCTGTTGCAAGCTGTGCTGGGAGACCAGGCCAGTGACTTCCTGGATGCGTTCCATCAGCGGGGGCCCCAGAATCATCAGTCCCAGGATGATGGACATGATCGTGAGTGTTAAGACCGCGCCAGCTGCAATGTCCTTTGCCTTGCCGGCCAGAAAGTGATGTTCTGGGCTGACGAGATCGACCACGGTTTCGACGGCGGTATTGAGCAGTTCCACCGCGACCACATTTCCCATACACAAGATCAGCACGGCCCATTCCAGTCGTGAGACGTTTAACCAGGCCGCCAGCAGGATCACACCAATCGAGACGACGAAGTGCGTCCGCAGATTGCGTTCATGACGGACCGCCTCGCGGACGCCTCGCAGGGCCACGTAGAGACTCTGCAAAAAAGAAATGGGAGGGCGCATGTTCATACAGTTCGATATTGAAACAGCAGCATCTTCTCCCGGCAAGCGTCACATTCCGCATTTCCGTATTCCTAGACCAGTTTGGTCGATCATGTGCCCGCGTCGAAAGGGTTTCACCTGATGAAAGACTGGATACCGCGAGGCAAGTCCGCCACAAGATTTACAAAAACGCTCTAATCCTTGCACTCTTGTCATGAAGTGCCGGCAGACGGTTCGTCTTTGCGGGGGAAGAGCAACCCGGCCGGATCAGGAAAGATCGCCCCGGGTGATCCGGAGAACTTCTTCCAGCGTCGTGGTCCCGGAGATCATTTTGCGGAACCCTGCCTGGCGAAGGCTGATCATTCCTTTTTTCAATGCATTGGCGCGGATCGTTCCAGTACTGGCACGCTCGTTACACAAATTCCGGATTTCTTCATCGTTGATGAGCAACTCATGCACACCGGTCCGGCCGGTATATCCGGTATCACGGCAATCCCGGCACCCCCCCGGTTCATAGAAAGTCTGTTCTCCCATGCCCGAAAAATCCGGGGGGAGTTCATCCGGTTGATAAACCCGTTGTTTGCGACACCGAGGACACAACTTGCGCAACAACCGCTGAGCCAGAATCCCTTCCACGGTGCTGGCCACCAGATAGGGTTCCACTCCCATATCCACCAGTCGGGTAAAGGAACCGGGAGCATCATTCGTATGCAGCGTGCTGAAGACGAGATGACCGGTCAGAGAAGCCTGAATCGCGCTGGTGGCTGTTTCGCCGTCTCGAATTTCTCCAATCAGCACCACATCGGGGTCATGTCGCAAAATGCTGCGAAGTCCTGCAGCGAACGTTAAGCCGATTTTGGAATGGACCTGAATCTGGCTGATTCCCGGCAGCTGATATTCGACCGGGTCTTCCACAGTAATAATCTTGGTGGCCGGGCTTTTGATTTCGCTCAGGGCGCTGTACAGCGTTGTCGTTTTTCCACTTCCAGTGGGTCCCGTGACCAACACAATGCCGTGCGGCAACTCGATCAGACGTTTGAATCTGTCGTACGTGTCCTGCGGCATGCCAACCCCTTTCAGGTCGAAGACCATCCGCTGCTTATCCAAAAGACGTAAGACAACCCCTTCTCCATGCAGCATGGGGATGATGGACATACGCACGTCAATCTCCCGCCCCTGTACGCGAATATTGATACGACCGTCCTGCGGCAGTCGCTTCTCTGCAATGTTCAACCGGGCCATGATCTTCAGACGTGTGACGATTGACGATGAGAAATGGTTGATTTCCGGGGGAACAGGCTGCACCCGCAAAATTCCATCCACACGAAAACGAACAACCAGCCCGGATTCCTGTGGTTCCAGATGGACGTCGCTGGACCGTTGTTCGAGAGCTTCCAGCAGCAACTCATTCACTAACCGGATCACGCTGGGAGCCAGGGCGGACTCTGCCAGTTCGCCCATACCGGCCGGAATTTCGTCCAGGAGATCGATTTCATCCGCCCGTTGTGCGACCAGTTCTTTGATGGTGTCTCCGCCCACCCCCAGGTTCCGCTTGATCAGGTCGAGGATTTCATTCCGGCTGGCCAGAATCGGTTCAATTCGAACCCGCCCTAACGTGCTGAGTTCATCGATGGCTTCCAGGTTGAAGGGATCGCTGATGGCGACCTGGACGTGCCCGTTTTCACGGGCCAATGGAATGGCTTCGTAGCGGAAGATGGCAGAGGTGGGAAAGAGATTGAGGAGTTCGCGGTCGACTTCCATGGATTTCAGATCGACCAGCGGCATTCCCAGTTCGTCGGAAAGTAATTTCAGCGCGTCTTCTTCATGCAGGATTCCCATTTGAATGAGAACCTGATCGATGCGCCCCTGGGGATTGGTCTGGATCGCCAGTTCCACCTGCTGTTGGGTCACAAGGCCAGATTCGATCAGGAGATGAGCAAGGTTCATGTTGAAACATTCTGTGCTCGCGATTCACGACCGCGAGAGATTTTTCAGATGGTGTCGATTCGTTGAGAAAAGTGGGTCGGACATTTCTGTCTGGCCGAGACAGGATTGTTTTTCAACAGGATGCCAATGCCCTGACAGGGCGTGGGAATTTGGGATACGTGACCGCGAAACGTCCTCCGTTGTCGGACTTTGCGTTAAGCCCGACCCGAATTTTTAAAATTGACAAAGCACTAGACCAGTTTGGTCTCTCATGTGCCCGCGTCGAAAGGGTTCCACTTGATGAAAGACTGAATGCCGCGAGGCAAGTCCGCCACAAGATTGACTAAAACGCTCTATCCTCCGCGTCCTCCCCGGCCGCCGCCGCCAAATCCACCTCGTCCTCCTCCAAATCCGCCCCGCCCCCCTCCAAAACTGCCGCGATCTCCACCAAAGCCTCTTCCAGAGCCGCCTCCGCCTTGCATTCGTTCCCGCATCCGCTGTTCAAAAATCTGCCGCATTTGATCTGCGTTGTCGTTCCCGGACGAAGAGGGATTGGACGTGGTGGACGATGCGGGAGAAGAGGTCTGCCGAGATCCGGTGACGCTCACTTTGACCTGTGGCATCAAGGATCCCAGTGCTCCCTGAACCACCACGGAATTGGTATTTTCCAGGTTGATGACCCGGACCGTTCTGCGAGCTTCCTGAGCGGCCTGATCGATCGATTCTACCAGGGTTTTCACTTCTTGAAACAGGGCGTCATCCGCCCAGACAACCAGATGGCTGGTGCTCTTGTCCACTCCCACGGTCAGTTTGGGAGCTGTCACGGGGCCCTGATCGTTTCCGCGACCGCCCCGTTGTCCTCCCGCCAGCATGGCGAATGGATTGTTATTTTCCTGCACGCGCGGAGGATCGATATAATTTTTGTACGTGTCCTTCACGATTGTGAAGACTTCATCAACACTGGCATATTGCACCGGAATCAGCCGGGCAATCTTGTCCCGCAACGAATCTCCTCCCAGATCCGTAGCATCCAAAACTTTTAACATCTCTTCGACTTCGCGGACCAGCGCGGCAGGACCGCTGACGAAAAGGGCGTTCTGACGATTATCCGGAATGATCCTCAGGGTTTGTGAAACTCCCGACGTTCCCAGACCCGTGAGATCACGAAGACTGCTTCCCAGGGACGTGACACCGCTGCTCAGGCTGTCCATCATACTGCCGGTGCTGGAGGAGGCTGCGGAAACAGAACTTCCGGGAAAGAACAATTTCAACATATTGGCGGCTTCGGTCGCATCGGCAACACGCAGCGTAAAGACGGTCCAAGTCACGCGCGGCGGAATCGCCTGCATCGTCTGGGCCAGCAGTTCTTCGAACTGATTGAGTTGTTCTGGATCAGAAGAAGTAATAAAGAGTTCATCGCCCATGACCACGATATTCAGCTCACTTTTGGAACTGGAATTCGGAGTGGCATTGCGCTGTGAAGGGGAGGAGCCGCGACGGTTGCCGGTCTTCCCATCCAGATAATCATCCAGCATCTGGTCGATATCGCTTTGACTCTGTGGTCCGTTTGGAGGTGTTGGGGAAGGAGTCGTTGCTGCTGAACCCGTTGAAGGAGTCGAAGCAGAACTGGAGTTGGCGGGAACATCGGCAGTGCCCGACAAAAGTGGATGCTGGGCCTGGTTGACTGGTGCCTGGTTGGCAGGTGCCTGGTGAGTTTCGGTCTGGCTGTCTGCTGGCCCATTGGGGGAACGTTCCGCCGCCTGTGTAACCTGAGGTGCCTGTGCAACCTGACGAGTCTGTGTGACCAGGGACAGTGGAATTCCGCGTTTCTGCAAAGCGGGTGCAGGTGTGGAATCATCTTTCCGGGAGGGGATCACCTGTGTTTGCGGTGGTCCGATGCTGGGAGCGCTGTCCCGAACAGGGGGGGTATCTCGATCCCGAGCTCGGTCCCGATCCCGAGTCGAATTGCCGGCTCCGGGGGGAGTGACAATACGAATGGGGGTTTCATTATTGGCATTCCACATCTTCTGGATTAAAGGGAGCAGTTCCGCGGGATCACGGCCAGCCAGGGGAACCGTGCGGGCCATGGAGTTGTCTGCTCTGCCACGTCGACCTTGTCCATCTTCTCCCAATTGATTGAGGAGTGTCCGGATTTGCGCAATCTGATCCGTACTGGCGCGGATCATTAACTGCTGCCCGTAATAATCGGGTTCGATAATGGGAGCTGCTTCCCCATCTTTGGCGAACATGGATCGTAATGTGGTGGCGACAGAAACGGGATCGAGCCGGGACAGGGGGATCACTGCCATCTGCCGGTCTCCTCCCATCCCATCCATCTGCGCGATCAATGTTTCCACCTGGCGATGCTGATCCGGCGTGGCTTGAATATGGATCTTACGATTGCGGGCATCTTCATTGACGACAATTCCCGGCATCAGGGAATCAATCGTTTTCGTGACTTCCCGCGGATCGGAGGACGTCACCTGGTAGACCTTCAGGAAAGGCCGATTGGAAGAGGGGACAAACTGACTGGCATCGCCGTCGATATCGATGGTTTTGAGTGTCTGTTCGACAAGCAGGTGTTGGGCCAGCGTCGCAGTGACCAAGAGCTGATTCGTACGCATGTCCGTCGCGACACGGACCGGGCTTTTTTCCTGTTGCGATGAAGGTTGAGGACTGGGTTGTTGGCTGCGACGGTCCCGGGAATCTCCTCCGCCACGCATCATCATCCGGTTGCGAGCTTCCGTCTCCGCACTGACATTCGAAACCCGGGGGGCCACTCCCAGCAACGTACGGACAATCTGTTCCGCATCGATCACATCGATATGCTTGACCTGATACGCTTTGAAGGTAATGTCGTTTGGACCTCCTCGGGCAGTCACCCCGGCCAGCATCTCCCGGATTCTCAAAAGATTGGAACCAATATCGGAAACCAGCAGAGAGTTGGTGGACTTCAACCCGACGACCTTTCCCTGTGGCCCCTTGATCTCATTTACTTCTGTAGCAATCTGGGTGACATCCACTCCTTCCAGTGGGAAGATCACGGTCATCAGTTCATTCTTGCCCCGTTGTTCCAGATCGTTCGGAGAGACATTCGGGATCAGACTGGGGGGAATTGGATCATCAATATTCACACAGACCAGAAAATCATCACGACGCAGCAGACAATAGCCTTTCGGCAGGAGATAGCCGTTCAGGATGTCCAGTGCTTCGGCAGGGGTGTACTGATTATTATCATAATAATTGAACGTCCCGGGAGGCAGAACGTTCAAGTCCAGCGAGAGCCCGGCCTCTTCAGCAAACAAT
>Ga0182739_1003357_pt1 | contig 14074 bp, 12 predicted proteins | sample eDN5th30CBELigBY_FD_128873 | JGI IMG/M metagenome (GOLD analysis project Ga0182739, IMG submission 128873) | Enriched backyard soil microbial communities from Emeryville, California, USA - eDNA 5th pass 30_C BE-Lig BY (version 2) (version 2) | ecosystem: Environmental > Terrestrial > Soil >... | reverse complement strand
GAGAGCGGCGGGAACGGTCACGGGCTGGTTGGGGTCGATCAGGCCCAAGGATCGCGGCTGCGGCATCGTCTTGCTGCGGGTCCATAACTGGACGGCGGCATCCGAGGGAATGTCCGTGCGCACCTGAGGGCTGAGCAGGACATTGCGCTGCGCGTCTATCGTGACGATCCAGCCCGGTGTGGAACTTTGACCCGGTGCTTGCAGAATGGCCGCTTGAGTCGGCGCCACTTCGACGACGGTAACAGGTGGCTTTGCCGGCGTCGACGGTATGGTGGCCAGCACGACTGCAATCAGGCCGAAGACTAGCGTCGCGCCGCGCCAGAGCCAGATGTTGCCCGTGATGGACCTGGGACCTTGGCGCGGTTCTTCTCGCGGGGTCGGGGCTCTTTTCTTTTCTTTGTGGGGTTTTTCGTATGTCGCAGGATCCGTCCGGCGCGGGTCACGTTCTCCCATCACATGCAGTGCGTCATCCTCTGACTTCGGCAGCGGCGCGGATGGCAAAGGCGGGTCGTTAGGCGCAGCAGGAGAGACCGACGAGGGCGGGGCGTTCGCGTCCACTGCGGTGGCCGCACCAGGGGCGGATTCGGTAGCAGGCGGCACATCCGGCAGAGCGGAAAAATAGGGCTCCGTGTGCACGGACGTTCGGCGTTTCGGCGATCCGCCCGCCAAACCGGGGTCCGCGGCCGAGGTCTGCCGCGCTGGCGATTGCGTCGCACGTTGTGTTTCAACGATGTCGGCGCCTGACGTTTCAGCGGCCGAGGTATCGTTGGTGGCCGGCTTGCGGTAAAGGCTGGAAGGGGCGGGCGCGGGCTGATGGCCGAGATCTGACTGGATGCGCTGGAGCACTTGCCAGGACGGGTGGACCGGCGTCAGCAAGTCCACCAGTTCCAGCAAGTTGTTTTCCCAGTTCAATGCCGTCTTGACGGCTTCCGTGTCCTGGCCGAGCAGGGCGTGCGCTTGTGCGGTTTCCTGCCCGTCGAGCAGGCCGAGCGTGTATTCAGCGAGGAGTACCTGGTGGTCTTGCATGAACGTCGCCCTCATGCCTGGCACAACGTGTGAATCTGGCGCAAGCCTTCCTGAACCTGCGCCTTCAATTGCGTCGCAGGCAGTTTCAGACGTGCAGCAATTTGTTCGTACGTATAGCCGTTGTAGAAAGCCATGAGGATGGGCTTGCGTTGCCTTTCGTCGAGAGCCCCCATTGCCCGCACGAGACTGCTGCGCGGCGCGAAATCGGCTAGCGGCGTGTCGGGCAAACTGTCCGTGTAGTCTTGCTCTGCCATGTGGGCGCGTGCGCCGCGACGCAGCCGGCTAAGGGCGCGGTAGCGCAGAATGCTGTACATCCACGCGCGGCCGGTGCTGATCAGCGGGTCGTAGCTCTCGGCGTTTTTCCAGATCAGGACGAAGGCATCGCGGACGAGTTCTTCAGCTTCGCTGCGCTGCGCCAGCATCTTCATTCCCAGCGCCAGCATACGTGGCGCCTCGTGCTGATACAGATTCTGGAAGGCGTTCTGGTCCCCTCTTGCCGACGCGATGAGGGCGGCGTCGTAGTTGAACGATGGTACAGCCATGCTTACTCCGGTTAACCTGTTGCACCATCATTGTATTAGGTGTTTTGGCCCACCGGCTTGCCGGCCGGTGGGCGACATGAACCCTTGTTACCTGCAAAGGGCGTCACGAGCGGCTTACGAGGGCTCGATGCCCGCCCGCTTGATGATGGCGCCCCACTTCGTCGTTTCCTCTGCCTGGAATTTCGCCAGTTCGGCCGGGGTGGACGTGGCCGGGGCCGTACCCGTCTGCTTGTAGAACTGTTGCGCCGTCGGCAGCGTGGTGGCCTTCGCAAGCAAGTCGTGCAGTCGCGAGACAATGGCAGGCGGTGTGTTGGCCGGCACGTAGGCGCCAAACCAGTATCCCATTTCGTATCCCGGCACGCCCGCCTTGTCGATGGTGGGGACATCAGGCGCGAGCGGCGCGGGTTTCGACGTGGTGACGCCGAGGGCGCGCAGCTTGCCCGCCTGCACCTGCGGCAGGCCGGTGGCCATGTCTGCCATCATCATGTCGATCTGACCGCCCAGCAAGTCAGTGATGACCAACGGGTTGCTTTTGTATGGCACATGCAGCAGCTTCACATCTGCCATTTGCTGGAACAATTCACCCGCGACACGGCTGCTGGAGCTTCCGCTGCCGAAGGTGAGCTTGCCGGGTTCCTTCTTCGCCATCTGGATGAAGTCCTCGACCGTTTTGGCAGGTGAAGACGGGTTGACGACCATGATCTGACCGCCCGTGCCGAGCAACGTCACGGGTTCGAAGTCCTTGACGGGGTCGTAGCTGAGTTTCTTGTACAGGTGCGGGTTGGCCGACTGCGAAGTATTGGTCGTGATCAGCACGCGATAGCCATCGGGCTGCGCACGGGCGACGTCGCTGGCGCCTATCATGGCACTTGCGCCAGGCTTGTTTTCGATGACGACGACTTGTCCGGTCTGGTCGGTGACGCCCTGGCCGATGGCCCGCGCCAATTGATCGGTTGCGCTGCCCGGCCCGAAAGGCACGACGAAGGTGATGGCCCGCGATGGATAGTCCTGCGCTTGCGCAGCAAGCGGCGTGAGGGCGAGAAGGGCAATGGCGAGCGCCGCAATGGCGCGTCTGCGCCTGATGGGGGATGAGTGCATAGTGCTGTCTCCTTGGGGTTATGTTATTGGTATGAGGGGTGAACGTCGGGGAGGGTAGCGGCGAGTTCGCGGCTCACCGTGATGGGAATGTCGAGCAGGTAGAAGGACAATGCTTTGCCGTGGGTATCCAGATTCAGCGCGTCATTGACGCCGCCGTCGAGGATGCCATCGAGGACGAAATTCATGGCGGATATCGATTCGACGAGGTAGCGGGTGACCCGCCGCGGCTTGCGAAAGCCAAACCACTCATGGACCGAGGCCTCCGTCAGCTGCGATTGCAGCAGCGGGAAATAGGCGGGCGTCCAGGCAATGACGCTAATATTGGAGATGTCGCCTTTGTCACCGGTGCGGCTATGCGCGAGCCGGTATAGCGGAACGGTAGTCATGGAAGTGTCGGGCTGCATCTGCATGATGACTTACTCGGTGAATGACCAGCTTGCGGGCGCAAGCTCGCGAGGAATGAGGCTGGATATGCTGTTGAGCCTGGGCCGCAGTGCCGTCCTTACGCCGCCGCCGCCCGCGGGACCGCAGGTATACAGCGCTGTCACTTCGCGCAGGACTTGTTCGGCTATTTCTTTTTCAGCATGGGCACCGGCGATGCGCAGCCGCACGTCGCGCGCCGCGCCACCGCCATGCTGGCGCAGCAGTTCGCCGTCGTCGTCCCCGAAAATGCTGGTTGCGCCGATCAGGTCGATGCGCAGTTTCAGGCGGCCGCGCAGACGCTTGCTGATCGTTTCGGCGGCGAGCATCGCCCGCGCCTCCGCCTGGATGCCTGCATACGAAATTTCTCCTTCGCCCAGCCACCCCCCATGGTGGCAGATGTTGACCTTCAGGGTGTCGGTGCGTGGGTGTCCTGTGACGTTACGGACGTCGACCCTGTCGTTGCCGGACTGCTTCACCGTGACGCCGCTGATGTCGGCGGTGACATCGGGTGTGAGATAGGCAGCCGGGTCGTGCACTTCGTACAGCAATTGTTCCTTGACAGTCTGTTCGGTCACCATCCCGCCGGTGTCGAACGCCTTGGTGATGGACAAGGCGCCGCTTGCGTCGATCTCGGCGATGGGGAAGCCCAGGTTGTCCATGCCCGGCACGTCCTTCAGGCCGGGTACGGCATAGTATCCCCCGGTCACTTGTGTACCGCATTCCAGCAAATGGCCGGCAATCGTCCCGCAGCCAAGGCGGTGCCAGTCGTCCTCCGCCCAGCCGAAATGGGCGAGGGCGGGGCCAAGGACCAGCGATGGATCTGCGACACGGCCTGCCACCACGACATCCGCGCCTGCCTGCAGTGCCTGGGCGATCTCGCTGGCGCCCTGGTAGGCATTGACGCTGACGATATCGAGTTCATCGAAGCGTGTTCCCAGGCGTTCACGCAGGTAGGCCATCTGATCCGGTTGTGTCAGCTGATCGCCGGACAGGACGGCTATGCGGGGGGCCGGCAGGCCCAATTCGCGGCTGAGCAACTGGATCCGCCGCGCAGCGGCCGGTGGGTTGGCCGCGCCGAAGTTGCTGACGATACGTATGCCATGCTGGAGGCAAGGGCCTAGCGCCGACCTGAGCAGCTCCACCAGCAGCGGCTCGTAGCCGGCTTCAGGGTTTTGATTCTTGGCGAGTTGCGAAAGGGCCAGCGTCCGCTCAGCCAGCGTTTCGAAAATCAGCGTTTGCCCACCGGTTCGGATAAGGGTGTCGACCACGGGCATGACGCCATCGCTGCGATCTCCAGAGAAGCCAGTAGCGCAACCAATGCGTAGAGGAGGGGTAGGCATGCTCGTTCCATGGTGGGTGTTTCGATCTACTATAGGACCACGCGATTAATAAAAGAAATAGAAACTTTTTATTCATTCAACGGAAATTGATATGAATCTGTCTACGCGCCAGTTGCGGGCTTTCATAGCGCTGGTGGACGAGCGCCACTTCACCCGTGCGGCGGAACGCTGCCACCAGACGCAGCCTGCCTTCAGCGCCCTCATCAAGTCGCTGGAGGAAGCTGCCGGAGTTCGTCTGTTCGATCGAACGACACGGCGCGTCGAACTCACGACCGAGGGCGCCATCTTCAACGAGTCGGCCTCGCGCATACTGGGCGAGATGGAAGCGGCCATGACCGACTTGCGCGACCATGTCGCCAAGCGCAAAGGAAAGGTTTCCGTGGCGGCATTGCCCTCGCTTGCCGCGGGGTGGCTGCCCGGAATTTACGCCGATTTCCATGCCCGGTATCCCGGCGTCGAACTCCAGCTCCATGATGCCTTGCTGGAACCTTGCCTCGATATGGTGCGACGTGGCGCGGTCGATATTGCCGTAGCCGCTTGCGGGCAAGATATGAGCGGCTTGAAGATCGAGCCCCTGTGCGAGGACTTGTTCTACCTGGTGTGTCGCCGGGATCATGCGCTCGCCACGCGAGCCGCCGTCCATCTGCGCGAGATGAAGGGCAATCCCATCATTCAGTTGGGACGGGGCAGCAGCATTCGCCAAAGTCTGTCGCGCCATGCCGCCTTCGTCCGACTCGCGAGCTTCCTCGAGGTCGATCACCTTGCCACCGTCACCGGACTGGTCGCCGCCGGGTTGGGCATCAGCCTGGTGCCGGCGATGACGTTGTTCCAGTTCCAGCACCCGGACATCCGCATCGTGCCCCTTGCCGGACGCGCCAGGATGAAGCGCTCGTTGTACTTGATCCAGCGTGAAGACCGAAGCCTGTCCAGCGCGGCGCAGGCCTTCTACGACGTGTTGCTGGAACAGCGCAGCCGCTTGCCCTGATCGCGGCTCCACGTGTCGTCGCCATGGAGTCCCTGCGTCGGCGCGCTCCGGCTGCATCCGGAGCGTCCCGAGGTCCGGCAACGTACAATGGCTGCGGCAGTCACTTCCCGCACGCATTCATGAGATTTACCCACCGCGGTCCCGCGCCTCGCAATCGCGACGACATACAGACCATCAAATCGTTGCTTCCCTACGTCTGGGAATTCAAGTGGCGCGTCATCGCTGCGCTGGCCTGTCTGGTCGCAGCCAAGGTGGCAAGCGTCATCTTGCCGATTTATCTCAAGCGGATCGTTGATCAGCTCAGTGTCCCCGAGAGCGTGCTCGTCTTGCCGCTCGCCGCCTTGCTGGGCTATGGGTTCGCACGCCTCGCAAGCGGCGTGTTCGGGGAGCTACGCGACGCGCTGTTTGCGCGGGTGACGCAGGGTTCCATACGACGCATTGCGGCACGCCTGTTCGAACACCTGTTTTCGCTGTCCCTGCGGTTCCATCTGCATCGGCAGACGGGTGGCCTGAGCCGCGACATCGAGCGGGGCACGAAGGGCATTGGCTTCCTGCTGAATTTCATGGTGTTCAATATCCTGCCGACTCTGCTAGAGATCGGCATGGTGACAGCCATCCTGCTATGGCGCTATGACTTTCTCTTTGCTGTCGTGACGTTGGGCACGATCGCCGCCTATATCGTCTTCACGCTGGTTGTCACCGAAAAGCGGATGGTGTACCGGCGCAGCATGAATGACCTGGACAGTCGCGCGAACAGCAAGGCGATCGATGCGCTGATCAATTATGAAACGGTCAAGTACTTCGGCAACGAGGGATACGAACTCGACCGTTACGACCGAAACCTGGGCAAGTGGGTGGACTCGGCAGTCAAGAACCAGATATCGCTTAACTTCCTGAACATGGGGCAGGGCGTCATCATCACGATAGGCATCACCTTGCTGCTGTGGCTTTCGGCAAGCGGCGTCGTCGAGAAAACCATGTCGGTGGGTGACGTTGTTTTGGTGTCGGCCTACCTGACCCAGCTCTACGCGCCGCTGAATTTCCTGGGCTTCGTCTATCGGGAAATCAAGCATGCCCTGGCGGATATGGAACGCATGTTCGGGTTGATGGCACAAGGGCAGGAAGTTGCCGACCGCCCCGGCGCCCGAACGCTGGACACCACGCAAGCATCCATTGAGTTCGACCACGTGGACTTTGGCTATGAAAGCAATCGCCAGATCCTGTTCGACGTGAGCTTTCGCATCCCGGCCGGAAAGACGCTGGCAGTCGTGGGCGCGTCGGGCGCCGGAAAGTCGACGCTTTCGCGTCTGCTGTTCCGGTTCTACGACGTGAAGTCGGGCGCCATACGAATCAACGGCACCGACTTGCGCGACCTGACACAAACCAGCCTGCGTCACCACATCGGGATCGTTCCTCAGGATACAGTTCTGTTCAACGACAGTATTCTGTACAACATCGCTTATGGCAATCCCGGCGCCACACAGACCGAAATCATCCAGGCGGCGCAAGCGGCCAGTATCCATGACTTCATCATGGGGCTTCCCGAGGGCTACGAGACGCAGGTCGGCGAACGTGGCCTGAAGCTGTCGGGCGGCGAGAAGCAGCGCGTTGCGATCGCGCGCACCTTGCTGAAAAATCCGCCGGTGCTCATCCTGGATGAGGCGACCAGCGCGCTGGATACGCGTACCGAACGCGCGATACAAGAGCAACTGATGCTGATTGCCCGAGACCGCACCACACTCATCATCGCACACCGTTTGTCGACGATAGCGGAAGCAGACGAAATACTCGTCCTGGATCATGGGCGAGTGATGGAGCGGGGCACGCATCGCGAGTTGCTGGCAGCGAACGGGCGCTATGCGCAGATGTGGGCACTGCAGCAGGCAACTGCCGAAGCGGGCTGAGGTATTACGTGCGCTCCTGCGGGCCTGGGACGGTGCCGCGACGATGCGGCAGCCGCCTTATTTTTTGCATAAAAACGGTTACGGGCTGACGCAAACCGTGCAATAATTCGCGCGATCTGGCGCTGGAAATCCAGGGGCGCCGCAACCAAAAGGCGATTGACCATGGACATGACGCGTAGGGATTTCATCAAGGCGGGCTCGGCGGCCTCCGTATTGCTGCTACCGGGCATCTCGGCCGCTGGGAACAATAAGGGCACGGTTGGCGCACCCATGGTGGAGGCCGATTCCAACATCGAAAAATCGATCAAGGCCAGTTTCGGCGGGAGCTTCACCGTACGGGCTCATACCCAGGCGGGCGGCCTCGTTTACGCCGACATCGAGCATTTCGGCACCCGGTACGCAGTCGCTTCGGCAGACATGTTCGACTGGACGGTGTTGCGTTCTCTCTAAATCTTCCGTTTTCACACTCCATCATCCCCATCCGACCTCGCATCCTTGCCTGCCGCAGATTGCCGGCCCTTGTCGGCAGCAGCATCGGGATACGGCGATCCAGGCATTTTCTAGTGCCGAAACAATGAAGAAGACCTCTAAAGGAGCCCCCTGTGATCGAAAAGATCAAGCGCATACGAATACACCCCGGCATCGGTATTGCCCGTCTGGGGGATAGCGACGAGTTCTACATCGGACCTGAGGCGCCGGGCGTCGTGGTGGATCCGGGCGGTAGCGGGGGCCCCGGTCCCGAGGGTGGCACTTACCGCGATAGCGGCGCGCGGCTGAAACGCCAGGCGCAGCGGTATCGGGTGTATGGCTACGATGCCGACGACAATGTCGTCGCCGAGCTCACGTCGGATTCGGGCCTGATCGAATCCATGCGCTGGCGGGTCCACGTCAGGAATATGAAAGCGGCGAACTATGCCTTCCAGGGTCCCTATCTGTTCGATGCCGACCAGCTTCGGAATCCGTCCATCCAGCCCGGCAAGAAGCCCATCGAGCGCGACAAGCTGATCATTGATCCCGGCGTGCATACGATCGCTTCCGGACAGCCGGGGCCGGTCGTCATGAAGGGCGACGTGTTCACGGGCATCGACAAGGGTGTGTTACCGGGCGCTTTGCGTTTCGAGGGTTTTACGCCGAAGGACACGTCTTCAGACGTAGAAGTCACGTATAAGGCCGCCAAGGATATCGAGCTGGGGCAGCTTCGGCTCGACGCGCAAGATCGCCTGGTGTTTGTTCCTGCGCCCGGAAAGGGGGAATGCGTCACCACGCCGAAAGTGGCCTTGTCGAATCCAAGCGAGACGGTCGATCCGCCCAATGGCCCCGAAAAGGGTAAAAATCCGCTGACCAATCAGTTCGCCTATTTCAACGTTCCCGGTTGGTGGGACGATACATGCGGCGGCGAGATCGACGTCACGGTCACGCTCAAGGACGGCAAGGTCTTGAGTACGCGCGACAACGTAAGCGCCATGACCGACGAGGGCACGCGGAACCCCCGGGCAGGCGCCTGGATCGTCACTGCTCCGCCGAAGTTCGCGCCCCATATGTACCATGTGGTATCCATTCTGGATCGTGTCTATGAGGCATTCCCCGAGGCCTATCCGTACGCGGGACAAAAGACCAATTTCTACCGCGATATTTATCCGATCTTTGCCAAGGCGGTCAACTATGGTTGGGTGAGCGCCGAGGCGTCGGGCGTCACACCCCAGACAAAGGGTCTGGCGCACGGGCCAGGGCAGGCGGGCAGCCTGCTCAACGACAACTATATGTCGGCGTTCGTCGATCCTCAGGACAAAAGCAAGCCGGTCCGTCAAATGATCTATGGCCTGATGCGCCATGCGGCGGGCAAGCGCGGACGGCTGGTGGATTCCCTGTTGCCGGCTCCGCCGCAGCGCCCGACCAGTTGGCAGAACCCGGAATTCAAGGGTCCCGTCGAAAGCTTCAAGATGCCCAAGCTGTGGGGCTCGGGGGGCAAGCCTTTGCAGAACCAGCAACTTGGCGTCGATCTTCCCGACCAATTCCTGAGCCTTACCGACTGGCAATTGAATCGCCTCAAGGATTGGGCAGACGGAAACTTCGAGGTGGGCGTCCCGCATAAACCGGTCACGCTGGACCAGTTGCCGGTGGCCGAGCAGCCGCACGCGCTGGACGGCGCAGCCCTCGAACCCACCATCGGTGGCGGCTTCCATCCGGGCATCGAGTTCCCGTACCTGATCATTTATCGCGAGTATTTCGCCGAGGCGTTTCGGGTCAATCAGGGCATCGAGCCAGGCTCGATTGCGGCCTATATGTCGAGTCCGTGGCAAGGTGACTTCTGGTCATGCGACGTGGCATGGTGGCCGACGCAACGGCCGGATGTCGTGTTCGACTACGACAAGGACAAGCGGACCCGAACCCATAAAGAGTGGTTCCGCGGCTATGACGAGGACGGCGAGCCGCTGTCGGCGACCGATGGCTATCATCAGATGGCCTATGCCTGGTCGAAGCTCGGCATGGTGATGCCCATCAAGAATGAAGACGGCAGTTTCGTCAAGGACAACGGCGCGCCCGTGTTCGTTGAAGTCGAGCGGGATCCGGCTTTGAACCGACCGCCAGCGAAAGGCAAGTAAGCCGTGGCGCTTTGCCCGCCTGATCCGGGTCAGACGACATGGGATGTAGTCATTGTCGGCGCCGGACCCGCGGGTGCCGCGACCGCCATCACGCTGGCGAGATTCGGCCGGCGTGTGCTGCTGGTGGAGGAACGGGTATCTCCGCCTTTCAAGCTGGGGGAGTCGTTGCCGCCGACATCGATCGGCATGGTCAAGCATTTTTTGGGAGACCCTGACGGCCCGGGACCCGTTCGTCCGGGGCTGTTCAAGACGGCGGGCAATGTGTCGGTCTGGGCCTCCGCGCACGCCGATGTCTCGGACTTCTTCTTTACGCCTGCCGGCCACGGCTTGTGCGTCGAACGATTGGCTTTCGATGAGGCCTTGCGGCTCACGGCCACGGATGCGGGCGCAACGTTGCACAAGGGCTTCCGTTTCCAGTCCTGCGAACGTATTGCAGAGGGTGGGTTCAATTGGCGTTTGAATGTGAGCGCCGGATCCCAATCACGGCGGCTGCTGGCGCGGTACCTGGTCGACGGTTCCGGTCGGCGGGCCGTCGTGGCACGGTCGATGGGTGTTTCCACCGTTCCCAATGACGACCGCTTGTTCGCGTATGGGCAGTGGTTCGAGGGTGCCGGCGAGGATGACGACCGCTATACCCGGATCGAGGCCGGCCCGCAGGGATGGTGGTACAGCAACCGCTTGCCCCATGCCGAAGGCGACGCGACGCGGCGACTGGTCGTCTTCCATTCCGACAAGGACCTGCCGGCGGCAAGACTCGCTGCAACGCCGCAGGGTTTCGATCAATTGTTGAGCGGATCCGCGCATATCCGGCCCTTGCTCCAGGCTCGGGGCTATCGCCCTTGCGGGACCATTCGCGGCGCGCCGGCCAATGGGCAGCGCTTGCAGGATTTTTGTGGCGAGGCCTGGATGGCTGTCGGCGATGCGGCGCAAGCCTACGATCCTCTGTCGTCGCAAGGCATCGACAAGGCGCTGAAAACGGGTAGCCACGCCGGACACATGATTCACTACGCTTTGGGGGACTGTCAGGAGGGCACGGCCGGCCTGACGCCTGGAGACGGATACATTCGTCAGTACGCCGAAGCGCAGTCCCGACTGTGGGAGGTCTACGTAGAACACCGGGCGTTCTTTTATCGAATCCAGCCTCGTTGGCCTGACGCGCCATTCTGGCATAGGCGACGCTTGGTGGGGCAGGATGTCGACGGACTACCTGATCGGGCGCAAAAACGGATTTGACGTATATAGTACCAAAGCAGTACTATATCGTTTATTGACGTCAGTCCGGAGACGCACATGCTGCGTATCAGCAAGATTATAGACTATGGCACATTGGTGCTGACCCACATGGCAGGGTGCCCCGAGCGCGTTTTCAGTGCGGCCGATCTGGCGACGACGCTGGGTCTGGGCCAACCCACCGTCAGCAAGGTGCTTAAGCTGCTGGGGCAGCGCGGCCTGGTAAAAAGCAGCCGCGGACCACGGGGCGGTTATGTCCTGGGCCGTTGCCCTACAGACATCAGTATCGCGCAGATCATCGACGCGCTTGAAGAGCAGCCTTTCGGCCTGACCGAATGCACGGCTACGCCGGGCGCTTGCAGTGTCGAGGCGGGCTGCCACATACGCACGAATTGGCAACGGATCAACGCCATCGTACGGCGAACGCTCGAGGACGTCAGTGTGGCCGACATGGTTCGGCCTATGCCCATCGAATTACCTTCACATGCCCAGTCGGTACCCGAGCCAGAAGGCAGGACCATTGTGGCACGTCCCATGACATGGAGTCTCCACAAATGAATTCTATAACCGAACCTGCAGTGGCCGTCGATCCGCTGGAGTCGTTTCTCGATCGCGAGTACTCGGCGGGTTTCGTCACGGATATCGAGTCCGTCACGATTCCGAAGGGCCTGTCGGAAGACACCATACGCTTGTTGTCGGCAAAGAAGGGTGAACCCGAATTCATGCTCGAATGGCGGCTGTCCGCTTATCGGCATTGGCTTACCATGAGCTTGCCGGAATGGGCCAAGGTCAGCTTCCCGCCCGTCGACTTCCAGGACATCATCTATTACTCGGCGCCGAAAAGCAAGAAGGACGGCCCCAAGAGCCTGGACGAGGTCGATCCCGAACTGCTGCGCACCTACGAAAAGCTGGGTGTGCCGCTGCACGAGCGTGCGCGATTGGCCGGCGTCGCCGTTGATGCCGTGTTCGATTCCGTCTCGGTGGCCACCACCTTCCGCAAGCAACTGGCCGACGTCGGCGTGATCTTCTGTTCGTTCTCCGAGGCAGTCAAAGAGCATCCGGACCTGGTGCGCAAGTACCTGGGTACAGTCGTGCCGCCCGGGGACAATTTCTATGCTGCCCTGAACTCAGCGGTCTTTTCCGATGGCTCGTTCGTGTTCATACCGAAGGGTGTGCGCTGTCCGATGGAGCTGTCGACGTACTTCCGCATCAATGCTCAGGACACCGGGCAGTTCGAACGGACGCTGATCATCGCCGAAGAAGGCGCATCGGTCAGCTATCTGGAAGGCTGTACGGCGCCCATGCGAGACGAAAACCAGCTGCATGCGGCAGTGGTCGAACTGGTCGCGCTGGATGACGCGCGCATCAAGTATTCCACGGTCCAAAACTGGTACCCCGGCGACAAGGACGGCAAGGGCGGCATCTACAACTTCGTGACCAAGCGTGGAGATTGCCGCGGTGCGCGTTCGCACATATCGTGGACCCAGGTCGAGACCGGCTCTGCCATTACGTGGAAGTATCCCAGTGTCATTCTGCGCGGCGACGACTCGACGGGCGAGTTCTACTCGGTGGCGCTCAGCAATCACCGCCAGCAGGCGGATACGGGCACCAAGATGATACACATGGGTCGCAACACGCGAAGCACCATCATCTCGAAGGGTATATCGGCCGGTTACGGCAGCAATACATACCGCGGCCTGGTGCGTGTCACGCCCAAGGCCGAGAACGCACGCAACTACACGCAGTGTGACTCGCTCCTGATCGGGAAGCGGTGTGCGGCGCACACCTTCCCGACCATGGAGGTCCAGAACCCGACGGCCAGTGTCGAGCACGAGGCGACCGCTTCGCGCATCGGTGAAGACCAGTTGTTCTATGCGATGCAGCGTGGCTTGTCGGCCGAAGATGCCGTGTCCATGATCGTGAACGGATTTTGCAAGGAAGTTTTCAAGGAATTGCCCATGGAGTTTGCAGTCGAAGCGCAGAATCTGCTCGGCGTAAGCCTGGAAGGCAGCGTAGGTTAAGGAGAGCTAAAGAATGCTGAGTATCAAAGATTTGCACGCGTCGGTCGAGGATAAGGCCATTTTGCGCGGACTGAGCCTGAATGTGAACGCAGGGGAAGTCCATGCCATCATGGGACCGAACGGTTCCGGAAAAAGTACCTTGTCGCAGGTCTTGGCCGGACGCCAGGATTACAAGGTGGAAAGTGGTTCGGTCGAGTGGATGGGCCAGGACCTGTTGTCCATGTCCATCGAAGACCGTGCGCGGTCAGGGCTGTTCCTGGCCTTTCAATATCCCATCGAGATCCCCGGTGTGTCGAACGCCTATTTCCTGCGCGCCTCGGTGAATGCCGCAAGGCGTCATCAAGGTCTGCCCGAGCTCGATGCCATGGACTTCATCAAGCGTGTCAAGGCTGAAATGAAAGCCGTGGGCATGAAGGAAGAGTTCCTGTATCGCTCGGTCAACGAAGGGTTTTCGGGGGGTGAGAAAAAGCGCAACGAGGTCCTGCAGATGACCTTGCTGGAACCCAAGCTTGCCATTCTTGACGAGACAGACTCGGGTCTGGACATCGATGCCCTCAAGGTCGTCGCCGACGGCGTCAATCGCCTGCGCTCACCGGAGCGCGCCCTGATCGTCATCACCCACTACCAGCGTCTGCTCGACTACATCGTCCCCGACTTCGTGCATGTGCTGAGCGGTGGACGTATTGTGCGTTCGGGTGGGCGCGAACTCGCGCTAGAACTCGAAGAGCGCGGCTACGGCTGGGTCAAGGAACTCGCCGCAGGACAGAAAACGACTGGGGAAGGGGCATCGGCATGAGCACTGCTGAAACCTGGCTATCCGATTTTTCGGAGCGCCGGCAAGGTTTGGCGGGCGCCGACGTACCCTGGCTTGCAGCGCTGCGCCAGCGTGCCATCGAGCGCTT
>Ga0182739_1003356_pt1 | contig 14076 bp, 12 predicted proteins | sample eDN5th30CBELigBY_FD_128873 | JGI IMG/M metagenome (GOLD analysis project Ga0182739, IMG submission 128873) | Enriched backyard soil microbial communities from Emeryville, California, USA - eDNA 5th pass 30_C BE-Lig BY (version 2) (version 2) | ecosystem: Environmental > Terrestrial > Soil >... | reverse complement strand
GGCGATTCGACTCCTCGCGAACTCAAGGGGGGAACCGCAGGCGGTTCCGGACCTCTGTTTTCGCTGGGTGGAGAGAACTCGTAATCAGATCCAAAGCCTGATGTAAAACCGGGCTCACGTCTGATTTCACAATCAACAAACTGAACGGGACCGCGATTTGTTTCGCGGTCCCGTTTTGCTTTTTCACTTCGAATGATCGATCCGTCTCTGCCAGAATCTCGCTAGACCAGTTTGGTCTCTCCTGTGCCCGCATCGAACAGGTTTCACTTGATGAAAGACTGAGAGTCTGTCCCGAAAGGTGCTTTGTCAGTCGAGATCGAGCGATTTGCGTTCTGACAAGGAAGCCGAAGCAGGCGAATCCCAAAGATTCGTCGATGCAGGCTGACGAAGTTCGGAACGCAAAAGAGCCGATCGCAGCACAAATTGACCTTTCGGGACAGACTCTGAATGCCGCGAGACGAGTCCGCTACGAAATTTACAAAAACGCTTTATCAGACCTGGCGTCCTATGGGCACTTTGATCGGCGTTTCCTGGCAGGCCGTCAGGCGATGCCTGGGCTCTCAGGCTACTGGCCTGAAATGAAATCCAGTTTGACGGGCTCGGGAATCAGGCCGGCCTGATGGGCTTCGCTGAGCAGTCTCGCGACTGCTTCCCGGCCGCGTGCTCCAAAATCCACGGTCCAGTCGTTGACATACATACCGACAAACTCGTCCGCTTTCTGATTGTCCAGATCGCGACCATATTTGGCGGCATGGGCCAGTGCTTCCTCGCGGTGTTTGAGACCGAATTGAATACTTTCCCGCAATAATCGCGTGACATCCTCCATGGCTTGCGGGCCCAGATCCTTACGGATGGCATTTCCGCCCAGCGGCAGTGGCAGTCCGGTCTGTTCCATCCACCATTTGCCGAGATCGACCACCAGGTGCAAGCCTTGATTCATATAGGTCAGCTGACCTTCATGAATAATCAGACCGGCGTCCACTTCGCCCCGTTCCACCACATTCAGAATTTCATCAAAGGGATAAACCACATATCGAAAAGCCCCAGCATCTCCTTCACGGTGAGGCTCTTTGGGAGAGGTTGTCGGCTTGCCCTGCAGACAGAGGTTAAGCGCCAGAAAGGCGGTTGTCAGCGTTCCGGGAACGGCAATCGTTTTCCCTCGGAGGTCTTCAATTCCGGCAGGTTCACGGGTAATCACCATCGGCCCGTAGTTATCTCCCATGCTGGCGCCGCAGGCACACAGAGCATAACTGTCCGTGAGGTAGGCATAACCATGCAGGCTGACTGCTGTCAGTTCCAGTTCAGCATTGAATGCACGACGATTGAGCGTTTCAATGTCCTGCAGTTCATGATGGAACTGGTAGTGACCGGTGTCGAGTTTGTCGTTGGCCAAAGCGTGGAACATAAACGCATCGTCCGGATCTGGACTATGGCCGACGTAAATCTGCTTCAATGGTTGATTCATAGTACTCGGGGTCGCGTCCGGAAAGCGGTTTCCGGACTGGTGGAAGTTCGAAGGAGAGAGATCCGCCCGCAAGATGACTCGCAGGCAGGATTTGTCCAGGACCAGACCTCCCGCACAGCACGCTGCTGCCGAGTCTGCAGGTCCAGATGGAAGCCTGACAGGCGACTGGTTAGCCGCCACGTTAGCCATTCACTCCATCTGGTTTCAAGTGACTCCGTAATTCCCGCGGAATTCCAGGGGAACGTGCAGTCCAGTTCTTGATGAAACCGCAACGAGAGCGTTTTTGTAAACCTCATAGCGGACTTGCCTCGCGGCATTCAATCTTTCATCAAGGGAAACTCTTTCGACGCGGGCACATGATAGACCAAACTAAACTGGTCTAGTGCCCTGTCAGGGGACTATTCTCCCAGTCGAAACCATTCGTGGAATGTGGCCGCCTGTCCCGCGGGATTTCCCGCTTCGTCCAGGAGATTCCAGACAATGGCCTGATCAATCCGAAATCGCCGGCCAGCACGACTCACACGAATTCCGGAATAGTCATCGACATAGCCGTCGCGCGTTGTACGCTCCAAAAGTCGGGCACGTTCATCCCGGTGTAGCGGCTCAGCAGTCTGCCGTGATGGTGTTTGTAGAAACGTTTCCGCATCCATCTCCCATAACGTCAGCGCAGCCTGATTCCCATAATTTAAAATTGGGTCGGCCTGAGTTCCATGGGAAACGACAACGAAAGGAGCTTCATACAAGCGTTGTGCGATTTCTTCCGGATCACCCGCTGGGGAAATCAGATCCCGTTCCAGCCAGTGTCGAAAAGAACGCAGGATCAACTGCGTCTGGTGCATCCATCCATGCTTCAACCAGGGGGCACGATTTGTGGTCATGATGCTTCCATGTCATCAGCACAGACGCTGGCGGTGATCGCTTCGAACTGGGATTCATAATCCATGCGTTCATGGTCCGTGACTTGAGCCATGACAAATAACGTGTGTGCCCCGGCCTCAATGATGCGGAGGAAGACACAGTTGATCAATTCCAGAGCAACAAATTCCAGATTATATGCGACAGCCTCTTCCCCATTGAGCAGAGCCTGCACCTCGTATTCATCAAGATCTTCGTATTCGTCCTGAAACGCTGCTAATGCTTCAGCCATCACCTGCATGGCGGGAGGACGATGATTCAGGATGGTGACAGACCAGAATGCTCCAGCTTCGGCCACCGTTACAGTGATGGCATCTTCGTTGGATTCTTCGGTCCGCTGCCATCCGTGTGGATAGTGAAAGCGGATCCCGTGGCCGTGGTATTCTGACGTCAAACTCATCGATCCAATTTCTGCAGCAGAACGATCCGGTGGTGCCAGGTGGCGTGAAGCATGTGTTACGAAAACAGGTCACTTTATCCGCAACAAGAATGCCTGAAAAGCTTTCTCCGGAAACAGACCAGCGCTTTCGCCATGAGCAAACCGGACCAGCCCCCCAGGGGGAGGCGAAGCTCCTGCTGGGCCCAGTCAAGGCTTGGATTTGAGGTCTGTGATCGCGAAACGTCCTCCATTGTCAGACTTTGTGTGAAGACCTTCCCCAAATTTTAGAGTAGACGAGGTGCTCGTTGACGAAACACTGGCAAGGTCGTGCTTTCCCCGGTTTACGGCCCGGCGGAGACCCTGCCCTTCCAATGTCAAAGTCAAAAAGGCGAAAGGCTTGCGAAAAGATCCGGAGACATCACTACGTTTGAAAAATTTTGGTTTTTCTGTTTATCTCCATAATTTCCATTATTTCCTTCGTTTTTGTCATCTATTCGCATAGATTGATGGTTTTGGGGTTGAGTTTGGTTGTGAATTATTAAGATCTCTTCACGTTTTGAAGTGGAGTGTTTTGAAGTGGAGTCGCTTTGCTTCATCGAGACTTTCGTTTCTCTTTGGCGGGTGAGAGCACGTTTATACTGGATGGCGCACGCCAGTGGTCGTTCTCTATTGCAGAGAGACATTCGTGGGGCTTCAAACGCAGATTTGCCGGTTGGAGCACGATAAAACCAAGAAAAGTAAGGGCCTAACAATGAAACATTTGAAGATTTTCCAGGTCGAAACAGTTGGCAATGCACTTGTGGTCACGCCGCAAGGTGAAGGGAGTGCATTCCGTTATCAGGACCTGCACTTGGAAGCAAATACTGTTCGCTCCCGACTCGCCACGCCAGAAGCTCCGGTCTTGATTTTAGATCTGTCACAGCTGGATTATTTTGGCTCCGAATTTATTGGAGCTTTGGTCTCTTTGCTGCGGGAAACTCGTGTGCGCAAGGGAAAGGCCTGTTTTTGCGCTGCCAATGACCAGATGTTGCAGGTGTTGCGAAATATGAGCCTGTTCAAGTTGTGGCCGTATTACGAAACTCGCGAGGAAGCATTGCTGGAATTGACTTCAGTCTTGAAGTAAACAGATTCCCGAAATTCGCAGTGGATTCGTTGTCATAATCGGAATGACCTGCAGCTTCGTGCTCGATTTCACTCGCGTCTCCAGAGTTGTAGTCGGCATAAGTCACTTCTATTGAATGGTTTATGCCGATTTTGTTTAAGAATGTGTCAGGGATCCGGCCTCAAGTCGTCACTACTTCCTGACGATGATTGCAGCAGAAGCGACCGCTCGCCTCTGGCAATCATGCTGAAGGGAATCCCGCTGCGATGGCGGATCTTATTCTGGCATTTTCATCATCAGGTTTGTCCAGATGAGAGTGGCTGCTTCGAACCGCGCGGCGGGAATGGATTTTCGCCGGCACCATTGAAATGAGGTGGAGTGTTCATGACGCAGCCAGCGAATCAAAACCGCTTTCACTTAGGTTTTTTGCGCGTGGCGCTGACCGATCAGGGCTACGTCGGTGGGTTGCTGGTGACGAACCATTTTGGGCGTCCGCTGGAATTCCAGTGTACCACGCCAGTCCGTCCGAATCGTACGCAGGAAATTCTATATGGCCCCACGCTGGAACCGTTTATCTGTTCGGAACTGATTGGTAAGACGCTCTATGAGCGACTGGGGATCAAGCCTCATTTTATCATTGTCCAGCAAGACAATCTGCTGGAATTGCGGCGGCAGATTGATGTTCCCATCGGATTTCTGCTGGAGGAATCCGCTGCCCCCGCCACCTTGCCGGACCAGACATTGATTCAGTTCGGCAGGCAGCGACTGCAGTTACACAGCGAGTTTCTCGAAGACCTGGAAACACTCGCCCCGATACAGTCCAAAATGACGGCAGATGCCGACATGAGAGAGCCGCTGGAACGGGTGGCCGATGCGCTCAAAGAAACCTTGAGAGCCGGTGCGGTGGCCTGAAACAGCCAGCGCCAAAATTCAAAGTGCCTGTTTCCGGTCCCTGTTCTCTGGCCCTGTCGCGATACAGCACGCGATTCATTCCTGTCAGAACAATCCATGAGCAAGGATGCCCATGAATTCGCCATTTTCAAACTCTCCAGACGAGCACGTGACGCCCGATGACATTGCACCGGAGTACAGTGCACCAGAAACGGAGACATTGCCCTCCGTTTCCGATCCCGGCACTTCTCCCATCATCTCCGGCCAGATGCCGGAGATTGATTTGAGTTCATGTCGTCTGGATCTGGAAGTGACCTCTGTTGATGAAGGGCATTCCGGTCTCACTTGGAAGCAGCCGGAAATTCATATCACCGGAATGAACAGCGCACTCAGGCGGTTGGCGAATCCGATGATTCAGGCGGCCGGATTGTTGGGGCGAACAGGATTTGTCCCTCGCTGGAAACCGTTCTGGCCCAAGATCAAAACCATGGGGTTTCCTTTCCCAGCAGGGATTGAATTTCTGCCGGCTCCGAAGGCCCGGAACGAAGAGACCCGGGCGATTGCTCCTCCCGTTCCGCGAGAGCAGACACCGGATCAGAAATCCAGAAAATCGACACGCATCAAACCCCCGGCAGATTCGCTCTCGATTGAAGATCGTTTGTTTTATCTGCTGCAACCGCCATTGGAATCGTGGCTGCGCGGGCAGGAACTGGTCATGCCTTTCGAGCCGTTTCCGTATCAGTATGAGGGGATCGCCTGGTTGTTCTCTCAGGATGCCGCATTGCTGGCGGATGAGATGGGGCTGGGAAAAACGATGCAGACGATCACCGCACTGCGTCTGCTGCTGCGCGCTGGGAAAGCGCGCAGAGTTCTGCTGGTCTGTCCGAAACCATTGATTCCCAACTGGCAGCGGGAATTGAAATTCTGGGCCGAAGAAATTCCGGTCAATACCGTAGAAGGGGACGGGGCACGGCGAAGCATGATCTGGCAGATGCCCGGATGTGCGGTCTTGCTGGCGAACTATGAACTGGTTGTTCGCGATTTCCAGGCAATGAAACCGGAGGAGATGCCCCAGTTCGACCTGGTGGTGCTGGACGAAGCCCAGCGGATCAAAAATCGTGGTTCCAGCACAGCCCAGGTGATTCACGGAATTCCCCGGAAACGGAGTCTTTGTCTGACGGGGACGCCCATTGAAAACCGGGCGGAAGAACTGATCTCGCTGTTTGAATTCATGGGAGTGATTCCCAAAAATGCTTCGCCCGATGTGCGGCAACTTTCTAAATTAAGCGAAGAATTTATCCTGCGGCGAACCAAAGACCTGGTGATGAAGGATATGCCTCCGCGGCTGGATCGGGATGAGATCATCGATCTGACTCCTGCGCAGCATTCAGCCTATCAGATTGCTGAAAAAGAAGGGGTGGTTCAACTCAACAGCATGGGAGACTCCATTACCGTGCAGCATGTCTTCGAACTGGTGCTGCGTCTCAAGCAGATTTGTAACGTGGATCCACTGACTGGAGAATCTTCAAAAATGGACCGTCTGCTGGCGGACATGGAAGAGATCTCTGCATCCGGCGGCAAGGCGATCCTGTTCAGTCAATGGACCAAAACGCTGGACTGGCTGGAAAAACAGACGCGGCAATTCGGGTGTCTGGTCTATCATGGAGGAATCCCGACCCCGAAACGCGAACCCATCCTGACACAGTTCAAGGAAGATCCTTCCAAGCACCTGATTCTTATGAGCTATGGAACGGGGGCAGTGGGGCTGAACCTGCAGTTTGCGGGCTATGTGTTTCTGTTTGACCGCTGGTGGAATCCCGCCATTGAAGATCAGGCTATCAATCGCGCCCATCGAATCGGCCAGAAATCCCAGGTGATCGTCAGCCGGCTGATCTGCAAAGATACCATCGAAGAACGCATCGATCTGGTGCTTCGACAAAAACGGGAACTGTTTCAGCGTGTACTGGGCGAAGCGGATAACGAAAACGCATCGTTAAGTATGACGGCTAGCGAGATCTTCGGATTGTTTGATCTGCGTGCCAAATCAGGGAATAAGTCCAAACCACTTAAGCCGGCCGTCCCCAAAATCGATTCTTCGGCGGCTTGACGACAACGATGAGACGCACACACAGCGAGCCCGGACTGTTCAGGTGACGTTTCTCTTGTTCACGTCGCAGGGGGGCTGGGACGATTTCTTATTTTCTCAGACGCCCCTCTTCGATTCTTGCTTGATTCGAATCGTCGTTTCCCGCACGTTCCAGCCATCCGACCGTGAACGCACACTCCCAATATGACAGCAGTGGGGAGGCGGACCACGGATCACTACGAATACGCTCGCAAGAGCTTCGTCTACTCTTAGACTTAGGGGAGGCCTTCACGGGGAGGCCTTCACGTAAAGTCTGGCAACGGAGAACGCTTTGCGATCACGGACCCCAAATCCAAGCCCTGACAGGATCCTCAGGTGCTTTTTTGTTGGTCGTCGTCTTCGTCGATGTCAAAATCTTCGAATGTAAATTCATCTTCGAAGTCGGCAGCAGGGGTAAAATCCTCTTCAGATTCCAGGATATCAAATTCTTCTGCCGTCTCTGCCAGGAGACTTTCCCCATCTTCAGCGACCTCGCCGAAATCGAACTCGTCTTCTGCTTCCTCTCTTGCTTCGCCGCTCAAATCCGCATCCGGAATGGTGTTCCCGAATTCGTCGTTCTCGAATTCGTCAGCCATGAAAAGCTGCTCATCAGCTTCGAATTCGACCGTTTCCAGATGATCTTCTTCCAAATGATCTTCTTCGGAGCCGGTCAACACCTCATCCACGGCGATGCTGTCGGTCACTTCACCCACCTCGCCGGAATCTTCATCCCAGGAGGACTCCAAGGGGGCTTGCAGTTCGTCGTCTTCAGCAAACTCCTGCCCCACGAGGTCTTCGGGAAGTTCATCGTCTGCAAGTAAATCCGCTCCCGCGATGCCGGCTGCCGCTACGGGCGATTTCGCCCGTTGAGGGCGGTGACGTCGGAACCAGATGAGAAGATAAGCCGGGAAAAGAGCCATCACGAGACTGAGTCCCAGCAACATCAGAATGGCCACCTTCATGACCATTGGAATGGGAGTGCCCAGCTTCTCCAAGACCACCATCAAGAGAAGGTAAAATAGAATGCCTCCTGGAATGGCCGCTGTCAGAGATGTTCCAGCTAATCCCAATTTTCCCACAGCCAGTCCCTCGCGATTTTGCGTGTATTGTTGATCTGCTTCCAATTTGCCGAAACACATGTGCGTTGAAAACGCTGTGTGATCGGGAAACCGGCCCTGTTTTTTCGTGCTTCATCAACGTTCAAATCGGGGTTGAAGAGAACGCCAGCCCGGCAACGACGTGCGTTTCCGCCCTGGTGTCCCCGAAATTCAAGCCCGGACAGAGCACTCGTGTTGCACCGCAACTTGGGGTTCGGGCCGGTTTCTCGCAATTCCGCTCCGTCGTCGCTCACTTCGTATTTTTCTAGTGCTTTGTCAATTTAAAAAATTCGGATAGGTCTTAACAGTCCGTTGAAAATGTACAGACAGAAAAGCCTGCACCACCAGGGCCTGTAGAACCACCGAAAGAAGTGGGCCGGATATTTCTGTCTGACTGAGATTTCCTGTTTTCAACAGACTGTTAACACAAAGTCCGACAACGGAGGACGTTTCGCGATCACGTACCCTGAATCCAAGCTCTGACAGGGCACTAGCGCGTTTTTCTAAATCTTATGAAGGCCTTGGCTCCAAAAGCTGTCAGGACAGAATGGCGGCCATACTTTTTTTGAAAATCGAGTTTTTAAGGAGTTGAGGCACTGCGATTCCGGCCAAAGTTTCCAGAACCGGGAAAAACCGGCGATCATTGCTGCAATTACCGGCAAGACTGCTACATGTCGAATTTGAATCTTCGGTAGTTGTTTCCAATTTCGTTGTTTTCTATAGTGCTCTGTTCGAAATTTCGACTTTTTAGTGGCTGGAAGTATGTCCGTTCCGCAATCCAGGCGAGATGGAATTCTGTTGCAGCAGCAACAGTTTCTGTTTCTGTTCGTTTGGAGGAGTAGGAGATCTCCAGTGGACTGCGGTTCCTTTTGTGAAACACGGCTTGGACGATGCGTTTTTCCCTGATCGATAAGATCACACAACTCCACCCTGGAGAGTCCTTGACAGCCATCAAAACGCTGTCCTTGGCGGAAGAGTATCTGCAGGATCATTTTCCGGGTTTTCCCATCATGCCGGGTGTGCTGATGGTCGAAGCGATGGTGCAGTCCAGTGCCTGGCTGATGCGTGCCAGCGAAGAATTCCGATATAGCACAGTATTGCTGAAGGAAGCACGGGCCGTGAAGTTCAACAGTTTTGTGTCACCGGGCCAAACTCTGGAGATCTCGGTCAAGGTCCACAAAAAAGCAGAGAATCTTTGGACATTCAAAACTTCCGGGAATGTAAATGAAGTCAATGCGGTGACTGCGAAGTTGACACTTGAGCAGTATAATCTGGCTGATCAATCTCCGGTGATGAAGTCCGCTGATGAAACACAAATTACCAGTTTAAAAGGATTGTTTGCGGTACTATGGTCGCAACCTTCGTCTTAGGTCGGTTTGGTCTCTCATGTGCCTGCGTCGAAAAGGTTTCACGTGATGAAAGGCTGAATGTCGCGAGGCAAGTCCGCAACAAGGTTTACAAAAACGCACTCGTGCCCTGTCAGGGCTTGGATTTCGGGTACGTGATTGCGAAATGTCCTCCGTTGTCGGACTTTGCGTGAAGCCCGACCCGAATTTTTTAAAATTGACGAAGCACGAGTGGAAATCTTAAAAACTGGTCAAAGTCAGGCATTCGGACCACAGTGCGGAATTCTCCGCTGCAGAAGAAAGCAGGATCATGAGTCAAACAGCACGTACAGCGCTGGTCACCGGCGGAAGCCGCGGGATTGGGAAGGCGATTGTTGAAAAACTCGCTGGACAAGGGATCAAAGTGGCGTTTGTTTATCAGTCGAGTAAAGACTCGGCCGAGAAAATTGTCTCGGAATTAACCGACAAAGGTCATGACGTGCTGGCCTTGCAAGGGGATGTGGCCATCAAAGCCGATGCGGATCGCATTGTGGCAGCGGTGATCGAGAAGTGGGGACGGTTGGATATTCTCGTCAATAATGCAGGCATTATTCGTGATGGTCTGCTGGCAGTCATGGAAGAGGATTCCTGGCTGGCGGTCATTAACACAAATTTGAACAGTGTTTATAATTTCTGCCAGGGAGTCATGCGGCAGATGATGTCCCAACGTTATGGAAGGATCATCAATTTATCGAGTGTGGCGGCTGAATTCGGCAACCAGGGACAGGTGAACTATGCGGCCAGCAAAGGAGGCATTCAAGGGCTGACGCGATGCCTTGCTACCGAAATTGGTCGCAGAAACATTACTGTCAATGCCGTGGCTCCTGGATTTATTGAAACAGATATGACCGAGGCCGTTCGTTCCGTGGCAGAAGCAGACCTCAAAAAGCAGATTCCGGTTCGCCGACTGGGAAAACCCGAAGATATTGCCAATGCGGTGTCCTTTCTGGCCAGTGATGAAGCCAGCTACATCACCGGTCACGTGCTGGTTGTCGACGGCGGGCTGACACTGGGCGGATTCTAGGGGCGGATTCTAGACCAGTTTGGTCGATCATGTGCCCGCGTCGAAAGGGTTTCACCTGATGAAAGACTGAATGCCGCGAGTGCCCTGCCAGGGCTTGGATTTAGGGTCCGTGGTCGCAAAAGACCCTCTGTTGTTCGATTTTGCATTTAGGCTGGCCCCGATTTTTTAGCTGACAATGCACTGGTGTTGTATCACAGCTTCAGCAAAATGTATTCGGTTCGAGACGCTCACCGTCGTCTGCGATGCTGATTAGGTCTGAAATCTACGGTGAGTTTTTGTTTGAACCGATGTGTTCAGAGATCCAACTGGGAGGTTGAGAAAATGCCGAGTGAAGAACAGATTTTTTCCAAAGTCCAGGAGATCCTGGTAGACGCCTTGGGTGTCGATGACGATGAAGTGACCGCTGAAGCCACATTGATGGGCGATCTGGGAGCCGAATCGATCGACTTCCTGGATATCGTTTTCCGTCTGGAGAAAGCATTCGACATCAAAATTCCTCGTGGCGAACTGTTTCCTGAAAATCTGATGTCTGCCGACTCGGGTTACGTCAAAGATGGCCAGATCACTCCGGAAGGGATTCAGGAGTTCCGCACTCGGATGCCGCATGCCAATGTCGACAAACTGGCGGCAGATCCCAAAGTGGCCAATGTGCAGGATCTGTTCACCGTGGACATGGTCAGCAAGTTCATCGCCAGCAAATTGAAATAAGAGACTCTGAATTACGACCGATCAATGTTCTCTCAACAGACAGGTGCTGTGTTACAGCACTCTGCATTCTTGTGCAACATGAATGGCATTGGTGGTGACAGAGAACTGGAAAGAGAACAGGAATCTGGTCATGCCGGTGCCTGAATGTGATGCCGCATACCATTGCGTGTGCGGCTCACGTGGGGGTGTTTCAGCATGTTTTGTGCATGTGAGACCAGTTTGGTCTCTCATGTGCCCGTGTCGAAACACATCCACCGCGGGCACATGCGAGAGCGACTTGCTCTGAGCACTGCCGTGCGGGCTTCATCAAACAATAAACAATCGGTATCAAACAATCAGTCCAAACCCGTTCGCTGCAGACTCAGGCGAGAGCAACTTGCTCTCAGGTCGGTCGGCAAGCTGCTTTTAACCTGGAAGAATTGATGCGTTGGTTTTGGATCGATAAATTCATTGAGTTTCAAAGCGGTCGACAGGCCAGGTCGGTCAAGAATGTTTCGTTGGCAGAAGAGCACCTGCATGACCATTTCCCCGGTTTTCCGGTGATGCCCGGATCGCTGATTATGGAGGGGATGGCTCAAACAGGCGGAATTCTGCTGGGGGAGAGTCACCAGTTTAAATACTTGGTGTTTCTGGCCAAGATTCCGAAATTTATTTCGCACCGCCCGGCGCGTCCGGGTGATCAGATCGTTTATACCGCGACACTCATGGAGTCTCGGGACGAGGGGGGGATGACCTCTATCACCGCCCATTGTGGGGATGAACTTGTGGCGGAAGCAGAAATTGTCTTCGCCCATCTCAGCGAATCCGAAGCCGGAATTCCGGCTGGGGTCAGCCAGAAGAATGTGGTGGAGATGGGGCTGGCCAGCCTGCTTTCCGAAATGAAAGTGCAGTCACTCCCTTCATGATTCCGCAGATGTCCGCATTACGCGTCTCGACCGGGTTGGGGTGCCAGTACGCTGGAGAAGACCGGCCTGCGTGTGGTTGGTTGCTCCACTTCTGCCCGCAGGTCTGCCATCACCGCTTCGAGTTCGTGCCGGGGGTAGGTCCCCAGAAATTCGACGTTCTCGTTGCGGCACACGTCTCGGATGGTGATTAGCTCTTCCCCTTGCAGGACGAGCAGAAAATGTCCGCATTCCGTGCTCAGGACCGAAACGACTTCGCGCTTCAGGAAGGCATATTCGTCTGCCCGGCTGGGTGAGGTGCGCCAGACTTCGTCTCGACGTGATCGAAAGAGTGCGACGTGATCGTCTCGATGAAACGGTGTGACCAGGTAGTTCATGGAAAGATCCCCGCAACCAGAGAATTGCCGTCGTTCCGAATGAATGTGGTGATACGGCTGTCGATCTCCTTCTATCGATGGGTGGCTGTAAGAACTTGCAAACTCCTGATGGAAATCGTTTCTTTACAGTGCAAACCGGTGATGTTGAGAAACCGTTCGCACGGCTTGAGTGAATTGTTTCTCACTGTGTCCGCGACAGGCCGATTGCTTTGTCAGCCTTCCTGCGTAATGACGGTATGGTCCAGTTGGGACAGTGCTCCCAGGTTGGTGGAGACAAGTGTCGATGCCAATGTTTCGTCTTCTTCGGCAGAAAGATTGTTTCGCGATTGCTGGTCTTCCATGTATTGCTTCCACCAGCGGGTCGCATCGTTGTTCGACCAGGGTTGGCAAGGAACACACTTCGAAAGTGCATGTGCCAGCTCCAAGGCGGAAGCAGGACGGTCTCCCGGGTTCTTCTGCAGGCAGGACATCAGGATGCGTTCCAACTCCGCAGAGATCGGGGCGTCACAACGTTCTGTCGGGGGCAGGGGCGTGGACCGCATATGCTGGTGCAGCACATCCAGAACGGTTCGACCGGTGAAAAGAGGAGTCCCTGTCAACAGGTAATATCCCACGGCAGCAATGGAATACAGATCGCTGCGGGGGCAGATGGTCTCGCGTCCCTGGGCTGCTTCGGGGGACATATAAAGTGGGGTTCCCACGACTCCGCGTGAGTGATCCGATGCGACGTGGCTTTCGTGGCTGATGGTGGTCACCAGGCCGAAATCCAGCACGGTGACATGATCCGGCCAGTTCGGTCGCTGTGAAAGCATAATATTTTCGGGTTTAATGTCCCGATGGATCAGGTCCATTTCGTGGGCCTCCGAAATGGAGCCGCATGTCTGTTGCAGCAGGGCAAGGACCCGTCCATCCGGTAACCGGCCTTCTTTTTTGACCAGATCGCCAAGCGTCAGGCCTTCGATCAGCTCCATGGCATAATAGAACAGATCGTCCGGGGTATGCCCGAAGTCAAAGATAGAGACGGTATTGGGATGGCGGAGCCGTGATGTCAGTTGAACTTCCTGTTCAAACTGTGCGATTGATTCATTGTTCGTCCGATCAGCACGAAGGATCTTGACGGCGGCCGGTCGGCGCAAACGGATATGCCGGGCGCGGAAGATGGCTCCCATGCTGCTTTCTTTGAGTTTCTCTTCCAGCACATAATTGCCGAACTGCCGGCCGGGAGAGACGGCTTGTCGACGGCGGTGGTCCAGCTGGTCGAGCATTGCGTTCTGCAGGCGCCGTACAAGAGAGAGTGGATGATGGAGTGTTGAGCTGAGTTCATGCACTGATTCATCCACGGCCTGTGCGATTTCCATCACATGGAACTGGCTGTTGATGGCGTGCAGATCGATGAGGCGGGTCACTCCATCGGGAGATTGCCGCAGGATATCCATGAGCATGGCTGCACAACTCGGCGGAAATGCGGGGGGGGGAATCATATTTCCCACCAGCAACTGTTCCGGTGAATCGTGATGCTGGAGAACCGCCAGCGCGAGGTTATCGGAAAACCCCCAGTTCAGCAGGATCTTGGCGGTGATTTCGGCATGCGTCCAGCCGAACTTCTCTTTTTCGTACGAGGCCAGAGACTCATGGTCGCTTTGATGCAGATATTCGTGATATTCCACCTGGTAGCGTGATGTTAACAGGGGCAGCAGAATGTCCTG
>Ga0182739_1003355_pt1 | contig 14079 bp, 11 predicted proteins | sample eDN5th30CBELigBY_FD_128873 | JGI IMG/M metagenome (GOLD analysis project Ga0182739, IMG submission 128873) | Enriched backyard soil microbial communities from Emeryville, California, USA - eDNA 5th pass 30_C BE-Lig BY (version 2) (version 2) | ecosystem: Environmental > Terrestrial > Soil >... | reverse complement strand
GGGCGGCGCGCTGCTGGATGGCTGGCTAAAGAACGGGCTGGAGCCGCGGGCGGTTCATGTGATCGATCCCAAGCCGCGCGCGGATCTGTCGGCATTGGGTATTTCGGTAAACGGTGAATTGCCGTCCGATCCCGCCGTCCTCGTCATCGCGGTGAAGCCGCAGATGATGGCCGACGTGCTGCCGAAGCTGACTGTCGGGGCGGATACGCTGGTCCTGACCGTCGCGGCGGGTGTCACCATCGCCGCCTATGAGGCGGCGTTCCCGCAGTCTCCGGTAGTGCGCGCGATGCCGAATACTCCGGCAGCGATCGGGCAGGGCATCACCGCGATCATCGGCAATGCCAAGGCGGGCGAGGCGCGGATAGCGCTGGCCGAGGTGCTGCTTTCCGCCGTCGGTCGCGTCGTGCGGCTGGAGGCCGAGGAGCAGATGGATGCGGTGACGGCGCTTTCGGGATCGGGGCCTGCCTATGTCTTTCACATGATCGAGGCGATGGCTGCTGGGGGCGAGGCCGAGGGGCTGTCGCCGGAACTGGCGCTGGAACTGGCGCGCGCGACGGTGGCCGGGGCAGGGGCGCTTGCCGTCCATGAGGACGAGGATCCGGCGGTGCTGCGCGAGAACGTGACCTCTCCCGGTGGGACTACCGCCGCGGGCCTGCGTGAGTTGATGGACCCCGAGCGCGGCCTGCCGCCCTTGATGCGGCGCACCATCGCGGCTGCCGCCGCGCGCGGGCGGGAGCTGGGGAAATGAGCGGCGCGCCCGCTGCCCCGATCGGCTGGGACGATTTCGCCGCCGTCGACATTCGCGCCGGCCGCATCCTGCGCGCCGAACCCTTCCCCGAGGCGCGCCGCCCGGCGATCAAGCTGTGGCTGGATTTCGGCCCCGAGATCGGCGAGCGCAAATCCTCGGCCCAGATCACCCGGCATTATTCGCCCGAGACGCTGGTGGGCAAGCAGGTGCTGGCGGTGGTGAATTTCCCGCCGCGCCAGATCGGGCCGTTCATGTCCGAGGTCCTGGTTCTGGGCCTGCCCGACGAGGCGGGAGAGGTCGTGCTGATCGCGCCCGACAAGCCTGTGCCGGTCGGGGGGAGGATGTATTGATGAGATTGCTGGTCACACGCCGGATGACCGAAGCCGCGGAACGCGCCCTGACGGGTCGCTTCGACACCGTGATCCTTGAGCGCGAGCAGGGCTTCACGCCCGAGGAAGCCGCACAGGCGATGCGGGATTTCGATCTGGTGATGCCGACGCTGGGCGACCGCTTTACCGCCGAGGCGTTCCGGGGCGATCTGCGCTGCAAGCTGATCGCGAATTTCGGCGCGGGCTATAATCATATCGACGTGGCGGCGGCTGCCGATGCCGGGGTGGCGGTGACGAATACGCCCGATACGGTGACCGACGCGACCGCCGATATTGCGCTGACCCTGATCCTGATGACCGCACGCCGGGCGGGCGAGGGCGAGCGCCTGCTGAGGCGCGGGGAATGGACGGGCTGGCAGCCGACGCAACTGATGGGGCGGCATGTCACCGGCGCGACGGTCGGCATCATCGGCATGGGCCGGATCGGCAAGGCGATCGCCCGGCGCTGCCATCTGGGCTTCGGGATGCAGGTGCTGTTCCACAACCGCTCGACCGTCTCGTCTCTGGACGTTCCGGCGCGCCAGACCTCGGGGCTGGAGGAGTTGCTGACGCAATCCGACTTCGTGGTGATCGCCGTGCCGGGCGGGGCCGGGACGCGGCATCTGATCGGGGCGAGGGAGCTTCAGTTGCTGGGGCCGCAGTCCTTCCTGATCAACATCGCGCGGGGCGACGTGGTGGACGAGGCCGCGCTGGTCGAGGCGTTGGAAACCGGCCGCATCGCCGGAGCGGGGCTGGATGTCTATGAGCGCGAGCCGCAGGTCTCGCCCGGTCTCACGCGATTCGAGAACGTGACCCTGCTGCCGCATCTGGGCACCGCGGCCGAGGAGGTGCGCACCGCGATGGCGATGCGGGCCATGTCGAACCTGATTGCCTTTTCCGAGGGGCGGGCGCTGCCCGACCGGGTGAACTGATGTCGCCCTCCGACCGGGCGATGGCGCTGATCCAAGCCGGAATAGCCGCCGCCGATCCGGCCGCCGCCGTCGCGCGCGGGCTGGATGCGGCGCTGGCGGACCCACCCGGACCGGGGGGGCGCTGGCAGGTCATCGCTCTTGGCAAGGCCGCCCGCGCCATGACCGGGGCCGCACTGGTGCGTCTGCCCGAGGCGGAGGCGCTGGTCGTTACCAATGCCGGGAATGACGCGCCGCTGACGGGCGCGCGCGTGCTGCGTGCGGGCCATCCCGAACCCGATGCCGATGGTGCCGCAGCCGCAGTCGAGGTCGAGCGGATCCTGCGTGCCGGCCGGCCCGAGGATCGCGTCCTCGCCCTGATCTCGGGCGGGGGATCGGCCATGCTGCCTGCGCCGGTCGAGGGCGTGAGCCTTGCCGAGAAGCAGGCGGTCAACCGGCTGCTGCTCGGCTCGGGCGCGGATATTGCGCAGGTCAATCTGATCCGGCAGAGCCTGTCGCGGCTGAAGGGCGGCGGCTGGCTGCGCCTGTCGGCGGCACCTGTCACGGCGCTGATCCTGTCGGATGTGCCGGGCGACGACCTGCGTGTCATCGCCTCGGGTCCGACGGTCGCGCCGGTGGGCAGCCGGGCCGAGGCCGCGGCGCTGGCCCGAAGGCTGGGCATCTGGGACCGGATGCCCGAGAGCGCGCGTGCGGCATTGCTGCGGCGGGACGAGACGGACCCCCTGCCGCCCGCCCGCAATATCCTTGTCGGCTCGAACGCGATTTCGGTCGCCGCCATGGTTGCGGCCGGAGCCCATGCCGCGCCGCTTCCGCTGGAAGGTGACGTGCAGGATTGCGCCGAGGCGATCTGGCAGCTTGGCTCCGGCCTCTCGCCGGGCGAGGCGCTGGCCTTTGGCGGGGAAACCACCGTGCGGCTGACCGGCGATGGCATGGGGGGCCGCAATCAGGAACTCGCTTTGCGGCTTGCCCTGCTGGCAGAGGCGCGGCCCGTGTCCTTCGACTGGGCCTTCGCGGCGGTCGGAAGCGACGGGCGCGACGGGCCGGGCGAAGCGGCGGGGGGCCTTGTCGGACCCGGCACGCCGGACGCGATCCGCGCGGGCGGCGTCGATCCGGTCGCGGCCTTGGCGCGGAACGATTCGACCCCCGCGCTCGCCGCAGGGGATGCGCTGGTGGTCACTGGCCCGACCGGGACCAATGTGGCCGACCTCGCCGTTCTGGTCCGCGCCTGAACCCTATTCCGCCGCGATGCGCGGATCATCGGGAAAGGGGCCCGGTGTCGCGACGGTCTGGGCAAAACGCGTGCGCGCCTCGCCCTCCAGATAGATGAGGCGACCGGCGCAGATCGTTGCCTCGACCTCGCCGGTCCCAAGCGAGATGATCGTCAGGTCCGCGCGGCAGCCATGATCCAGCCTGCCACGATCCGAAAGGCCCATGATCTCGGCCGGGCGGGCCGAAAGCAGCGCCCAGATCCGGGGCAGGCTCGCGAGGTCGGGACCGGCCAGCGACAGCGCCAGCGGCACCAGCCGTTCGGGCGCCCCGTCCGAGATGATCACATCGCCCAGCCCCGCGTGCAGGAAGTCACGCAGGCGATCCTCGTCCGCGGCCGAAAGCAGGACCGGGTCGCCCATCGCGCGCGCGGCGGCGGCGGCGGAATGGGCGGCGGGGCGCGCGGCAAGGCCCGCGCCGATCATCGAATGCGTCTCGCGCATGGCGCCGCCGGTATCGCCGATGCTGCCATAGCGGGCGCGGATCTCGTCCAGCGCCTCGGCCAGCCGGCAGAGATGGCGCGGCACCTCGCGCCTGCGCCCCGCCGCCGCCTCCAGTTCTGCCGCCAGATCCGCGGCCAGCATGTCCAGCCGCCCGGCCTCGATCCCGAAGGCCGGGGCATCATGCTGCATCAGGTCGCGCAGGCGCGCGAAATCGCTTTCGAACCAGGCGAGCCGGATGCCGACCTTCTGGCAGACATCGATCAATTGCTGGGTGCAGTCCGTCCGCGAGCTTTCGATCGAGAGGGCCGGGCGCAGATCGGGGACGCTGCTGCGCGGCATCGCTGCCAGCAGGGACGCCGCGCGCTCGGGGGCCTCTGCGCCGCCTTCCCATGACCAGCCCGGCGTCAGCCAGGCCGTGGTGATGCCCGAACGCGCGGCCAGTTGCGCCGATCCGCGCAGCCGCAAGCCCGCGTCATGGCCCGGCTCGGGACGCATCAGCATGTCGACGATGCCCGGCAGCACCAGATAGCCGGTCAGGTCCACGCCGGGCAGCGGGCCCTTGGCGATCCTGCCGCGCGAGATGGCGACGGATCGCTGGCGAAGTTCGCCTTCGCGCAGGATGGTGGCGCCGACCAGGCGCAGCGGGGGCAGAGAGGGCATCGCAATACTCGGCGGGGTTGTCCCGGGCAGAATGACCCCTCGGTGTGAAATGCGCATGACATTCCCGCCCGGCCGCAGGATTGCGCCTGTGCGCTGCGGTCTTGACGCCGACGGTCGCGCTGAGCAGGCTGGCCCAGGACTTGCGACGAGGTCACGATGCTGCACGCCTATGCCCGGAGTGGATCGGCGCCCGGTCTGGTTCTTCTGCCGCCGGATGCGGGGCTTGAGGAGGCGATCTGGATCGACCTCTACCGCCCCCTCCCCGAACAGGTGGCAGCCGTGACCGCCCTCGGCTACGAGGTTCCGACCCTCGAGGACATGGAGGAGATCGAGATCTCGAACCGTCTCTACATGGAGAAGGGGGTCTTCTACATGACCGGGGTGCTGCCGGGGCAATTGCCCGACGGAACCTCGCTTGCCATGCCGGTGACGTTCATCCTTGACCGCGGGCGACTGGTCACGGTCCGCCATCACGCGCCCCGGCCCTTCGCGACCTTCCCCGACCGCGCCGACCGGTCGAGCGCCGGTTGCGCCACTGCCGAACACCTGTTTCTGGGCCTCGTGGACGAGATCATCGGCCGCCTCGCCGACCTCTCCGAGGGGGTGGGCCGCGTCCTTGACGCCAGCGCGGCAAAGGTTCTGGGGCAGCCCAAGCCGGGCAATGCCGCGGATCTGGAATCCGCCCTTGTCACCATCGGCCAGCAGGCCGAGCTGATGGGCCGCGTGCGGATGGGCCTGCTGTCGATGGACCGGATCCTCGTCTATCACCACGCGGTCACCGGACAGGACAAAGAGGATTCGGCGACGCGCAGCGTGCGTTCGGCCATCCAGCGCGACATTCAGGCGCTCGAGGTCCATGCCGATTTCCTGACCTCGCGGATCGGGATGACCATCGACGCGACCATGGGCATGATCGGGCTCCAGCAGAACGAGAGGGTGCGCCTCCTTTCGGTCATCACCGCGCTGTTTCTGGCGCCGACGCTGATCGCCAGCATCTACGGGATGAATTTCCAGCATATGCCGGGGCTCGATTTCGGCCTCGGCTTTGCCATGGCCATCGGGCTGATGGCGGTTTCGGTCATCGGCGTTCTGGTCGTCCTCAAATGGAAGCGGTGGTTCTAGCCCCGCAGCGGGAAATCCTCGATACGGTGCATCCGGCCCTCGGCATCCTCGCCGACCAGCGAGACGGCGCGGACCTGCATCGGCGCCCGGATCAGCGGGTCCAGCACCGGCCCCAGCGCCGCGACCAGCGCCTCGCCCTCGGCGCGGGGCAGGCTTTTCGAAAGCGTCAGGTGATAGTTGAACAGGTCGAGGACGAAGGGATAGCCCCAGTGATCCAGATGCGCGCGGGCCTTTGCGGGCAGCGCATCGGGCTTGCGCCTCTCGCGCTCGGCAGGCGTCAGGGGCGCGCGCAGATCGTCGAGCCGGGTGACGAGGGCCTGCTCCAGCGCCACCAGCTCCACCGGCTGGCGCAGCGGCCGCAGCGCCACGAAGCCCCAGTCGCAGCTCAGCCCCAGATCCAGCGCGAAGGCCGAGAGGTGGTCGCAGATCAGCGCCGTGCGCAGCACCAGATCATCGGGCGAATGCCCCTCGGCCAGCCGGAACGGCGCTTTCAGCGTGGCGTGAAAGCCGTATCGGCGCGGAACGGAGGTGATCTCCGCCGCACTCGCCTGAAGCCCCGCGACTTCGGGCCGCGCCGGAGCCTTGCCCGTCCGCGCGTCCCAGCCAAGCCAGGCGGCGCCGAAATCGCCAAGCTCCCCCTCGGGAAGGTGATAGATCGCAAAGCGCGCGAATTTCATCCGGTTCTCCTGCCTCAGATGCATTTCCGGTCCGCGCGCGGCGAAATCCCGGCCCGGCGGGTTGTCCGCAAGGCGCGTGCAGCTTATGGCTGCTAGGGCAGGTCCACAATCGGGGACGCCGGATGAAATCCACACTGCGCTATATGACCTGGCCCTTCATCGTCACCGGCGCGGGGCTTCTCCTGGCCGGTCTGATCGGCTGGCAGTATCAGGCGACGGCGGGGGGCGCGCTGGCCTTCTTCCTGATCGCCGCCGTGCTCGCGGTGCTGGAAATCTCGCTCAGCTTCGACAATGCGATCGTCAATGCCAACAAGCTGAAGCAGATGACGCCGAAATGGCAGCGCCGCTTCCTGACCTGGGGCATCGTCATCGCGGTCTTCGGGATGCGGGTGCTGTTTCCCTTGCTGATCGTCGTCATCGCCGCCCGCCTCAACCCGGTCGAGGCGGTGCGCCTCGCCGCAACCCAGCCCGCCCGCTATGCCGAGATCATCCACGAGGCGCATCTGCCCATCGCGGGCTTCGGCGGCGCCTTCCTCATGCTGGTCGCGCTGAACTACTTCTTCGACCAGAGCAAGGATGTGGACTGGATCGCGGGGGTCGAGGCCGCGCTGCGCAAGATCGGCGAGATCCGGGGGATGGAGGTCGGCTTCGTCCTCGTCTGCGTGATGGTGGTGCTGTATTTCATGCCCGACGGAAAAGAGCACAGCTTCATTATCGCCGCGATATGGGGCGTCATCACCTATCTGCTCGTCGACACGCTGAGCCACATCCTCGACCGCTGGGGTGGCGCGCGGGCGGCGGCGCAGGGCGGCTTCGGAGCCTTCCTCTATCTCGAGGTGCTCGACGCCTCCTTCAGCTTCGACGGCGTGATCGGGGCCTTCGCGCTCACCCAGAACCTGTTCCTGATCGCGATCGGCCTCGGCATCGGGGCGATGTATGTCCGCGCGATGACGGTGATGCTGGTCGAAAAGGGCACGCTGGCCCAGTTCCGCTATCTCGAACACGGGGCCTTCTGGTCGATCTTCGTCCTCTCGATCATCATGTTCATCCAGACCCTGCGCCCGATCCCGGAATATATCACCGGTCTCCTTGGCGCCGCCTTCATCGCGGTCGCCTTCATGAACTCGCTCTCCTGGCGTCGCCGCCATCCCGACAAGGCCAATGCGAAAGCCGAATGACCGAGGGCGCACGATCCCCCTGACCGCGCGCCCTTTCACCGTTTTCCAAATACCCAAACAGCAACGCCGCGACAGGCGCGGCGCCTGCCGGGTTCAGGCCGTGGCGGCAAGCGGCCGGGTCGCCGCCTCCAGCCAGTCCCGCGTCTCGGGCGCGACCAGCGGGCCGATCAGGCGCCGGACCTGGGCGTGATAGGCGTCGAGCCAGGCGATCTCGTCTCGCGACATCAGCGCGGGGTCGATCATCCGCCGGTCGATCGGGCAGAAGGTCAGCGTCTCGAAACCCAGCATGCTGCGCCCGTCGGGGCTTTCGGCCGGCTCGACCACGATCAGGTTCTCGATGCGGATGCCGTATTCACCCTCGCGGTAATAGCCCGGCTCGTTCGAGAGGATCATGCCCGGTTGCAGCGGAATGTCCGAGATCCGCGACAGCCTGACCGGCCCCTCATGGACCGACAGTCCCGCGCCCACGCCATGCCCGGTGCCATGGTCGTAATCCATGCCCTCGGACCAGAGCGGCGCGCGCGCCAGCGCGTCCAGATGAGCCCCGGCGACGCCCTTGGGAAAGCGCGCCCGCGACATTGCGATCATGCCTTGCAGGACGCGGGTATAGGGCCGCCGGATCGCCGGGTCGAAATCGCCCATCGGCAGCGTGCGGGTGATGTCGGTCGTCCCGTCGGAATATTGCCCGCCCGAATCGATCAGCACGATGTCGCCCGGCAGGATGCGCCGGTCGCTCTGCTCCGAGACGTGGTAATGGTTGATCGCGCCATTCGGGCCCGAGCCGAGGATCGTGTCGAAGCTGACATCGATGATGCCGCGCTGGACGCGCAACTCCTCGAGCTTCTTGCAGATGTCGATCTCGGTCAGCGGATCGGTCGCAAGGGTAGGCGCGCGACCGTCCAGCCAGCAGAGCAGATCCGCGACCGCTGCCCCGTCGCGCAGATGCGCGGCGCGCATCCCCGCGATCTCGGCCGCATTCTTGCGGGCCTTCGGCATGATCACCGGGTCCTGCGCCTCGCGGATCGGGGTGTCCATGCTTTCGATCAGGGCAAAGACCTTGTCGGGCGCGGTCGCCGGATCGACGATCACCGGCCCGGCAAGATTGGTCAGCGCCGGGACCAGCGCGTCGGGCGGCAGCAAGGTCACCTCATTCCCCAGCGCCGTCCTGACCTCGGGTCCGAATTTCGCCGGATCGGCAAAGACGGCGACGCGGCCATCCTCCTCGATGATGGCGAAGGAGAGGACGACCGGGTTCTTCGGCACATCCGCCCCGCGGATGTTCAGAAGCCACGAGATCGAATCGGGCAGCGTCAGCACGGCGGCCTGCGCCTCGGCCTCGCGCAGCAGACCGGCGATGCGCGCGCGCTTCTCGCCCGCCGTCTCGCCCGCCAGCGCGTCGGGCCAGAGCCGGACCTGACCCACCGGCGGGGCGGGCTGGTCCGGCCAGATCGCATCGACCGGGTTCGTCTCGACCGGGATCAACGCGATGCCCGAACCATGCAGGCCCTTCTCGATCTCGCGGATCTCGCGCCGGGTATGCAGCCAGGGGTCATAGCCGATGCGGCCACCCTCGGGCAGCGCCTCGCGCAGCCATTCGGCGGCCTTGACCTCGGGCCAGTCGACCGGGGTGAAATGGCCAAGGTCGATTTCCGACTTGACCTGAACGCGATAGCGGCCGTCGACAAAGACTCCGGCGCGTTCCGGCGTCACGATGGCAAAGCCCGCGCTGCCGCTGAAGCCGGTCAGCCAGCCCAGCCGCGCGTCGTGGCCTGCGACATATTCGCTTTGATGGGCATCCGCGCGCGGCACGATGAACCCGTCGAGTCCGCGCCGCGCCAGTTCGCCGCGCACGGCGGCCAGCCGCGGCACATGCTGGGCCGGGTCGGAATGGCTCTCGTAACTCTGGAACATCTTAACCTCTTCGTCTTGGTTCTCAGGCAATCTTCGCCCGCCGCAGCCGGACCTCGGCGCCGGGCATGGTGCGGGCAAGGCCGTCGGCGACGGCCTCGGCGCTGCGGCGGTGATGGAATTCCTCGGCGACGCGCGCCCGCGACGCATGGGCCAGCCGTCCGGCGCGTTCGGGATCGGCCAGAAGCGCCGCGATCTCATCGGCCATGATGTCGGGGCGCTCGGGCGGGACAAGGACGGCGTCGCGGCCCGAGGTGATCAGCTCGTGATTGCCGCCGACATCGGTGACGATGACCGGCATTTCCATCGCCATCGCCTCCATGATGGCGACCGAGATGCCTTCGTTCAGGCTGGCCAGCGCAAAGACATGCGCCCGTTCAAGCCCCTCGCGCACCGCGCCTTCGCTGATCGCGCCCAGCAGCGTGACGGCATCGGAAAGACCCATGCGTGCGATCAGCCCCTCAAGATGGTGCTGGCGATAGCCGCTGCCGCCCAACTCATCCTCGCCCGCGATCTCCAGCCGCGCGTCGATGCCCCGTTCGCGCAGCATGGCCACGGTCTCGATCAGGTGGTCATGGCCCTTGATCGCATTCAGCCGCCCGCAACTGAAGATGCGCAGCGGCTCGCCGGGGGCAGGGGGCTGCCAGGGCGTGCTGCGCCGGATCTGGTCGAGGTCGACGCCCATCGGGGCGATATTGACCACCGGGGGCAGGTCCGGGCCGATCTCGCGCTCGGCCACGCCGGTCAGGAGGCGCGAGATGATGGTGGCAAAGCGCGCATGGCGCCATTTCTGGCGCTGGTTCGGGCCATAACCCTCCAGCGTCGGGCCGTGCAGCGTCAGGCTGTAGCCGGGACCGCCGAGGCGCTGGGCCAGCATCGCGACATTGGCGCTGTCGGCGCAGGAATGGACATGGATGTGATCCCAACCTTCCTCGCGCGCGATGCGCTTCAGCCGCGCGCCCATCGCCACCAGCGCCAGCATGCGCAGCCTTTGCTTTGCCCCGCCCCTGGTCTCGGCCGAAAGCGCCGCGCCGATTGCCCGCGCGGCGCCAAGCGGAGAGCGCATCATCTCGACCGCAGCGCCGGCAAGCTGGCCGCCCGAAATCGGCATGAGATAGCGGGTCTGGCGCTGCGCCTCGGCCGTCCAGCTATGCGAGGCGACCGCACGCGGCGGCGGCCGGGTCGAGACGAGTTCCGCCTCAATCCCCAGCTCGGCCAATGCCTGCCGCTCGCGCCAGAGGAAAATATGCGTCTGGCCGGGAAACTCCGGTATGAAAAAGCCAATCTTCAACACGACACGCCTCCAAGGATGCCGAAGTGGTCGCACAGGCCGCGACATCAAATCAAGCAAGCTTCGCGCGCAGTCGCCGCTCTCTCAGGCCCGCCGCAATGCGTTGGCGCCAAGCACGCGGGCGCGCTTGCGCGGGTCGGCCTCGAAAAGCGCGGCAAGCTGCTCGGTAATCGCGCCGGCAAGCTGCTCGGCATCGGTGATGGTGACGGCGCGCTGGTAATAGCGGGTCACGTCATGGCCGATGCCGATGGCCAGCAACTCGACCTGCCGCCGCTTCTCGATCATGGCGATGACGTCGCGCAGGTGCTTCTCGAGATAATTGGCCGGGTTGACCGACAGGGTCGAGTCATCGACCGGCGCCCCGTCGGAAATGACCATCAGGATGCGCCGCGCCTCGGGCCGGCGGGTCAGCCGCCGATGCGCCCATTCCAGCGCCTCGCCGTCGATATTCTCCTTCAGCAACCCCTCTTTCATCATCAGGCCAAGGTTGGGGCGCACGCGCCGCCACGGCGCATCCGCCGCCTTGTAGATGATGTGGCGCAGGTCGTTCAGGCGACCGGGATGCGCGGGGCGACCATTGGCCAGCCATTGCTCGCGGCTCTGGCCGCCTTTCCACGCGCGGGTGGTGAAGCCGAGGATCTCGACCTTCACCTGCGACCGTTCCAGCGTGCGGGCCAGCACGTCGGCGCAGATCGCGGCAATGCTGATCGGGCGTCCGCGCATCGAGCCGGAATTGTCCAGAAGCAGCGTCACCACGGTATCGCGGAACTCGGTATCCTTCTCGACCTTGAAGCTGAGCGGCATGGTTGGGTTCGCGACGACGCGGGCAAGGCGTCCGGCATCGAGGACGCCTTCCTCCTTGTCGAACTCCCAGCTCCGGCTCTGCTGCGCCTGCAGGCGGCGCTGCAGCTTGTTCGCCAGCCGCGAGACCGCGCCGCGCAGCGGCTCAAGCTGCTTGTCGAGATAGGCGCGCAGCCGCTCCAGCTCAGCTGGTTCGGCCAGATCCTCGGCCCGGATCTCCTCGTCGAATTCCTGCGTATAGACGCGGTAGTCGGGGCTTGCGTCGCTGACCGGCGGCGGGATGTCGGGCGGGCTTTCTGCCTCGGACATCTCGGCCTCGTCGGCCATTTCCTCGTCGGACTGGTCGTCCATGCTGACCTGGGCCTGACGCTCGTCCTGGGTCTGCTCCTGCGTGCGTTCGGGGGCGGCCTCGGCCTCCTCGTCCTCGTTCTGGTCGCGGGACTGGTTGTCGCCCGATTCCTCGTCCTGCTCGGCGCTGTCCTCGGCCTCGTCCTCCTGCGGCTCGTCCGGGTCCTCGCCCAGCTGGTCGCCATAGCCGAGGTCCGAGATCACCCGCCGCGCCATCCGCGCGAAGGCCGCCTGATCCGAAAGGACGGTATTCACCTCCTCGAGATCCGCGCTCGCCTGCGCCTCGACAAAGGGCCGCCAGAGGTCCGCGACATGCTGGGCGGCAGGGGGCAGGGCGCGTCCGGTCGCCATCTGCCGCACGATATAGCCCGCCGCGACGGCCAGCGGCGCATCGGCCGGGGCCTTGATCTGGCCATAGCCCTTGCGCTCGGCCTCCTGTCCCAGCTTCGCGTCGATATTCGAGAGCGCGCCCGGCATGTCCCGCGCACCCAGCGCCTCGCAACGCGCCGTCTCCATCGCCTCGTAGAGGTCGCGGGCCATGGGTCCGGCGGGGGTGTATTTCGCATGTGTCGCGGCGTCGTGGTGGCGCAGCTTCATCGCCAGCGCATCGGCGGTGCCCCGCGCCAGCAAGACCTCGTCCCGGGTCAACCGGCGGCTGACCTGCGGCAGGCGCATGGTATCGCCCGAAACCCCGGGGGGATCGGCCGAGAAGGTCACGTTCAGCTCATGCTCCTCCGCCAGCGCGCGCGTCGCCTCGGTCAGAGCCCTCTTGAACGGATCGGCGGGGTTGTCGGACTTTTTCATGCCTTGTTTCTGAGCCAGATTCCTGCCGCTGTCGAGGGGGGCAGCGGGCCGAAGCGGCATGTCGGCAGGCTGACCGGTCTGATCGGGACGATGCCGGGCCATGGCGGCGGTCAACGGCTGGCGCGGCGGCTCCCGCGGATGCCGTGGAACCGGTTTGCCGTCGGGGGCCGAGGCTTGCGTCGGGGCAGCTCAGTTCGTCTGGAGAAGCCCCTTGCCGACCAGATCGTCGATCATGCCGATGCAGCCGAAATACTGGTTGTCGAGCGCCGTCTGGAAGGCGGCTTCCTGCTGCGCATTCCCCCGGCTCTTGCCGTATTCGGATGCGATCTTCTGACGGATCGTCTCTGCACCATCCTCGAACCGTTCGACGGTCATGGCCGGGTCGAGCCGGCCTGCGGTGGCCGGCAGGGCCGGGGCGGCCGCGCCGAAGAACGCACCCGATTCCGGGGGCGCGACCGCGATCCGGCTCTCGGCCATGAATTGCCAGACCGCAGCGCAGACAACGGCATTTCCCGCTGTCGCGTCATGATGCGGGCGGTTGCCCACATCATAGCGCTTGGGCGCCTCGACGGCCGAGGCTGCCGTTGCCGATAGGATCAGGATCAGAGTGGCAAGCCGTGACATCAGCCAGCCTTCACCGCCGCGCTTTCCGGCAGCTCCTCGTCAAACAGGCGCTGATAGAACTCGGCCACCGTCTGGCGCTCAAGTTCGTCGCATTTGTTCAGGAAGGTCAGACGGAAGGCATAGCCCACATTGTCGCCGAAGATACGGGTGTTCTGGGCCCAGGTGATCACCGTGCGCGGGCTCATCACCGTCGAGAGGTCGCCCTGCATGAAGGCGGTCCGGGTCAGGTCGGCCAGCGTCACCATCTGGTTGATGATCTTGCGGCCCTTCTCGGTGTTGTAGGTCGGGTTCTTGGCCAGAACGATCGCGGCCTCGGCGTCGTGGCTGAGATAGTTCAGCGTCGAGACCAGCGACCAGCGGTCCATCTGGCCCTGGTTGATCTGCTGGGTGCCGTGGTAAAGGCCGGTCGTGTCGCCCAGACCCACCGTGTTCGCGGTGGCGAACAGGCGGAAATAGGGGTTCGGCGTGATGACCTCGTTCTGGTCCAGCAGCGTCAGCTTGCCGTCGGCCTCCAGCACGCGCTGGATCACGAACATCACATCGGCGCGGCCGGCGTCATATTCGTCAAAGACGATGGCGGTCGGATTGCGCAGCGCCCAGGGCAGGATGCCCTCATGGAAAACCGTGACCTGCTTGCCATCGATGAGCTTGATCGCGTCCTTGCCGATCAGGTCGATCCGGCTGACGTGGCTGTCGAGGTTCACACGCACGCAGGGCCAGTTCAGCCGCGCCGCCACCTGCTCGATATGGGTGGATTTCCCGGTGCCGTGATAGCCTTGGATCATCACCCGGCGGTTATAGGCAAAGCCCGCCAGAATCGCCATCGTGGTGTCGGGATCGAACTTGTAGGTCGGGTCAAGCTCGGGCACGCGGTCGGTCCGTTCGGCAAAGCCCTTGACCCTCATGTCGCTT
>Ga0182739_1003354_pt1 | contig 14080 bp, 13 predicted proteins | sample eDN5th30CBELigBY_FD_128873 | JGI IMG/M metagenome (GOLD analysis project Ga0182739, IMG submission 128873) | Enriched backyard soil microbial communities from Emeryville, California, USA - eDNA 5th pass 30_C BE-Lig BY (version 2) (version 2) | ecosystem: Environmental > Terrestrial > Soil >... | reverse complement strand
GACACGCAGCGCGCGGACCGGGGCGGCGCGATCCTGCTGCTGGCGGGAGTGGTCAACGTACCCATTATCTATTTCTCGGTGCAGTGGTGGAGCACGCTGCATCAGGGCGCGTCCATCAACCTGACTGCCGCGCCCAGCATGGCGCGGATCATGGTCACCGCCATGCTGCTGATGGTCGCCGCCTTCTGGCTGTACAGCGCGGCGGTGGCGCTGGCGCGCGTGCGCGGCATCATCCTGGAGCGCGAGCCCGGCGCCGTGCAGGCGGGCGGCGAGATGGCAGCGGGACAGACCGGCCCGCGCGGCGCGCGCACGGAGGCGAAATGAGCTGGGAAACCCTGTTTTCGCTGCAGGGCCACGGCCCGTACATCCTGGGCGCCTACGGCGTCACCATCCTGCTGATGGGGTGGGAGGCGCTGTCGCTTTGGCGGCGCGCGCGCCGCGCCCGGCGGCAGCGGGACGAATCCGGCAGTCTCGCCGGCAGGACCCGTCCATGAGCCCGCGCAAGCGCCGCGCGCTCGCCGTCCTGGGCGGTCTCGTCCTGCTGGGACTGGCCACCGCGCTGGTGCTCAACGCCCTGCAATCCAATCTGGTGTTCTTCTTCAGCCCGACGCAGGTGGCGGCCCGCGAGGCGCCCAGCCAGGGGAGCTTTCGCGTGGGCGGCCTGGTCGAACAGGGTTCGCTGCGCCGTGAGGCCGACGGCCTGACCCTGCGCTTTGCCGTGACCGACACGGCCCACGCCGTGCCCGTCGCCTACCAGGGGCTGCTGCCCGACCTGTTCCGCGAAGGCAAGGGCGTGGTCGTGGCCGGCAAGATGGGCCGTGACGGCGTATTCCGCGCCACCGAGGTGCTGGCCAAGCACGACGAGAACTACATGCCGCCGGAAGCCGCCGCGGCGATCAAGCAGGCGGAGGCGCGATGATTCCCGAGATCGGTCTCTTCAGCCTGATCCTCGCGCTGCTGGTGGCGCTGGCGCAGGGCATCCTGCCGCTCATCGGCGCGGCCGCCGGCTGGCAGGCGGGGCTGCGCGTGGCGCGGCCTGCCGCCATGGGCCAGTTCGCCCTTACGGCGCTGGCCTTCGCCTGTCTGGCATGGTCCTTCGTGCACAACGACTTTTCCGTGCTGTACGTGGCCGCGAACTCGCACGCCGACCTGCCGCCCGCGTACCGCTTCGCGGCGGTCTGGGGCGGGCATGAAGGGTCGCTCCTGCTGTGGCAGACCCTGCTGACGGCCTGGACGCTGGCCGTGGCGCTGTGCAGCCGGCGGCTGCCTCTGGCCTTCGCCGGCCGCGTGCTGGCGGTGATGGGCTGGATCAGCGTGGGCCTGCTGCTGTTCATGCTGTTCCTGTCCAACCCGTTCGAACGCCTGATTCCGCCCGCCATGGCGGGCCGCGACCTGAATCCGCTGCTGCAGGACCCGGGCATGATCGTGCATCCGCCCATGCTGTACATGGGCTATGTGGGCTTCTCGGTGGCATTCGCCTTCGCCATCGCCGCGCTCCTGTCGGGCGAACTGGACGCGCTGTGGGCGCGCTGGGTGCGCCCCTGGACCCTGGCCGCGTGGACGTTCCTCACCATCGGCATCCTGCTGGGCAGCGCCTGGGCCTATTACGTCCTGGGCTGGGGCGGCTGGTGGTTCTGGGACCCGGTCGAAAACGCCTCTTTCATGCCCTGGCTGGCGGGCACGGCGCTGATCCATTCGCTCATCGTCACCGAGCGGCGCGGCGCGTTCCGCAGCTGGACCGTGCTGCTGGCCATCTGCACGTTCTCGCTCAGCATCCTGGGCACCTTCCTGGTGCGCTCGGGCGTGCTGACCTCGGTGCACGCCTTCGCGGTGGACCCGGGCCGGGGCCTGTACATCCTTGCCTTCATGACGGTGATCGTGGGCGGATCGCTTGCGCTGTATGCCTGGCGCGCGCCCTCGGTCGGGCTGGGCGGCGGCTTTTCGCTGCTGTCGCGCGAATCGCTGCTGCTGTCGAACAACGTGGTGCTGACGGTCGCGGCCGGCTCGGTGCTGCTGGGCACGCTGTATCCGGTCGTGCTGGACGTCCTGGCCTGGGGCAAGATCTCCATCGGCCCGCCCTATTTCGAAGCTGTGTTCGTGCCGCTGATGACGCCCGCTATCTTCCTGATGGGCGTGGGCCCGGTCGCGCGCTGGAAGCAGGCCGAGGTCCCCGACCTCGCCAGGCGGCTGAAGGCGGCGTTCGGGGTCAGCGTGCTGACGGCGGTGCTGGCGCCGCTGGCCATGCCCGGGCCGCCGCGCTTCGGATCGCCGATGATCGTGCTGGGCCTGTGGCTGGCCGCCTGGTCCATCGCCAGCGCCGCCGCGCACGCGTGGCAGCGCATTACGGATGGCGAAGGCGAGGTGCTGCGGCGGCTGGCGCGCCAGCCGCGCTCCTGGTACGGAATGCTGCTGGCGCACGCGGGCGTGGGCGTCTTCATCGCGGGCGTCACGCTGGCCAACGGCTACGAAGTCAAGCGCGAGCTGCGGCTGGAGGTGGGCGCGTCCCACGAAGCGGGCGGCTACGGCTTCACGTTCGCCGGCATCGGCCCGGCAGCCGGACCCAACTACAGCGCCCAACGCGCCGTCTTTCGCGTCACGCGCGACGGCAGGCCGGTGGTCACGCTGTATCCCGAAAAGCGCCTGTATACCGTGCAGGACATGGCGCTCAGCCAGGCCGACATCGACAGCGGCTTTTCGCGCGACCTCTTCGTGGCCCTGGGCGAACCGGTGGGCGAGAACGCCTGGACCGTGCGCATCCAGGTCAAGCCCTTCATGACCTGGATCTGGACGGGGTGCATCCTGATGGCGCTGGGCGGGCTGCTGGCGGCGGGCGACGGCCGCTACCGGCGTACGCAGCAGGCCGGCGCGCGCAAGGCGGACAGCGCCGCCGTCCCGCAGGCCCGTGGCGCGGCTGCCGGGCGTGCCGCGCGGGAGGGCTATTGATGCTGCGCTATCTGCTGCCGCTGGCCGCGTTCCTGGCGATGGCCGTGTTCCTGGCGATGGGCCTGTCGCGCGACCCGCGCGCGGTGCCGTCGGCGATGATCGACAAGCCCGCCCCCGCCATCGGGCTGCCCGACCTGCTGGAACCGGGCCGCACGCTGGACGTGGAGTCCCTGCGCGGCAAGGTCTGGCTGCTGAACGTGTGGGCGTCCTGGTGCGGTCCCTGCAAGGACGAGCTGCCGGTGCTGCGCGAGGCCGCGCAGCGCCACGGCATCGCGCTCTACGGACTGAACTACAAGGACAAGCCCGACGAGGCGCGCGCATGGCTGGCGCGCAACGGCAATCCGTACCTCGCGTCCGCCAGCGACGCCGACGGGCGGGTGGGCATCGAATATGGCGTCTACGGGGTGCCCGAGACCTTTGTGATCGACGGCGACGGCCGCATCCGCTACAAGCACCTGGGCCTCATCACGCCCGAGCTCTGGCGCACGCGCCTGCAACCTGTTATCGAGGCGCTGCAATGACCGCGCCACGTATCCTGCCCCACGCGCCACTGCTGCGCCTGCCGTCGGCCGCGTTGCTGATCGCCGTGGCGACCGCGCTGCTGGGCATGCTCCTGGCCCCGGCGGCCCTGCACGCCGAGCCCGCGCCTGTCCCTGCACTGTCCGCCGACCAGGAACAGCGGGCCGACCGGCTGGCGCACGGCCTGCGCTGCCTGGTCTGCCAGAACCAGACCCTGGCCGAATCCAATGCGCCGCTCGCGCTGGACATGCGCAAGCTCATCCGCGACCAGCTTGCCGAGGGCAAGACCGACGCGCAGGTCATGCGCTTTTTCCAGGACCGCTATGGCGACTTCGTCCGCTACGACCCGCCCTTCAAGCCGGCCACCTGGCTGCTCTGGCTGGGCCCGTTCGCGCTGCTGGCGCTGGGCTTTCTGGTCCTGGCCCGCACGCTCAAGCGGCGCGCCGGCATGCGCGCGCCGCTGACCGCCGACGAACGCGAGCGCGCCGCCCGCCTCCTGGATTCCGGCTCATGACCACGCTGTGGCTCGTCGTCCTGGCCCTGCTGCTGGCCACGCTGTTCTGCCTGGTGCCCCCGCTGCTGCGCCGCCCGCCGGGTTCGGACGACGCCCCGGGCTTCCCCCCGGAGGACGCGTCGGACGCCGGCGTGCGAGCGTTCTATCTGGCCCAACGCGACCAGTTGCGTCGCGACCTGAACGACGGCGCCCTGACGCCGCAGGCGCACGCCCGTGCCGACGAGGAGCTGCAGCGCGAACTGCTGCAGGACCTTGCCCTGCGCAGCGGTCCCGGCGCGCGCCGGGGCGGACAGCGTGCGGGCATCGTCGCGGCCTGCCTGCTCACCGTGGCCGTCCCGGTCGCCGCCGTGCTGCTGTACGGACAGCTCGGCAATCCCCGCGCGGCGGCCATGTTCGCGCTGCCGCAAGCGGCCGAGCCGCACGCGGCGCAGGCGGGCAACGACATGGCGCTGGCCATCAACGCTTTGGCCCAGCGCCTGCGCGCCGCGCCCGACGATGTCGATGGCTGGTACATGCTGGCCCGCTCCTACGAGACGCTGGGCCGCTACAACGATGCGGTGGCCGCCTACCAGCAGGTGCTGCGGCGGGTGCCCGGCCAGCCTGCCGTGCTGGCCGACCTGGCCGACGCGCTGCTGTCGGCGCGGCAGGGTCGGCCCGACGAGGATTCCATCGCCGCCGTCGCGCAGGCGCTGGAGGCGGAACCCGACCAACCCAAGGCGCTGGCGCTGGCCGGCATGATGGCGTTGCGGCGGGGCGACGCCGCCGAGGCCCTGACGCACTGGGAGCGGCTGCAAGCCCTGCTGCCGCCGGATTCCGAGGCCGCGCGCCAGATCCAGACCAATATCTCGCAGGCGCGCGCCATGGCATCGGCGCCGGGCGCGCCGGGGTCCCCCCCGGCGACCTCGCCCTCCGCTGCGCCAGCGGCCACCGCCACCACTGCCGCCACCACCACCGCCCCCACGCCCGCCGCGCCCGCCCGCATCAGCGGCCAGGCCCGCATCGCCGAGGCGCTGCGCGGACAGGTCCGACCGGCCGACACCGTCTTCATCCTGGCGCGGCCGGTGGACGGCCCGCGCATGCCCGTCGCCATCCTGCGGATGCGTGTGGCCGACCTGCCGCACGCCTTCGTGCTGGACGACAGCACGGCGATGTCGCCGGACGCCACCCTGTCGAAGGCGGGCACCGTGCGGGTGGAGATCCGCGTCAGCCCGTCCGGCAACGCCGCCGCCCAGGCCGGCGACCTGAGCGGCGTGCTCAATGACGTGGCCACGCGCGCCGAAGGCCTGGAACTGGTGGCCGACACCGTCGTGCGCTAGCGGCCGCGCCATTGCCGGCGCCGGCCGCGCCGTGCGATCAGGCCCGCTCGATCCGCGCCGGCAGGCCCTGCCGCACCGCCGCGCCCGACACCCAGTCGATCCACACGTTGGCATGCGCGCCGCGCGTGGCGTCGGCAAAGCCCAGGTCGTTCAGGTTGACGCCCGCCCCCAGCGCCGGATCGTGCGGCATCGGCTTGCCGTCCACCACGTGCGCGCGGGCGCCCAGCTCGGTATGGCCGTAGCCATGCTCGATCCCCACCGCGCCCGGCTGCACGCCGTCTCGCAGCAGCGCCAGCCCCGTCACCGAACCGCCCGGCGTCACGATGCGCACCGCGTCGCCGTTGCGGATGCCCAGCCGTTCGCCGTCCTGCCGGTTGATCGACACCGGGTTGTGCGGATGCACCTGGCGCAGGCGGTTCACCCCGATCGACAAAGAGCTCATCAGGTTGGACTTGAACGAGCTCAGCAGGAACGGCCAATCGTCGCGCGGATATTCGTCCCGCACGTCGCGCCCGTCCGCCAGCCGCGTGGGATACCAGGTCGGACAGCCGCTGTAGCGCTCGCCCGTCATCGCATGACGAAAGCCCGCCAGTTCCTCGCTCCACACATGCAGCGGCCTGGCGTAGGCGGCGCGCGTGCGGCGCCCCTGCCCTGCGTCCTGCGTCCATGCGTCATCCATCCGGTCAAAGCGGCCGCCGCGGCTCATCAGCATGGCCACCTGCCGCCACTCGCCCGGCTTCAGCATGCTCTGCAGCAGCTCGCGATGGCGATCCACGCCGGTCAGCGCCATGTCGTCGTCGCTGGCCTCGCCCACCGGGCGTCCCGCCGCGAACGCAATATTGGCCATGCCGCGCAGGAAGAAGTCCTCGGGCGTGTCCAGCGCATACTTGGCGCCTTCCTTGTCGGAGATGGCGCCCGCGCCAAAGCCCGGCATGCCCAGCCGCTTGGCGCAGGCGATGAGAAAGGTCTCCAGGCACACCGGCTCGCCGCTGGCCGTGCGCGCCACGCGCGGCTGCACGGCGGGCCAGCGCACGGTGGACGCCTTCGCCACCACGTCCGCCCAGGGCGCCGACACGCCCCAGCTTTCATAGGTGACCGTGTCCGGCACGATGTAATCGGCCAGCGCATTGGTCTCGTTGATAAAGGGGTTGATCGACACCGCCAGCGGCAGCACGGCCGGATCCTTCAACTTCTCCAGCGCCACCTGCTTGAACCCCGCAATGCCGTAGACCGGGTTGCTCATGTGGTTGAACCAGACCTTGGCGCGGTACGGGTAGCCCGCCAGCGCGGACGCCAGCATCTCGGAACTGAGCCCCCCGGTGGCCGGATACCAGGGCGCGGCCGCCGGATACGCCGGCTGGCCGGCCGCCTTCTTGCGCTTGAACTCGCTGGATTTCTCGTACGGAAAGCGGTTGCGCGACAACGACACGCCCTTGGGCGTCGCCTTGTTGGCAAAGCCGGCGATGTTGTAGCGCGGCCCCGCGCCGTAGGGCGGGAACGGACCGGCGTCCAGCACCAGGCCGCCCTCCACGTTCAGGTTGCCCACCAGCGTGTTCAACATGGCGATGGCGTAGGCGGAGTAGAAGCCCGCGCCGCTCATGGTCCCGCCGTGCGCATCGGCCACCGCGCGCTTGCCATGGCTGGTAAAGCGCTCGGCCAGCGACGCGATCTTGGCTGCGGGGACGCCGCACAGCGCGGCGTATTCCTCCAGCGTCTTGCGGCGCGATTCCTCGCGCAGCAGCGTCAGCGACGAGCACACGCGCAGCGATTCGGGCGCGCCCGCCATGCCCGGGGCGGCAATGGCCTCGTCCACGAAAAGCTCAGCCGGCGTCGCGCCCGTATGCGGCGCCAGCGTGCCGTCCGCCAGGCGCACGACGTACACGTCTTCCCATTTCTCGTCCGCGTCGGCCGGGCGCGCCCAGCCCAGGTCCGCGCCGCGCAGGAACGCGCCCTGCCGCGGATGGCCGGGTTCGGCCACCACCAGGTGCGTCGCATTGGTCCACGCCGCCTCGCCCGCCGCCTGCATGGCCTGCGGCCCCGGTTGCGCCAGCATGCGCGCGTCGAAACGTTCGTTGTCCAGAATCCAGCGGATCAGGCCCATGGCCAACGCCAGGTCGCTGGCCGGATTGACGGGCACCCATTCATTGCCCGACCCCGCCGACAGGCTGGACGAGGCCGGCAGCACCGGCGACACGACCACGTAGGTGAAACCGGATTCCTGCGGCCGCACGCGCGCTTCGGCCAGTTGCCGCGCCTGGCGCTGAAACGGATTGCCCGCCTGCGCCGGCGCGGCGCCGATGAACAACCCGAAGCGCGCGTTGTCCCAGTCCGGCTTGCCGTGCGGCATGCCTTTCAGGTCGCCCAGCGCCGCGCCCGCGCCCACGCGGAAGCTCTGCCCGCAATAGGAGCCGTGATTGCTGAAATTGACCGTGCCGAAGGACTGTCCGGCAAAGCGCTGGATCAGCGGCGTGCGCCCTTCGTTGGAAGCGTCGGTGAAAAGAAATTGGTTCACCTTCGCGCCGTACTCCGGATTGGCCGGGTCCAGCGGCGTCTCGCGGTCGAAGATGGCGCGCAGGCCATCGACGTGGCCTTCGCCGAACAGGTCGCCGCCTTCGCAGACCTCCTGGACCAGTTGTTCGAAGGTGATGGTCTGCCACTTGCCCTCGCCCCGCTTGCCGACGCGCTTCATGGGCTGCAGCACGCGAAACGGGCTGTCCAATTGCTCCAGCATGGCCGAGCCGCGCGCGCACGAGGTGGCCCGCCCCTCCAGGCCGTTGTCGCCGCCCAACTGCGCGTAGACGTCGCGCACCGGCGTCTCCATGGCCGCGGGCCGCGTCGTGGCCAGCGGATGATACGGATTGCCAGCGACGCGCAGGATGCGGTTCTGGGTCGTGTCGACCCGCAGCCGCACGCCGCACTGCGTCCAGCAGCCCAGGCAGCTCGACGGGCTGACGATCTGGCCCGGTTGCGCGTCAAACGCGCCCGTCAGCGGATCGATGCGGAACTCCGGCGTGAGCGAGTTGCCCCGCACGGCATGCGCGGTCGGCACGCCGGCGCTGCCCTGCGACAGACCCTTGACCGCCTTCACGACGGTCTCGCCATACCCCGCGGCAAAGGCCGCCATGCCGCCGGCCACCATGCCGCCGCGCATCACCAGCTTGCGCCGGGCCTCATCGTGCGGCACGTCCGGGCCATCGTCCGCCGGGCGGCGCTTGTCGTCTTCGTGTTGCTTGTCCATTGCTTTCTTTTCCATGTTCTTGCGTATCGCCGCCCGTTCAGGCGGCCACGGCGCGGGCGCGGGCCGGAAGGATTTCCATGGCCCACGTCACGGCGGTGACCAGCGCCACGCACAAACCCAGCACGCCCACCATGCCCAGCAGCCCGTCGCTGCCCCAGGGCATCTCGTACAGATACAGTCCCGCGCCGTACTTGGGCACGCCCTGCACGCTCATGAAGACGACCCAGCGGAAGATCCACGCCGCGCCCAGCATCGTCAGCGCCAGCGCGGCGGACGGCAGAGGCGCGGCCAGCGTGCGCGACGGACGCTGCAACAGCGCGACGATGCAGAACGCAGTCATCACCGCGCCGGCCAGGCTGAGACGCCAGACCGGAAACGCCGCGAACAACCGGAGCGCCGCGTCGAACGACGCATCCAGCCCCAGCATCCCCAGCACCGCCCAGGCGCCCGCCCCCAGCGCGATCATCGCCACCGCCGTCACGCTCAGCCTGCGCAGCGCGTCCACCGGCATCGCCCGCAGTCCGCCCGGCAGCCAGCGGCCCACCAGGAACATCGCGCCCAGCGCGCCCAGCCAAGCCGTCAGCGCAAAGTTCAGCGGCAGGAACACGGTGTGCCACAGCGGCCGCGAGCGCAGCACCATTACCTCGGCGCCCGTGTAGACCAGGATGGACAAGGCCGACAGCGCCAGCGCCGCCGCCACCACCCGCAGCCATCCCATCCGCCCCCACCACCAGACCGCGCAGAACAGCAGCGCCAGCGATACGAAGACCGGCAGCAGCAAGGCGCCCAGCCACATCCACGACCACGGCGTGATGTGCGCATAGAAGTGCCAGAAACGCCCGGGCTGATGCAGGTCGGCCAGAAGCGACACCGGCGCGGCGATGGCGCTGACCAGCAGCACCGTCACCGCCGCCGGCAACAGCCGGCGCGCGTCGGAATCCGCCCGGCCAAAGGACGCGAAGGCGGCGGTCAGCGCCGTCGTGGCGCTGATGCCGATCAGGAAGAAATACTGCACGGCCCAGGGCAGCCAGGCGGCGTCGTAGACCGGCGTGAGCAATTCGGAGATTTGCATGAGAGTCCTCGTCGATGGCTCAATGGCCGCCGGCCAGGCGCACGCCGGCCTGGCCGTCCACCTGATGCACGAACGCGTCGGGCAGGCCGATGTAATAGACGTGGGGATCGGTCTTCATCTCGGGCTTGAGCACCTTGATATCGGCCTTGTGCTCGGCCAGCAGGCGCGAGATGGCGCTGTCGGGATCGTTCATGTCGCCGATCACGCGCGCCCCGCCCACGCAGCTTTCCACGCAGGCCGGCAGCAGCCCGGCTTCCAGGCGGTGCTCGCAGAACGTGCACTTGTCCGCCGTCTGCGTCTCGTGATTGATGAAGCGCGCGTCGTAGGGACAGGCCTGCACGCAGTAGCCGCAGCCCACGCAGCGCGCGTTGTCGACCAGCACGATGCCGTCTTCCCGCTGGAAGGTCGCCTGCACCGGACAGACCGGCACACAGGGCGGCTTGTCGCAGTGGTTGCACAGGCGCGGCAGCATGACCATCGAACACGGCCCGCCCGCATCGGGCGTGACCTCGTACTGCAGGACGGTAGTGCGGAACTGCCCGATGGGCGGCACGTTCTCCAGCGAACAGCTCACCGTACAGGACTGGCACCCGATGCATTTGCGCATGTCCACGACCATGCCGAAGCGCTTGCCGGCCATGCCGGGGCGGCGCGGCGGCTGGCCGTTCAAGCCGGGCGCGGCTTGCGCATGGATGGGAATGACGGTGGCGGCGGCGCCCAGGCCAAGCAGCCCTTTCAGGAAGCCACGCTTGCCCGGGAGAGGCGTTTCCGGGGGGCTCGTGGGGGTGTGCATCGTTAAACTCCGAAACATTAAGCTGTTACGGGAATTAACTTATCACTCGCAGTTATATAGAGCCTTGATATCTGTCAATTCGGGGACAGAGTGTGCCGGATCAGGGGGGCTGAATGCCTCGCGTCGGCGACGGCCGAACCGCCGGATCGCCGGACCGCCGCCGTCAGGCTATCGGCAGGGTCAGCGCCGGCCGCCACGCCGCCAGTTTCTGCTCGAAGCTGGCCGCCGCATGCGCCGGACTCGTCGATGGCAATTCGATGCATTCCAGGTCCGCCCGCGCCAACGCCGGCAACACGTGGCGCCGGAACATCGCCGCGGCCTTGCCGCCGTTCAGGCAGACGCGGACGATGGATGGATGGCGGGCGAGGAACGCCGGGAAATCGTTCGGCACCAGCGTCTCGCGCCGGATATCCGCGTCCAGGCTGCCCGGCCGTTCGCAGGCTTGCAGGACATCCCAGAGCGCAACGCCCCGGGCCTGCAGCGCCCGCAGGCGGGCGTCGTAATCCAGGCCCGCGTCAAAATCGAGGATGCGCGCCGCCAGGGGCCAGAATGCGTTGCGCGGATGCGCGTAATACTGCCCTTGCCGCAGCGACGCCACGCCGGGCATCGATCCCAGCACCAGCACGCGCGCGCCCTGCCCCACCACCGGCGCAAACCCCCAAACCTGTTCCTCGCGCCGCGCGGCGGCGCCATCCCTCTGCTTGTCCATGCCGGGGAGCATACCGCCGAATCTCCGCCGCCCGCTGGGCGCCGCCCCATCGTCCGACACATGGAACAGTGCTTATCGCAGGCGGGGTCTACCGGAATCGGCGTTCCGCCCTTATCTTCCTTTCTATGACGAACGGCGCCGATGGCGCCGCGCAACAGGAAACCTCATCATGAAGAAGATCCTCGGCCTGCACGCCAGTCCCCGTCCCCACTGGGTGGGCGACGGCTTTCCGGTGCGCTCCCTGTTCTCGTACAACGACAAGGGCCGCGACACCAGCCCCTTCCTGCTGCTGGACTACGCCGGCCCCGCCGAATTCGGCCCGGCCAGCCAGCCCCGCGGCGTCGGCCAGCATCCGCATCGCGGCTTTGAAACGGTCACCATCGTCTACAGCGGCGAAGTCGAGCACCGCGACTCCACCGGCAACGGCGGCGTCATCGGCCCCGGCGACGTGCAATGGATGACGGCGGCCTCCGGCATCCTGCACGAGGAATTCCACTCCCATGCCTTCACCCGCACGGGCGGAAAGCTGGAAATGGTGCAGCTCTGGGTCAACCTGCCCGCCAAGGACAAAAAGGCGGCGCCCGGCTACCAGGGCATCCTCAGCACCGACATCCCCGTCGTGGCCCTGCCCGACGGCGCCGGCACGCTGCGCGTGATTGCAGGCGCCTACGCGGGCCAGACAGGCCCGGCGCGCACCTTCACGCCGATGGACGTGTGGGACGTAAAGCTGGCGGCTGGCAAGTCGGCCACCTTCCCCATCCCCGCGGGCCGCAACAGCATGCTCGTCATGCTGCGTGGAACGGTGCTGGTGAACGGCGAATCGGTCGCGCGCGACGCGCAACTGGCGCTGTTCTCGCGCGACGGGGAAGACATCACCGTCGAGGCCAACAACGACGCGGTGTTCCTGGTCCTGAGCGGAGAGCCGATCGATGAGCCGGTGGTTGGCTACGGGCCCTTCGTGATGAACTCGCAGGAGGAAATCGTGGAAGCGATCCAGGATTTCAATGCCGGGCGGTATGGGCAGATGCATTGAGGACGCCGAGGGTATGAAGAAAAAGCCGCGCGAATTGCGCGGTTTTCTCTGCCCACGGGGCGCAAACTGTCGCCTAAATCGGCCGAAGGCCATCTCGGACGCCTGCTTCCGACGAAATACGCGCTTCGCGATCATGGCACGCAGATCGAAAGGCGAGGCCATCGCCTGCCGAATTGTTTGGAGTCCACACGATGTATGAACGTCGCGACACTGGCCTGGCGAGGGTTATGCCGAACCAACAATCCGAACAAGTCATTCAAGCCGTGCGGCGCTATGACCTTTATCGACTCATCGCTTTCCAGATAAACCCCCACGCAGGTGGCGAATTCGGGCCACGTACCGAGCCCATCTTCCAACGAGGTGAGCGGGGGGACCGCCTGCCCTGATTCGCCGACCAGCCACTCATGCACTTTTGCTTGATTCGTCACATCCCAGGCTATATGAGGGGCCAACAAGGAAAGCCGCTCTTGAAGTTCCGCCTCCTGGTCCAGACCCGCGTCCGCATCAAAATATGCGACATCCACGTCCGCCACTTTGGAGAGATCCTGAAAGCCGTGCAACGCGTCCCATACCAAAGATCTGATGACGCCCGCGCCAATGCACCAAGATGACAGTCCGAGCGAGCGTACGGTACGCAGCAAGCCCATCAGTTGGCCAGACGCGGCCACCAAGTTGCAAAGTCGTTGTTCATTGCTTGTCTGCAGGTCTGTCACGATCTGTATTTGCACCGAGCCGCCGAAAACGGGATTGTGCGGCCCGCGAGCGGTTGGCGCAATTCGCGGCGCAGTCGTGTATGGCCGTATTGCGACACAGCGACCATCATCCACAACACCTCGATAATCGCGCCACCGTGGATCGACACCGATCTCATCAAAAGAGCGGCGATCCGCGCGCTATGCCGCTGGAGGCCTTCATCGCCGAACCCATGAAAGGGCTGGCAACCGACGCGCCGGAAGTGTTCGTCGAGGCGATACGCGCCCTGCGCGATAACCCCGACAGCGGCGAACATGCGCTGGTCGATGGCTTCAACGCTGAGAACGCGGCCAATCCCATCCCCGTATAAAGCAAGCGGATCGACGCGTCCGCGTTCGCGCGGACTGCATTTTCAGAAGTGCCCGGATTGGCCGCGCAGAGGCGGACAGCCGGAGACAGCCAGACCGGTAGCCCGCGGCGGCCGTCCGTGCCCGGCGACGCGTTTGACCTAGAATGCCGGCATCGCTTTCATGCGGCGCCGCCGCCAACGACGTTGTGCCTGCTCCTACGAAGACCGTTCCGCCGGGCCGCCGCCGCTCCCGGGTTTGCGCAAGCGTCGCGCTGGCGCTGACGCTATCGACGACGTCTGCCGCCCAGGCGCAGCGGGCGGCCCCCGCATCAGCCCCGGTCAAGGCCATTCAACCGCCAGGCGGCGCCTTTGAACTGGAAGGCCAGCCGAATTCGAACCTTTACCGAATCAAGTACCGCGGCAAGCCGTACCGGCCGCTGAACGCATACCAGTTCATCCACGTCAGGGCGCTGGGCCCGACCCAGGGCGGCCAGCCGATGCTGCTGGCGGTGTCGAACGATTTCATGGGCGTGGGCACGATCCTGATCGCGGTGCAGAACGACACGCCCCTTGCGCGCGTCCTGAGTCCCACCATCGATGTGCGCGACCCGGACATGGGCCTGGCGCAGCCCGGGCGTCAGGACCTGCTGCTGTTCACCGCGGGTTCGCGGGCCTTGGTGACGTCGACCGGGCAGGTGCTGTGGTTCGAGCACCTGCTGCCCAAGGAGTACCAGCGCTCCAGCCCGCTGCTGGTGTCGGTGTCGCCGGACAATCGCCATGGCGCCCTGCTGCTCGACAACGAGATCCGGCTCAGTGTGGCGGGCGAAGGCCCCTACGCCAGCGTCCCGTTCACCAGGGCGATGCAGCGCGAGGCCTTCAATCCGGCGTGGGATCAGAGCCG
>Ga0182739_1003353_pt1 | contig 14081 bp, 10 predicted proteins | sample eDN5th30CBELigBY_FD_128873 | JGI IMG/M metagenome (GOLD analysis project Ga0182739, IMG submission 128873) | Enriched backyard soil microbial communities from Emeryville, California, USA - eDNA 5th pass 30_C BE-Lig BY (version 2) (version 2) | ecosystem: Environmental > Terrestrial > Soil >... | reverse complement strand
ATACATATTCAGCTTCCTAATTTTCGGCATAGAAAAAGTCCTTTATCATGGATAAAGGACTTTCCTATGGAGAAGATTACATAAAAAACCTTACAAACCAGCCCTTATTTAAGGGCTACATTTTAGAAACCAGCGTTATATCTGGCTTCGGAAAATGGAAGGAAGAGCCGTTCCTTAACAAACAAATTGTTGTCGTCTTCCAGATCTAATGATAAATAAAACCCAACTGGATAAAGCCAGCTGTAATTAGGTATTGAACTTTTGTCCCTAAACAGACTGACTAATTAAACGGAAAACTGCGGAACTATTTATGCAGCACTAATACTAATGAAGGAACATTTTTTCTTTAAGCCTCTGTTATATTATATGGTTGATTGTAAAGAATAATTTAAAATGAGGTTAAACCATTTTGGGAGGCAACTAATGATGACTGAACATCATGCTCGATTAACTTCGGCTGAAATCGCTTCTATTTGGACTGCATACATGAACGATAGTATGTCCAAATGTATTTTAGGTTATTTTCTAAAAGATGTAGAGGATCAAGAAATCCGTTCTATTATCCAATTTGCTTATGACCTTTCATCTTCCCATATCGAAAAACTTACCCATTTGTATCAAGAAGAACAACTGCCATTACCGACAGGATTTACAAGCGAAGATGTAAATATGGATGCCCCTCGTCTATATACTGATTCATTTATGCTGGATTTTATCGGTCATCTATCCAGATTAAGCTTAGTTACATACAGCGGCTTTATTTCAATGAGCGCTAGAAAAGATATAAGAGCATATTTTCTGGAATGCCTTACGCAAGCATCTAACTTATACGATACGGGCGCGGATGTATCCCTTTCAAAAGGATTGTTTGTTAGACCACCCTATATTGCTTATCCGACTAAATCGGACTTTGTAGACAGCAAAAAATATTTAAGCGGATTAAATCCATTTACTAATAAAAGACCGCTGAATGCAATAGAAATAGCTTACTTATATATGAATATTAAAACCAACCTCATGGGATCAAAAATTGCGTTAAGTTTTGCCCAAACATCATCAAGAGAAAAGATTCAAAAATGGATGTTAAGAGGAAAAGATATTTCAAACAAACACATTCAAATCTTTACAAAAGCACTACTAGATAACGATATACAATCACCCATGCCGTCAGACTTATCTATTACCGATTCAACAATGCCGCCTTTTTCAGATAAATTAATAATGTTTCTTATGTCATTATTGAGTGCAGCTGGTATGGGAAACTATGCAACAGCTGCTGCTGCAAGTCAGCGAAGCGATTTAGCTATGAATTATGAACGTTTATCACTTGAAATCGGTCAATATGCGAAAGATGGCGCTGACATAATGATTAGTAACGAATGGCTTGAACAGCCACCTGGAACACTGGATAAAGAACAACTTGCAAAAAATAAGAACCAAAATAGTTAAAATTGATTGGTTAGCCAATAGGAAGTGAAGGAATGTCAATGGAAGAACGAATTGAGAAAGTTCTTTGGAGTATTGCATTACCTGGATTTGGACAAATTTTAAACGGAAAATTTTTCAAAGGACTACTTTTTATCATATTAGAATTTTTAATTAACGTACAATCAAATTTGAACCAAGTGATTATTTATAGCTTTCAAGGTGATATTCAATCAGCTATTGAGCAAACTAATTATCAATGGTTGATGTTTTATCCATGTATTTATATGTTTGCCATATGGGATGCTTATCGGGATGCTAGAGGTGGGAAATCCCCTTATTCTTTTCTCCCATTTGTTTTTAGTGCTTATTTCATGACTGTAGGATTAATCTATTCCTCCAGTTTAAAGATATTTGGGGTTTTATTAGGTCCTCTTTTTTTATCTCTCTTGTCTGTGATTCCTGGTATAGGCGTTGGCTTGTTTATAAAAATTATATTAGGAAATTTAAAAACGAAAAAATAACTAAAAAGTTGGGATTAATATACCAAAATCCCATAATTTAACTGAAATATATGAAGTATGAATTGAAATGTTCCTTAACCTTCTTCTTATCCACAACAAAAGAAATATAAGAATCTGATATAGTACCTAGAGATACTCTTTTATGTACATAATTAAAAAGCCTAAATCCCTTGTATTCCAAAGGATTTAGGCTTTTTAATATAGATAATCCGTGAGAACCTTCACTCCAGCACGCTATTCAAGAAATCAATTCTCTCCTTCGCATTGCCTTGTGTGATAATATCTACACCACTATCAATGTTTTGGTTTACTTTTTCACCCTTTGTCGCCTGTAATGCGGTTTGAACGCTTAGATACCCCATATCATAAGGATTTTGTGCTACTGCACTAGGCAATGTTCCTTCTTGTACTAACTTAAGCATCTCAGGAATTCCGCTTGCTCCTGTAACAGGCATTTCAATTCCCTTTTCCTGAAGCAGCTTTAACACAGGAAGTGCAATATAATCCGTTGAGGCAACTACACCTTTAAGGTCGGGGTGCTCTCGTAAAATACCTTCTATTTCCTCTCTAACTACTTTAGGATTATCATCTGGTAATCCTTTTTTTTCTGCCACAATTTCGATCTTCACGGCCTCTAAACTATCTTTAGCTCCTCTTATCCGTTCCCCTTCAACAATTGGTTGTTTTCCACCAAGAAGAGCCACCTTATCTCCAGGCTGCAGCTGTGAGGCCAGTAATATTCCGACTTTTTCTCCTAAAGAAAAGTTATTCGTACCGATATAAGCCGTCTTATGTGCCCAAGTATCATCCGCATATATGAATAATACAGGGATATCCTTTTTAACGAACTCTTCTAATTCCGAATTAATACTATCAGATGAATAAACTGGAGAGATAATTAATACATCTGGATTTTCTTTAAGAACACTCCTTAATATATCTCTCTGAGCTTCAACTGTCTCAGTTTCAGGTGCAACCACTTTACCGTCCATGCCCAGGTCTTCAAAGCCCTTTTCTGCCCCTGCTTTAATAAATTTCCAGTAATCAAGGTCTAAATTCTTTAAAACTACCACTACTTCCGGCTTTTCTTCTTCAAATTGTTTATATATAAAAACAATTACAATGACAGAAATCACCAAAATCGGAAGAAGAAATCGTTTATGCCTATTAAACATGTAATCCCCCTTCCTTCTTCCTAAATGAAAATATGCTCCTGACATAAACATTTATCAATGATTTGTTTTAAATCGGATGGAAAACGTCGTCCCCTTATCTCCTGTTTCAATATCAATCTCTGCTTGATGTCGCTCGGCTACACTATAACAAATGGCTAAGCCTAACCCTGTTCCTTTCTCCTTCGTAGTGAAGAAAGGAGTCCCTATTTTCCCTAATATTTCCGGACTTATGCCGGCTCCTTGATCTTTTATTTCTAAAATGACTGCCTGTTCTTCTGCATACGTTTTTATCGTAAGTTTCCCTCCAGAAGACATAGCATCCAGCCCATTCAAAGCCATATTTAATATAAATTGACGAATTTCCTTTTCATCAATTGATATGTCCGGACATTCACTTAAATCAAGGTCTACTTGTTTACTAGCACGCATTGCTTCTGCTTGAATAAGTGGAAATAAAGCTTTAATAATCGTATTTAAATTTTTCATTTGTTTATCACTAACTTTATTTTTAGCTAAATTTAGAAATTCAGTAATAATAGAGTTAGCTCGATTTAATTCATCTAACATGAGATCAATAATCTCTTTTGATACCTCTCTGCCCCTTGCTACTTGTAAAAACCCATAAACTGTAGTCATTGGATTTCGAATTTCATGAGCAATTCCTGCTGCCATCTCTCCAATTAAATTCAAATGGTCTAATCGAGCCATCTCCTTCTCCAAGAGAACCCTTTCCGTAATATCTGTCAGTACAAAAAGAATACAAGGCTCCGGCTCGATATGAATCATTTCTGATGATAATAATCCAGCACGCATTTCTCCTCTTTTTGTCTTATATTGAATTTTCATGTTACGAATAGGTTGCTCTAAATCGATGGAATGACCACCCGCTTCTTCAATAAAATCTTGTAAATTCATTTTTTGATTTTGTAACTCTTCATAGCTGTAACCAGTGAATGTTACCCAGCTTTCATTTACATCCATATAGGCTCTATTTTCTTGTGAAATAATTGCCATTAAGTTAGGACTGGACTCAAATATTTTCCGAAACCGTTCCTGTGAAACAAAAAGGTCATCCGCAATCTTTTTTCTCTCGTCAATTTCTTGTTGTAGCTTTTCATTAGCTAATAGAAGCTCAATTGTACGTTTTTCTACAATATGTTCGAGATTAGCAAACTGTTGCTTTTTAACTTCCTCTATCTGTTTTCTTTCCGTAACATCACGGATAGCGCAAACGAATATGTGCCTTCCCTCTATTTCAGTCTCTCCAATTTGGATATCTACAGGAAAATCACTTTTATCCTTACGTAACGCAACTGATTCGATTACTTTTCCAACCCCTTGTTTAATTGAAGACAAGAAATTCGAGGACCTTCCTCCATTCTTTTCTATCATTTGTAAAAAGAGCTTGGAAACATTCTGTTCTATTAATTCCTCAGGCTGGTAGCCAAACATCCTTTTTACAGCAGGATTCACTGATAATATACGCTCCTGATCATCAAAGGTAACAATCGTATCAATTAGCGTTTCACCAATTACTTTCGTTAATGCTTCTGTTCGGCGCAAATCCAAAGTTGTTCGATTTAATCTTTGGTTAACTTCCTTTAGCTCGACTGAACGTTGCCATTCACTCTTACTAATCTCTTCTTCATATTTTTCGTGCATTTCAACAAATTTTTCTATTTTTGATTTTAATATTTCAGGCTGAAATGGCTTAAAAATATAATCAATAGCTCCAACGGAATAACCACGTTCAACATGTTCACGATCTTGACTAATCGCTGTAATAAAAATAATCGGAGTTTGTTTGGTTTTTGCTCTCGCGCGTATTAGCTTAGCTGTTTCAAATCCATTTAATCCAGGCATCTGTACATCTAGTAAAATCACTGCAAACTCTTGTTTTAGCAAACATTTCAACGCTTCTTTCCCTGATGTCGCACAAACTAAGTTATAATTCGGAGATGAGAGTACAGCTTCCAATGCTAGTAGATTTTCAGGATGATCATCTACCATTAATATATTCACTTTTTGGGAAGCAGCATTATTTATATTTACGGTATAGTTTTTCTGTTGAATCGATTTCTTCATAGCAGTTTCCATGACGTGTAAATCTAATCCCCTCTCTTTTGCCCAACCCGATAAAACCTGATAAACTTAGACTTTCATAAAAAAGCTGATGGACATCATTTTGTAAACTCTTATTAAAATAGATAAGAACATTTCGACAAATAATAATATCAAACTCATTAAATGAAGAATCTGTTACTAAGTTATGCTCTGCAAACATAATGTTTTTTTGCAGAAAGGGGTGGAAAACAACTTGTTCACCTACGACCTTATAATATTCTGAAAAAGCTCTTATTCCGCCAGCTTCCATATAATTTTTTGTATATAGCTGCATATTCGCTAAAGAAAAAGTACCTTTCTTTGCCTGCTCTAAAGTTTTTGGATTAATATCGGTTGCCCAAATCTTAGCTTTTTCATAGATTCCTTCTTCATGTAACAGAATAGCCATTGAATAAACTTCCTCACCGGTTGAGCAGCCTACATGCCAAATTCGAATATCAGGATACTCTTTTACGAAAGGAACGATATTTTTTCGAAAAGACTGGAAAAATGCCGGATCACGAAACATCTCTGTAACATTTATCGAAAGGTCAGAAAATAATCTCTTCATTACCTCAGGATTACGAAGTAGCTTTTCCTGCAGTGCCGAAACACTTTTCAGATTTTCATTGCGAACACGATGCAAAATTCTCCTTTGCAGGAAGGACTGTGCATAATTTCTAAAATCATAGCCATAATAGCGGTAAATGGCTTCTAGAAGTAACTCGATTTCAATTCGCTCTATCTCTTGAACTTGTACTGGATCTTGTATGATTGTATTTTTCATTCTTAATTGACTATCCTTCCTTTCTATATAACCATACATGCATAAGCGAGAATAATTGATCTACATCAATCGGCTTACTAATATAATCTGTTGCTCCTGCAGCTAAGCATTCCTCCCGACTCTGTTTCATAGCCTTCGCCGTCAGCGCAATAATTGGCAGTGTTTGATATTTTGGCAGTTGTCTAATTCTGCGCATCGCCTCAAAACCATCCATTTCAGGCATCATAATGTCCATTAAAACAATATCCGTATCTGGATTATCTTGTAACATTTCAATCCCTTCACGACCATTTTCAGCTACAATGATATCCATTTCATATTTTTCAAGTGCAATTGTTAATGCATAAACATTTCGTATATCATCATCCACAATGAGTACTTTTTTATGTTTGAGCGAAGATTTGCCCTCTTCGTTTATACTGCTGCCTTCCTCATCCACTTCACTTTTCTCATTCAGTGAATAATCTTCATATTCAAGCCCTGCTGAAGCTTCCTCTATATAGGAGTTTGCCTCTAGTATCTCGCTTGATTGCAGGATTGGTAAATATAGCGTAAAGTTGCTTCCCTTTCCAACTTCACTTGTTAACTCGATAAAGCCGCCTAATACAGAAGCCATTTCACGACTTATGGATAACCCTAAACCTGTCCCGCCATACTTTCGACTTGTCGTTCCATCAGCCTGTTTAAAGGCATCAAATATCACTCTTTGTTTTTCTCCAGGTACCCCGATGCCCGTATCAATAACTGAGAAAGCCAGCATATACTCTGCTTGAGCACTCACAGGCATTTGTTTCTCAATATATTCCGTTCGTACCTTTCGAACTTGCAGCGATACACTGCCGCTTTCAGTAAATTTAAAAGCATTGGACAGCAGATTTTTTAATATTTGTTTTAGACATTGTTCATCTGTATATAAATAGTTTGATACATTAGGTTCCAATTGAACGTTAAACTGAATATCTTTCTGACTAGCAATAGGTGAAAATTGCTTACTCAAATAATCTTGTACATCGTATAGATTGACTTCCTTAGAAATCACTTCTAATTTACCGGACTCTATTTTGGCCAAATCTAAAATATCATTTATCAAAAGGAGTAAATCATTACCCGAAGTATAGATGGTCCGAGTATATTCCTCTTGTTTCTTTGAAAGATTGCCCTCTTCGTTTTCAGAAAGAATCCTTGCCAAAATGAGTAAACTATTCAGTGGTGTTCTAAGCTCATGAGACATGTTAGCAAGAAACTCCGATTTATATTGTGAGCTAATCTCTAATTGTTGAGCTTTTTCTTCAAGAGCCTCTCTCACTTTTTCTAACTCTTTTTTCTTCTGCTCGGAGGCGGTATACTGCTCCTCAAGTTTCTCATTTGTCGTCCTTAATTCCTCTTGCTGTAATTGTAATTCTTCAGATTGGACTTGAAGTTCTTCTGTTAAAGCTTGTGATTCTTGCAACAATCGTTCTGCTCTCATATGATTTAACATACTATTGATGGCCATTCCTAACGTACTATTGATTTCTTCAAGAAGCTTAACTTGACTAGAGGTCAAGGCGTGGAAGGAGGCAATTTCAATTACCCCAAGCACCTCTCCTTCAAGTTGCACAGGTAAGATAATAATATTTCTTGGTGAACCTTCCCCTGTACCGGAACGTATGCTTATATAATCTTCTGGTACTTGTGTAAGCAGGATGGCCTGTTTTTCAAGCGCACATTGGCCAACAAGCCCTTCTCCAATATAAAAGCCTTCAGATGTCTTAAACTGATTCGAAAAAGCATACGCTGCTATCTTTTTAAGATACGGCTGAGCTCCATTTTCACTCTTCAAATAGAAAACACCGAAACTCGCATCTACTATAGGAACAAGCTTAGAAATGAATGACTCGCCAAGCATCTGTATATCTTTAGCTTCCGGGTACATCGTTGCTATTTCAGCAATTTTCGTTTTAAGCCAGCCATGTTCTTCAGCTTCCTCTAATAAGTGTTTTTCTAACTTACTATGTGCCTCAAGCTCCGAAACCATTGTGTTAAAAGCAGCTGCGATTGAGCCGATTTCATCTTTGGAAACGATTTCAATACGAGGTAAATTGTTCCCATCACTATCGCTGACACTGTTCATAACAGTCGTTACTTTATTCAGATTCTTAGTCATACTTCTAATAATCCAAATAATCATTCCTATTCCTAAGCTTAAGCTGATAGCTAGATAGATATATATCGATGTGACAGCCCAATTATAAGTGTCCCGAGACCGTAAAAGTTCATTCTTCATCTCTTGTTCTTGTAATCCAAGGAGGATTTGAGAAGTTTGAAGCATTCTTTCCCGAGTAAGTTTGATTTCATCCACCATTGCCGCTTGACTACCAACCTCAATATCTACTTTTTTCCATACTATGACTTGCTGTACCATATCTTGATATGAATCATGCAGTGTTGTATATTGTTCCATTAAATCAAGTGATTTTTCTTGCGTATCCAGTTCTTTAAGGGACTCAATTCCTTGTTTGATCTTCAAGTTTGATTCTTCCCAAGCATTCAAGGCTTCTCTATTGTTTCCCTTTTCCGGAGTTGCTGTAGCCTCCCTGAACGTTCTTCCAATATTAGCCGTTTCGTATTTTATCTCTGAAGCAATATCAATTCGTTCATATAGTTCATTCACAACGACGTTCATCTTAATTATAGACTGTTCAAGCATGTTCATTAAAATAACGACGCTAATAGAAATTAATAGTAAAATGAAGCCGATGCTCGCATAGAGCTTTGTTGTAAATTTCATACTTCCTCCCCGCTCCGTTATTTTTTTATTCATTACGTTATATGAAAGTGAAGCTTACAAATAAGTAATGAGGCCCCAACTTGCATATATATTTTTTTGAACATTTCGATATTTATCGACATATATTTATCTATTTAAAAGAGACTCCCTTCACTTTTCATATTACAAATCAACCTAAAAATGTTATTTCATCACAAATTATATCATATTTTATCAGACTTCATTCATAGCAAATTATTTTTTATATAGATTCTGTTAATTAACGTTGTTGATTTTTGACTCATTGAATTTAGCATAGCGGAAAAGCGTGTCAGATCGCGGCCTCACACGCGCAGGAGCCAAAAATCATTCCGCCAACTAGATAGGATGATGTCGAAAAAACAAATTGACTTTATCTAAAATGAATACATCTATTGCTTATCGCAGGTAACGCCTCCCAATATCTATAAATATCTTTAACATGTTCTTCATCCTATCTTAAAACAATTATTCTATAGTGGAATTGTGTAAACCATTACTTAATCATAAGGAGGATATAGATGTACCTAAAAAAGCTAACGGAAAACAGACCTATTACGATTGATTATTATACAAACGGAGCCTTACAAACCTTCAAAGGACGTGTTTATGGCCTGAATCTTGTTGAACAAAGGCTGTCCTTAAAGGATGAAAAACAAAAGCCCTTTTCCATCCGCTTATCCAGTATCAAACATATTTATTAAGCAAACAAATCAAATAAAGAAACTTCTTAACTTAGACCAAATGGATCTAGGTTTTTTATTTATCTTTAACTAAGCCTTTCATTTATATGAATAAGACTCATGATTATCCTTTTCTAACAGCAATTCTAACTCCTCCAGACGACATACTACTTTGTTACCTGTCAATCATAAATTTTTCCCAAATCATTTAATCATTTATGTTATTATGGTTGAATAGTACAGCTTTTTATAATTGGAAAACTTTAAACTAGCATATTAGAAAATGTTAATCGACTTAAAATGACAAACAATAAAAAGAGTATGTATGAAGGAGCTTTATCCTCAAATGAATAAGAAACTATATTATGCGGTAGTGCTCATCTGGACAGCTGTAATGATCATGGGTTTATTATTGGATAATCCACGCTTGGGTAGATTTGATTTAGGTTACATCTTACATAGTGTTCTTGCTATCATTCTATTTACATGTTTATGGCTTTATCCGAAGTATAAAAATCATAGTTTTAGAATTGTTATTATTATCACGGCATCCACTTTCCTGTATACCGTTTTCTTTCTATATCCAGGCGCTTGGTCTACCTTTATTTTCCTATGCCTTATTCCTGCCATTTCTATTTTATTTTTTGATTCAAAGCTGTTTTATTTTTCTTTAATCTTAAACGCACTCTTAATAATAGGTACATTTAGTTATATTATAGGAATGGATCAAAGCAATCAGTTTTCTCATATAAGGGGAGATTTAGCAGGCAATGCTGTCAACTTTATAGGAAGTCAAGTCATTATCTATCTCATTTATCATGTATCGTACGAACGTATAAAAAAACAGCAATTATATTATGAGCAATTACAACATTCAGAACGATTAAAAACAACAGGACAATTAGCAGCGGCTGTTGCACACGAAATTAGAAATCCTTTGACAGTTGTTAAAGGTTTTTTGCAGCTCTACAGTGAAAAAGATCGTCCAGTTAATAAGGATATAAGAGAAACGTTTACTCTAATGATTGACGAATTAAATACGGCTGAAGAAGTTATTTCTCAATTTTTAACGATTGCAAAGCCAGATAAAGATAAAAAACTGGAAATCGTAAATGTTCATAACGTTCTTCAAAGTGTAACAGATCTACTTAAATCATATGGGCTTTTACGTGATAATAAGATTGATTTACAAGTAGATGAAGATTGTTATATCTGCGCTAACAACATAGAGTATAAACAATTAATGATCAATATCATTAAAAATGCCCTTGAGGCTTCCAAAATTGGGGATTCCGTTATTGTTACAGCAAAAAGTAAAAATCAATTCGTAGAAATCAAAGTAGTTGATTATGGTGACGGAATGTCAGAAGAGGAAGTAAAGTCTCTTGGTACTCCTTTTTATTCTTTAAAAAGCAATGGGACAGGATTAGGTTTAATGATTTGCTACCATATAATAGAGAAATATAATGGAAGCATTGATTTCCAAAGCTCAAAAGGGCAAGGGACAACCGTTACAATCTGCTTTCCCTCAAAAAATTGTGAGCTTATCCAGATTAACTAATAATGAATAAAGGAGAGGAGGCTTTTTTTAGAAAAATAAGCCTCCTCTCCTTTACTTTTATCTGAAGCGCTATATAAAGTGAAACTTCCATCAGTGGGGGTTTTCCTTCATCCCCCACCTATCTTCTTTGACTCCTCATAAGCTTGAGATGGGGGTCTTACTGCCCATTAAGCGTGGGATAAACGGCCGCTTAATGTTGAATAGATTCTTCACTTTTTACTGCTCGCATTTGTTTATAATTCATTTTTACTTCGTACATACTCGAATCTGCTTTAACGATTAACTCTTTTAAATGATCAGTATCTGAGGGATAGCTAGCTTTACCAATTGAAACAGATAAATCACCGTTATGCGGCCAATTTTCCCTTTTCATTTGATCTTTAAAATGATTGATTTTATTGTTAAGAATGGTTTCATTGGAAAATAAGGAAAGAACAAGGAATTCATCTCCTCCCCACCTAGCAATCATATCTTTTTTATCAAAAGAATCGTTTAAAAGTTTTGATAAAGTCTCTAGCACTCGATCCCCATACTCATGTCCGTAATGATCATTTACTTCTTTAAAATCATTCACATCTAACAGTAATATGGCGATATTTACTTTTTTTCGATTAGCATATGTACGTAATTTAGGGAACTGCTCCAATATATAGCGTCTATTATATAATCCTGTTAGCGCGTCTCTCGTAGATAAATACACATATTTATCATAGTGCTTTCCGAGATACCATGCCAAAAGAAGCGGAATAATTGCAGGAAAGGGAAATAGTTCAGGGACTCGTCCGAAGTCTTTCTCTACAATTCCTCTAATGTATAAAAGAACGGCAGCCATACAGCTTATACTGATAACTCTCCCTCTATACCCTAATGCGCTACCAGCTTTTAGTCTCACTTATGTAGTCTCCCTTCTTAATTATAAAGCTCTGTATAGGATGCTGTTGATTTTTGACTTACTCTCGTGAAACAGCGTTTATACTGTAACCAAGAAAGATTATATTAGAAAAGTAGAAAATGGTCTACATGGGTTGAATAGCCTATGTTTGTAATTTTATACATAAAATCCATTTAACTCCATTACAAAGCACCTCGTAACGTTCTCGTAATATTTGAAATGTATTTTTATTAAAATTGTCATGTTCTTTTTTTTGTTATCTCTCTATAATTAAATTGAAATTGAAATTTAATCTTTATGATTATTCGGGAGGAAGCTTTCTTTATGAAGAAGTTAAAAAAATCTTTTATTGTCGCAGGAACTATTATTGGTACCCTAGTTGCCAGTACTTCTGCTTATGCTAATACATACCAAGTAAAATCAGGTGACACTTTATATAAAATTGCTAAAGTACATAATACAACTGTTCAACAATTAAAAACTAAAAACAATTTAACTAGTAACCTTATTAAACCTGGACAAGTTTTACAGATTAATGAATCTACTATTAATAAGAGCACAACCTCAACAAAAAAACATGTGGTCAAACTAGGAGATTCACTAAGTAGCATCGCTGCACGATATAATACCTCTCTTAGTAAGTTACTTGCATTAAATCCTGAGATTTCTAATCCAAACCGTATCTATGTTGGTCAATCCATTCGTGTATCTGGACAAGCCTCTGCAGCTAAGGCTACTACGGCGACTGTAAGCAGCAGTTCAAGTACTACATATAAAGTTAAATCAGGCGATACTCTCTCCAAAATCGCTAGAACACATAATACAACCGTAAAAGCTTTACTTTCTTTAAACCCAAGCATTTCAAATGCAAATGCCATTCGCGTTGGTCAATCTATTAAACTTTCTGGAAAAGCTTCATCAGCAGTAGCTAAACCACAGTCTACTTCAACTGCTACAACAGCTGCCGCTGAAGCAAATCAAGTATTAGCGGCTGGTGCAAAATATTTAGGGGCGAAATATTTGTACGGTGCCAGCACCTCACGTACAGATGCTTTCGATTGTTCTTCATTCACATGGAGAGCATTCCAAGCTGTAGGTGTTACCTTACCTCGAACTTCATCAGCCCAAGCTCAAGTTGGGACACCTGTATCAAAAAGCACCTTACAAAAAGGAGATTTAGTATTTTTTGATACCAACTATGATGGTACGATTAATCACGTAGGAATTTATGCCGGTAACGGACAGATGCTGAATGCTTCTACATCTAAAGGTGTATCTTATGCGAACATTAACAGTTCTTACTGGGAACCTCGTTTTGTAAAAGCTGTTCGTGTTCTTAAATAAAAACAGCATATAATCATTAAAACCTCCCTTTTTATTTGAAGGGAGGCTTTTTTATATAGGTAGTTTCTTGATTCATTCTATTAAGTTCACATAATAGATTCCTAATTAAGATTTATGCAATGAATCCACCGGAACACCCTCTTCATGTTCCGGAACTGACCACTCGATTTCGCCCGCCTTTTTTAGCACGATACAGAGCTTCATCTGCTCTTCTGTACAAACTATAGAATGATTCAAATTCCCTTCTTTCAGCAACTCCAAAACTAGCTGTGAGTTTACCAGCAATTGAATGCCCGCTATCTTCTATCACTGTCCGAATCTTTTCTGCCACAAAAACGGCATCATCAATGGTACTTCGCCGCATCAATATGACAAACTCTTCACCACCGAGTCTAGCCAAAATATCGGATCTACGTATAATACTGCGTGTTATTTCAGCAGTATGTTTCAATACCTCATCTCCAACAGGATGTCCCCAAGTATCATTTACACGCTTAAAATGATCCAAGTCGAAAATGATTATAGAAACCGGCTCATGACTAGCATCTGCACGCTCAAACTTCTCTTTTATTCTCTGTTCGATAAAATGCCGGTTGTATAAGCCTGTTAACTCATCCGTAATAGCCAGATTCTTTAATACTTTATTTTTCTTCTGCAATATTTTATTCATTTGAATCAAATTCTTTTCCGCTACGCGTTTTTCTGTAATATCCCTTGCAGAAGCATAGATATATTTACCGTTAGGCTGGGATCGCCAATCAATATATTTGTATGAACCATCCTTGCAGCGAACCCTATT
>Ga0182739_1003352_pt1 | contig 14081 bp, 8 predicted proteins | sample eDN5th30CBELigBY_FD_128873 | JGI IMG/M metagenome (GOLD analysis project Ga0182739, IMG submission 128873) | Enriched backyard soil microbial communities from Emeryville, California, USA - eDNA 5th pass 30_C BE-Lig BY (version 2) (version 2) | ecosystem: Environmental > Terrestrial > Soil >... | reverse complement strand
CGTTACAAGATTTACAAAAAAGCTCTATCCAATGACGACTCGGGGCCGCTTGGATTCATCGGGTTCGGCCCGGCGCAGCAGGTCATGCACCAGCCAGGGAACATTGCCTTCTCCGAAGAGTAGAAAATCCAGGTTGGTGCGCATCGGGCTTTCATTCGACCAGCCAAAATGAAGCTCAACAGGACTGGAAGCGTGCGAAAGCGACAAAGCGATCGCTGCCAGCGCCGGAGCCGTCGCGGTACAACGACTCACTTGAATGACGAACCGGCCTTCCTGTGAGTCAAGTTGCAGACGGGGTGACTGATAGAAGTCGCTGGTATCCCCAAGATGCACTTCCACAAACACCACCGGCATCTCATCGGGAATGTGATGCCATGCACGTAATTCGCGTTCTTTCACCTCCAGCGGACGGGCTCCCGGACGATGAGGAGCCAGCACCGGAACATCCAGATGTTGCAACGTCTGCCAGAGAAATTGCGATTCGTGATCCACGAAATCAAACCGGACCACGCGGAGTTCCGTGCTGCGATAGACTCGGGAGGCAATTGACACCGCAATAATTCCCGCCACAAAGACGCAGGCAATCATCAAACCATCCGGCTTCTCGAAGATGATGGCAACGGTCGCATAGGCAAAAAGGAGACCGATCAATGTGGTGCCCCAGGGGAACGCCGTCCACGACTTCTTGCGAGATGCCCGAAACATCTCGATAAACACGGCAATACAACCGCTGAGAATCAGGACCATCACCCCCGTGGCATAGGCTGCCCCTTGTGCGGCCACGTCGGCTCGAAAGATCAGCGTGACCAGAATGCAGACTGTGATGATGACCAGGACCAACGGTCGAATGGCTGTGGCCCAGGAGGGGGCCATTCCATAACGCGGTAGAAACTTGGGAAGCAGGCTCAGCAGTCCCGAGAGTGCACTGGCTCCGGCAAACCAGAGAATGGCCACGGTGCCCAGATCATACAAGGTGCCGAATTCTTTGCCACACCACCACGCCAGCGGTTCCGGATTCTCCCCATGGGCCAGATAGGCCAGTGCCCGGTTGGCGGCTGCTCCTCCTTCGTGCAGATCGACCTCGGGAATCAACATGGCGACAATCAGGGACGATCCCATCAGCATCACGCACATGATCAAAGAAGAGGTCATGAGCAAACGTCGGGTATTTCGAATGCGCCCCGCAGGAACTGCAGGATCATCGTTCGCATCACCGCGAATCAGCGGCATGACCGCCACCCCGGTTTCAAAGCCGCTCAGCCCCAGAATCAACTTGGGAAAGTAAATCAGGCTCAGCAGCAACATCCCCCAGATGCTTAACGAACCAGGCCGCAGGTGCTCCATTCCCAGGTCACCCGCCCGGACGTTGGTCCACCAGTCAGAAATCAGTGTGGGATGCGAAAAAATATGCCAGACGCCCGTCCCGATCAGCAAAATATTCAGGCTCAGAAAGATGGCGACCAGCACCACCGCCACCCCGATCACTTCGCGAAATCCACGCAGAAACAAGGCTCCCAGAGACAACAGCATCAACAGCGTCAATCCCATCTGGCTTTGCAAGGCTGCTGGCACCTGCGACCAGACCGGGTTATGAATCAGATGCTCTGCGGCATCTGCTGAAGACAAGGTGATGGTGATCACAAAATCTGTCGCGGCGAATCCGAGCAGCACCAGAATCAGTAATTTTTCCATCCAGCCACTCAGCAGACGCTGCAGCATGGCAATGGAACCTTGACCATGCGGCGACTTCAAGGCGATGTAATGATAGACCGGCAAGGCTCCAAACAGTGTCAGCAGGATCAAAAAGATCGTTGCCAAAGGGGCCAGACGTCCCGTGGCGCTATAGGCAATGGATGGCTGATAAGCCAGCGTGCTGAAATAATCCAGCCCCGTCAGGCAGAGCACCCATAGCCAGTACGATTGATGGTGCTCATGTTGATGATGAGCAGGATCGATCACAGGTGAAGCAACATCCCGCGCAGGAACCATGGACGAAGCCGATTCAGACATGGAAATTCATAGGGCACGGGTCCGGATGAGCGTAACGGATTTTACCGGGCAAAACTTATTGACGCACCTGGCCATCTCCCCAGGCGACATATTTATAGCTCGTCAATTCCTTCAGTCCGCAAGGACCACGGGCGTGGAATTTATCGGTGCTGATTCCGATTTCCGCTCCCAGTCCAAATTCGCCGCCATCATTAAAGCGTGTGCTGGCATTCACGATGACTGCTGCCGAATCGACCTCGGCCACAAATCTCCGTGCAGCCATCAGATCCCGGGTCACAATCACATCGGTATGATGAGATCCGTATTCTGTAATATGTTCGATCGCCTGATCGAGAGAATCGACCACCCGGGCGGAAATCTTCCGGTCCAGATATTCCGTGCGATAATCTTCATCCGTAGCGGGTACCGCTTCCGGAACCAGTTGCCGCACCCGTTCATCTCCCCGGATTTCGACTCCCTGAGACTGCAGGGCTTGTCCCGCAACAGGGAGAAATGCTTCACGAATCCCGGCGTGGACCAGCAGAGATTCCGCAGCATTGCAGACGCCATAACGCTGACATTTGCTGTTGATCAGAATTCGGACCGCCATGTCGATATCGGCCTGCTCATCGACATAGACATGACAGACGCCGTCGAAGTGTTTGATGACCGGCATCCGGGCTTCGCGCGAAACTCGTTCGATCAGCGATTTGCCACCACGTGGGATCGTGACGTCGATGTATTCCGGCATCTGCAAAAAATGCCCCACGGCTTCGCGATCCGTGACGTCCACCATCTGCACAGCATGTTCCGGCAAACCATTCGCAATCAGCATTTCTCTAAGTAAAGAGTGAAATGCCAGATTGCTGTGCAGCGCTTCTTTACCACCACGCAGGATTACGGCATTTCCGCTTTTCACGCACAAGGCGGCAGCGTCGGCGGTGACATTGGGACGCGATTCATAGATAAAAAAGACCACTCCCAGCGGCACCCGTACCTGCGAAACCATCAGACCATTGGGCCGGGGATTACTGCCGATGATTTCTCCCACCGGATCTGGCAGGAGTGCCACTTCTTCAAGCGCCAGTGCGATTTTCTCAAGCCGGGATTCATCCAGCTTCAATCGATCCGTTTCAGCTGTGGTGAGGCCATATCCAGGGGCATTGGCCAGATCCTGCGCATTGGCAGCAATCAATGCCTGAGATTGTTCACGAATGGCTGCTGCTGAGTCTCGCAACCATTTGTTTTTCTGCTCCCCACGAGCAATCGACAGTCCACGTGAAGCGGCTTTGGCCTGACGTGCCACACGCTGGGTATAAGTTTTGAGATCCGACATATTTTCAAGGTTTTTCCGTGCTGCGATCAAGATCATTCGCGAGTTGGAAATCTCCACCTACGAACGAAATGCCTTCGTTTCAGACCAGTTTGGTCTCTCATTACCCGCGTCGAAAGGGGGCTCACTTGATGAAAGACTGAATGCCGCGAGGCAAGTTCGCAACAAGATTGACAACAACGCACTATCAGGGAATCTGAGAAATTCTCTTCAAAGACTGATCGGACAGCTTACCTGATTCGCGCGACGGATCACACTATTTTTCCTCTGTTTTTTCCCCTTCTGGCGGCACTCCAATGGCGAAGAGAGTGGACTTATTGGCAATGATCAGCACATTGTTGGCCACGATGGGAGTGCTATAAACGGAGTTATTGCAGGTGTTCTCCGCAATCAGTTTCATCTTGGGAGCCAGTTCGAACACCGCAATGTCCCCATCTTCGTCACCGATATAAACCTTACCATCGGCAATCAGTGGAGATCCCCAAGCTGCCGAAAACATGTCGTAGTTCCAGTGAGATTTTCCCGTTTTCGCATCCAGGCAATGGAAAATTCCAGAGAAATCCGCGACAAACAGCAGATCGTCCTTAATGACAACCGTCCCACAAGTGCGGTGCATTTCTTCTTCGAAATCAATCTCTCCATTGCCATCAGTGTCGTCTCCGGTGTAATGCCAGACCACCGCTGAGTTCGGGTTATCGATCGATTTTTCCCCTGCTGCAGGGTTGATCGCCTGCAGACGGCGGGTTCCATCTTTTTTGTCGATAATGGGTTGACCATCTTTATCGACGGACAACCAGGGGCTGACATCGCCCCGTTTTGTCGGGTCGATGCACCACAGGTGACCATTTCCTTCGCCATGTTCCGGGTCTTCGCCCACCCCGATGAAAACGTGATTGTTGTAAATCACCGGAGTCCCGATCAGATGATTCCGCTCGCTGCGACCGCTGACGGAGTATTTGGCTTCTTTCGGATTGCAATCAAATTTCCAGAGCAACTTGGAATTCCCCGCACCATCTCCCGCCGGATCAAAACTGTACAACCAACCGTCTCCACCTCCAAACAGGATCTGCGGCTGCCCGTCCAGAACAGAATAGCTGGGGGAGGACCACTGACCGTGCAGAACATTGAGTCCCGGTGATTTATCTGTCCAGAGCACTTCGCCGGTATCACGATTCATCGCCACGAAACTGGCAGCATTGGGGGCTGGGATGCTGGAATGTGCTTCATCGACGCCATTGGATGTATTCACAAACAGGGTGTCGCCTACGCAGGTGATGGAACAGCTGCACATGTTGTGCTGGGAGGTTCCCAGGATGGCCATCATGTCGAATTTCCAGATGATATCTGCTTCGTCGAGGTTCTCATTGTCTTCGGCTCGAAACGGTCCATCATTTTCGCCATCATGAAAACCCTGCGTATCCAGGCAGCAGATTTCACCGCGATTCGACACATACCACAGACGTTCTCCATCAACATAGGGAGCGGCGCAGACTCCCTGGTCCGGCCAGTCATGCACACGACCGGTAGGCAGCTTGGCGTTGGAATGTTGCCAGAGGAACTTGCCGGTTTTGACGTCAAAACAGAGCAGAACTCCCAGGTCAACCGTCTTGGGAAACCGGCTGACATAGGCATGGTGATTATTCGAGCCGACATAGACATGCCCATTGGCCACAACGGGGTTTCCGTAGCTTTGCGAACCAAGCGGCGCGGACCAGAGAATGTTCGTTCCGTCGTCGACATTCCATTCCGTGGGCAGGTTCTTGGCGCTGGGGGTGTTGTTCTTGTGTGACCAGCCTCCCCATTGCGGCCAGTCTCCCGGCTGAACCTGCATTTTTGCAATCTCAGCGACGGCCTGTGCTGTCGGGTCATCCGTCTCTTGTGCTGCCAGCGTGTTCCAATTTGCCATGAGAGCGCTTATGGCAACAGCAGCAATGGTGCATTGGCGAATCATGCGAATCCTCGAAAAACGATTTACGGCAGCCGACTGCCCTCAGGTCAATCTGTGAAATCCAACCAGTACCTGGTGGAACGTTATTCCTGAACGTTGCGGGTCACCGTCAGGTTATCATAGAAGAACTCACCATCCTTGGTATTTCCAAACAGACCCGGGCTACCGACTTTATTCGGCGCAGGGTCCTCCGCGGTGATGGTCCATTCTGCCGGTTCTGTTTCTCCACGCGGCCAGAGCTTGCCGCGAACGATGGCTCGGCCATCCTTGTTTTCAGCCGTCATCTTCATCGTGTACCAGACCTTTGGCTTCCACTCCAGTTTGACGTTCTTGGAGAAACGATTGAGTTGAGGCGTCCATGTACGAATTTGAAGTTGCTGTGAAGCCCCCATCATGTCCAGGGTATAACGCTGGGCAATAAGACCGGCATCCGGAAGTTTTCCCTGTCGTGAAAAACTAAGGACATCTGCCTGCACGGTATAGTCATGCAGATCCACCTGTCCCATCCAGCCCTGGCTGCGGGTCCCCTTGGGAATGGTGGAAACTTTGCAGATAACGCCATTGCCGTCAATCCGACGCGCCCCCTGAACGATCGACAATCGAGGTTCGGGAACGGTTTCCTCTCCGCGTCCGGTCTTCCGATCCCAATTGGACCAGTGAAAGCTTTCCAGAACATGTTCATCCACCAATTTCTGCAGGCTGGCATCAAATTTTGCGCGGGCAGCATCCAGGGTTTTGGGTTTATCTTCTCCTTCTGCCAGATCGAGATAAACCAGCAGGTTTTTCCAGCGTTGTTGTGGAGTGGAGTCATCGAATTCACGTTTGGGCCCCACATTGGCAAACTCGGTCATGAAATAGATGTACAGATCCGCCGCCCTCTGATCAGACTCTCCCAGCTTCTCAAGCAGATCCCAGTCCAGCGGGACGTGCCGATACGCACAACCAACCCAGGTGTCCGGAATTTTGCCATCATTGAAATCGAACGACCAATTGAGATCGGGAATGACCCGCAGCCGGGATTTTCCTTCGAGTTCACCAAACTTGACAGAGATCGCACCAACTTCATGTTGAGAATACGATGCTGGAATCGTATAGGCTCCACTGGCATCGATTTCACCCGGACCGGTCAGTTGATATTGAAGTTCGTCTGGCCGGGCATTTCGTAAATATTGCCCTTTATCGTTATACAATCGAGCATGAAAGGCTTGACGGGTTCCCGGCCGCAATAGTGACTCCACGGGAACCACCTGGACCAGTGCCGCCTTCTCATCCAGTCCGACATGTGTTTCCTGTTCCCGTTCCGGCAAAGGAAGTGCCGCTTCAGAGTGATCCGCATTCCCAATGCAGTACATGTGACCCGTGGTGGGGATGTAGATTCTTCCATTGACTGCAATGGGAGAGCCATGACACTCTTCCCCGCTGGGGAAACGATACTTGTAAATCGTTTCAGCCCCTTCGGGAGTCGGTTTGAGAATATAGCCCCGTCCGTTCACTTCATTCACGTACAGTTTTCCGTCGGCGTAAAGCATATTGGCCCGCATCATGGTCCCCAGTCGGACCGGTTCGCCAATTTGATCTCCATTCTCCGGATTGACGCAATACAGCTTTGCGTTGTCGGTCACAAAATAGAGTCGACCATCGATGAGTTGCGGCGACGAACGGCCGAGCGAGTATTCCGTCTTCTTCCAGATCGTGCCTGTTTTGGTGATATCACCACGCTGGGTGGCATCGATGCAGACCACCGCGCCCATTTCGGTGGAGTCCAGATTTTCTTCTGAATGACCGCAATACACACGATCTCCCACGATGAGTGGAGTGGTGTTGATGCCATGTGCCGAGAGGAAATAGCTCCAGAGCTTTTTCCCGGTTCTTGGTTGAAAGCTATGAACCCCGCCATCACCGGAAGAGCAGACCATCTGCAGTTCGCCGTTGACCACTCCGATCACTGGTGAGCTGTATGTGGTGTCTTCCGGAAGGGGACGTGTTCCTTCATACCAGACGGGCATCCCGTTGGTTTTATCCATGGCCAGATAGCGATGGTTCGGCTTGGCCTGATCGCCCCAGCCAATCACCACCGCACTGATGATCACATTGCCTTCAAAGACAATCGGATAATTGGTACGGCCACCATATGTGGTCAGAAAACCGAACTCTTCGCTCATGGAGTGGTCCCAGACCAGTTTGCCGGTCTCGCCATTCACACAGCAGAAATACCCGCAGACGCCTTGTGCATAGACATTCCCCGAATCCGGATCGCAGACGACGCTGGACCAGCCGACACGCTCGATTGGAACATCGGAAAGATAGACGTTGAAAGCATATTCCCAGAGGATTTCTCCGGTTGCAGCATCCAGGCAAATCAGTTTTTCGCCACTCTTTTTGATGTCTTCCAGATGGCTGCCGGTGAGAAAATAGAGTCGGCCGTTCATCAGCGTGGGAGTTGAACGGGAACCAATGGCGGCAGACCAGAGGACATGACTGCCCTCTCCCCCCTTGGGGTTCCATTGGTCCGGAAGGTTCACTTCGTTGGAAACTCCGGTCCCTTGCGGACCCACCCAGTAGGGCCAATTGCTTTCTGCCCGAGCGACCTGCGCCCCCTGACAGTACAACCCCAGAAGCATCGTTGCCACGACGGCAGTGCGGACGGCAGAGAAATACGATTTCATTCGTCACTCGTCGTTAAATTGTCCAAGACGTCGAACTTCCGCAACCACGGCGTGAGTCGAGTCTGCGCGAGGGAATTTCGGCTGATCAGTCTGCCTCAAAGAAGTCTGATTTGCCCCGATTCTCGACGCACGAAGACGTGACAGCATTGAGTTCCAGTCAAGTCTACCGGCATCAACAAGAGGGGTGTGACTGATCCAAACTTGTTTTAACAATAATCAACTTTCAGAAAGTCGGCAAGGTGTCGCCACAACTTCCGAGAAATTCGAATTTCTACGATCTCGTGGATTTGAGCTGCAGGAAATCCGAACTTCCACGTCGAGAGCAATTTGCTCTCGACTGTGCCCATGATGAACGTGTTTCGATTGATGAAACATTGAATGCCGCGAGACAGAGCCCGGGCCATGCGGAGAGAATACACGAAGAAGACCAGAGAGCCTGAACAACTCTCATGGTCAATCATTTCGATTTCAGCTGTCTCGCCTGACACAAGTTGTGTTGTGGCACCGAGACGACAATTCACCAGCCACAGATCGTCCTCAATCATCAAGATTTCATCACGGCCACCCTGATCAGATCTCTGAAATGGATCTGCGCCCGACTTCCACCAGTCCCAGACCTAGATAAAACAGCCCTACTGCCACCATTCCTGCAATCTCCATCCAGCCCGACAACAGAGATGTGATCACCCAACTGGCCGCTGCGGCGGTAAAGGCAATGAAAGCCACCATAAAGCAGATTCGTGCTGGCTGGCCTTCCAAGAGCCATGATGGAATCCGGCTCGCCCCTGGGGCCATGCCCGAGTGAACCTGCAAATCACTTTGAGAAGGCGGACACTCCTCGAAGTGTTTTGCAGGTTCGACTGTCACCTTGCTTTCCGTCTGAGTCTTGGACGTATCATGTACGGTTGGCGACATGATCTGACTCCGTGATGAAGGACAACCATTGGTAGCCAGAACCCGGAAGACAACCGGACCGATCCGTCATTACAGGGCTGCCTGAGCAGCATCGACAACCTGATGCGCCACGGGAAAGGTTGTGGTCACAATCTTGGCAATCAGGATGTAAACGGGAATCCCAACGGTCACGTTGTAGGAGAACGTGCATCCCAGCGACGCAGCCAATGGCAATGTGGGGCTGGCTTCTGGGATCGCCATACGCTGAACAGCCGGCAATGCAATGTATGAAGCCGCACCGCACAAGACGGCGAAGAGTGCATACGTTCCAATTTCGAAAGGAACTCCCAGTGCCATCGAATAGGCATGGGCCACGCAAATCCCGATTGTGGCGAAGATGTTCGGCCCCAGAATGGCAAATGTCACAAACTTCCAGCCCGCGACCCGCAGGTCGGACAGTTTCTGGGAAGCGGTCATCCCCATTTCCAGCAGGAACAGGCAAAGTATGGCTGGGAACAGATCCACGAAGAGCCGATTATCATCTCTCGTTACGGCGGCCCCCTGTATCTGGCTGACAAAGCCGATCAGAATTCCCGCGAACAGCAGGAAAATTCCAGGATTGAAGAACACTTCATGCAGCAGTTCTTTACTGAGCATGCTGACTTCGTGTTTGGGAACGGTATGAGCCGCATCTGGAGTGTGGCCGGGTTCCTGCAAGGCAATATCGTCTTCAAAGTCTTCGGGGGCTTCGCGATTCGTGTCGCCGGACATATGATTGGAACCGGCATTTCGTAAATTCTGAGAGACGCTGGCTGCTCCGGCACCCACGAGCGATGGTTTACGAGCTGAAGTCCGGGCTTCGGCATGGCCATGACCATGCTCTTCATGTTCCGAAACCCGCATTGCAATCGCATCGCGGTTATAACCTGCTTCATAGGGCATATTGCCATTGGCATCCATCCCCTTGCGACGCAGACGGGCGACCAGAATCAGAGCGACCAGACAGCCTGGAATTTCCATGATGGCCAGCATCACCGGCATATATGCGGCATAGGCAATCTGTGAAGCCGCCAGCACGCCCACGCAAGTCACAAATGTCCCGGCCGAATCAGAGCCGTAATATCCACCGACAGTCGCTGCATCAATACTTCGCAAGCCAGTTGCAGCTCGCAAAATTCCATAGGCAACGAAGCCAATAATCAGATTCGTAAAAAATCCGATGACCATGAATCCCAGGGCTTGCATCAGGTCGCCTCGGGACAGTGTTGCCAGTTGCTCACCGCCATGCCAGCCGATCGCCAGCAACAAATAAATCGTAATTGACTGATAAAGCACTTTCGGAAATTCGAACTTCACCCGTAGAATCGGAATGAAGAAGCCGGCATAGAAGAACAGCAGCAGTGGCTTGAACAGGTTGTGTACGAAATTATGAATGAACTCCTGAAAGAGTGTCATGTCAGGGGGAGTGACCGTGATGGCGGCGCCTGTTGTTGCCTGCTCGGCGACATTTGCAAGGAGGGGAAGGTGGTCCAATAACGGGTGCAGCATCTTGTGCTCCTGACCGATTCTTCTTAAAGGTGGGAAAAATCCCGCAGCCTGCTCAATCGTCAGACTGCGGAATCGCGATGGTCGGCAACATCGCGACATTATTTTTTCAATTCGCACCCTCCGTGCCAGAATTGTCAGAAGTGATTGCTGTTCAAAAAAATCACCATTCCGGCCGATTCTCACGATTTGCCGAAACTCTGATCAGAAATTTGCGTAACTCTCTGGAAAGTATTGAGAAGTGAAACAAAAACGAATCCAGATGAGTCAATCCTTCCTGGTAAGATAAGAAGTTTTTTTTGTTCTCGTGGATGGGAGAGTCGTTCCGGCGACTAATTTCTAGACAGAGGCTGAGAAATGATTTTTCAGGCTCCCATTCACATGAAATGATGTCTTTGACCAATGAACACCATGAGTCACCGCTTTACCAGACATATTGTGGCCCCCACGATCGCCATCAGCATTCTGCTGCTCGGTCTGGGGAGTCTGGCTGCATGGAATGTCCAACAGCAGCAAGCCACCGTTTCCGAACTGGTCAACCTGGAATTTCATAACACGCTCGCGGCTCAGGATCTGCTGCTGGTCGTGAACGACATTCGCCAATTGCTGCGACAGTACCTGCGGAGCCAGGACGACGATCATCTGGACCAGATTGTCAAGCTCCTGCCGGTCATGAACAATCGCTTATTGCGCCTCCGCAAATTTGCCGAAGCTGCCGAAATCCTTGAAGGGCACCTTGCCAAGCAGCCCTCAGTCGTCATCTGTGACGAACTGGAAGCAGGAAAGCAGATTTTTTTCGACCAACTGGCCAAAGTTCGGCATCTGCAAAGTAAAGAAGAAAAACGGGCAGGGGCTTTTGAACTGGACGATTCGCTCAATGAACTGGTTCAGCGTCCCATCAGCAACTATGTGAAGTCGAATGCACAGGCTGCCGACCGTACCAATGAGGCCAATCGGCAAACAGCCAACAAGATGTTTGAAGCATTTCTGTTGTTGGGAGTCTGCGGAGGTGCCGCCGGACTGGTGGCCGGATTGGCGATTGCTCGTGGAGTCCGCCGGTCCATGATCAATCTGGATGTCTCCGTACGCGGGGCCGCCGACAGGCTGCGAGAAGTGATCGGCCCAGTAAAAATCTCCAGTTCCGGAGGCATTGACGATCTGGCAACCGGCTTTAAGCATGTCGAGGACCAGATCGGCCTGGTCATCGAACGATTGCAGCAACGAGAACTGGAAAGTCTTCGCAATCAGAAATTCGCGGCAGTGGGCCAATTGGCTGCAGGTCTGGCCCATGAACTTCGTAACCCATTAATGCCCATGAAGATGCTCGTCCAGCGTGCTCTCTCCCGACCGGACGGCCCCAGTCTGTCCCAACCACAACTCAAGGTGCTGGACGAGGAAATCCGCCGTATGGAAGGTCTGGTTCAGGAGTTCCTGGATTTCGCCAAACCCCAGGCACTGGAACTCAAACGCATTAACCTGGTTATGGTCATCCGGCAAGCCATGGAACTAGTCGCTGCCCGGGCAACTGTGCAGCATGTCGAACTGACTGCCGATCTGACCGAGTCTCCGGTGGAAGTCTACGCCGATCCGCTTCGAATTCGGCAAGTGATGTTGAACTTGTTATTAAACAGTCTTGATGCTCAACCAGAAGGTGGGCGGATTGAAATTCAGGTTTCTGAAGAAACCGCGATGGTGGATGGTGTTCAGCGACCATACGTCCAGGTTCTGGTTACTGATACCGGAACGGGGGTGCCCGACGACCTGCACGAAGAAATCTTTGAACCGTTTATGAGCACCAAAGAAACGGGAACCGGTCTGGGACTCACGATCTCGCGACGGATTATTCAACATCACGAAGGACGATTAAGTGTGACGAATGCTGCCGATGGAGGAGCCAGATTTGTGCTGTTGCTTCCCGCCGCCAGGGAAGGGGACGCATTCGATGCGGAAAATTTTCCGAGACTGCTCATGTGACCCATTCCTAGTGCTTCGTCAATTTTGAAAATTCGGGTAGGGCTTCACACAAAGTCCGACAACGGTGGACGTTTCGCGATCACATACCCGAAATCCAAGCCTTGACAGGGCACTCGTGCTGGGGCTTCTCCCATTGCTGGGATTTCAGGCGGAACCGGTGAAGGCACACGATCGAACATCCAGGACGGTGCCTCAATGCAGTGCTGCGGGCCGATCCTGCTGATTGAGTGCGCATTGGTCCCGCAGTGTCCGCCTGCTTCCTCGCGACATTCCGCATTTCATCAACCGAAACACATCGCCAATCGAAACGCATCGACCACGGGCACAGGCGAGAGCAACCTGCTCTGGGCCGCCCACTTCAAGTGGGCGGCAAGAACCAGGCATGGGACTGGAATCTGATCTCCGAAATGTTCCTCCAGTGTCCGGCTTATTCTTCCATGATTTCTTTTTCTTTGTCCTTAGCCAGATCGTTAACCTTGCCTTCGAACTTTTTGGTCAGTTCCTGAACCTGTTCCTTGCTGCGTTCCAGATCGTCTTCGGAAATGGCCTTGTCTTTTTCCGCCAGTTCAGCCTGCTTGTTGGCATCCCGCCGTACGTTTCGAATCGCGATACGGGCTTCCTCCGCGAACTTGTTGATGCGGGTGGTCATTTCGCGACGGCGTTCCGTCGACAGCGGCGGCACGTTGATGCGAATGAGTCGACCATCCGAATTGGGGGCCAATCCTGCATCGCTGGCCTGAATGGCTTTGATGATGTCGTTGAGAGCTCCCTGATCGAATGGTCGGATCAGCACTTGTTGCGGTTCCGGGCAACTGACAGTGGCCACCTGTTTCAACGGCGTCGGCGAACCGTAATACATCACGCGGATCGAATCCACGAGCCCCGGCGTTGCCCGTCCCGTTCGCAATCCTTGCAGCGAATTGCGGAAGACGTCGACTGCCTTTTCCATCCGTTCCTCGGCGTCCAGCAAAATCTCTTCAATACTCATGGCCATGTTCGCGATCCTCCGGCGATGCTGGTTCAACAGTTTCAGTCTGAAAATTACAATACTGCACAATGCAAGATTAGAGAAGTTCACTCTGCTGGAAAAGGTCTCTTCCGGACCGTTTCTTGTGGCCGTCAGCTATCTCTGCCATTCCAACTTGAAGAGTCCGGACTTTGCCAGCCAGATGATGGCACTGTTTCCCAGTGGCCCGCAGGTCAGAGCTGCGATGTCATCATTCACGGTTGTGCTCCAGACAAGTTCGCCTGCCGAATTCATCCAGTACAGCTGGCCTTCAATCGTGGAAGCCACCAGTCGATCCGGTTCGAAACTGCTGGAGACGTGATTGATGGTTCCTTCCAGCATGTATGACCCGATGGCGATTCCATCCGCATCGAGCACCTGAATTCCATGGCCGAAGCTGGCGAGATAAATGAAGTCTCCCATTCCAGTGGTGCTGAGCCCTCCCACATTGGACCAGTTGGCTTGTTTCCAGATCTGTGCACCAGCCAGATTAAAGCAGCCCACGAATCCGTGCTCAGCAGCACCAAACAGAATGGCTTCGCTGGTGCAGAATTCCAGAAAGGCGAGGGGACGCACAGTTTCAAACCGGGCGATTCGTCGTTTGCGTTCGTTGTAGATCTGCGTTGTTCCGTTGGCGAGGCCGACCGCCAGGTGATTGCCAAATGGGGAAACAGCGAGGCTCAAACAGACGTCCGCAGGCTGGAGTATTTGCATCACCTGCAACTG
>Ga0182739_1003350_pt1 | contig 14083 bp, 9 predicted proteins | sample eDN5th30CBELigBY_FD_128873 | JGI IMG/M metagenome (GOLD analysis project Ga0182739, IMG submission 128873) | Enriched backyard soil microbial communities from Emeryville, California, USA - eDNA 5th pass 30_C BE-Lig BY (version 2) (version 2) | ecosystem: Environmental > Terrestrial > Soil >... | reverse complement strand
TGCAGCATTCGGGCCGCCGGCATCCGATCTTCCTCGCATGTTGCTCGACTATAGCTACCGCAAGGTGAGAGAGTCGGGGCGCGACAAGACGTCCGCTTCAGCGCCGGGCATTCTTCCAGCGCCTGCCTATCATGCCGCGTGCGGAGGCGAGTCCTTCAGGCGAGACTATTCGACCCAGATGCGGTTGATCCGCCAAGCGGCCTATGCACGCAACCTTCGGGTCAATGCCATCAGCCGCGAGGTGACCGTCATATCCGATCGCAGGCGACGGGTGGCCTTCTTCCAAGGTATGTCGGATCGGACCCGTTCGGTCTCTCGGGCCGCCTCGAACAACAAAGAATGGACAAAAGATCTGCTCCGGGAAGCGGGAATCTGCACGCCGCAGGGTGCTGTCTATTCCGGTGATGCCATGGACAAGGCTTGGGCGTTCGCCCGGTCGCTTGAAGTGCCGGTCGTGATCAAGCCGATAGCCGGTTCCGGTGGATCAGGTGTTGCGACCGAGATCGCATCCTTGCCGCATTTCGAACAGGCATGGCGGGAAGCCGCGGCAACCGGATCGAAGACCATCATGGTCGAGGAATTTCATACGGGCAGGGACTATCGGGTACTGGTCATAGGCGATGCCATCCGGGCGGCCACCCAGCGCATTCCGGCTCATCTGATCGGCGATGGCGCGCGCAGCATCGATGAGCTGATCGAGATCAAGAACGAACACCGCAAGCGTAGCCCGCATGACGGTTCCAAGCCGATCAAGCTGACGCCAATGATGATCCGCAACCTGTCGGAGCAGAAAATGGACGGCGGCACTGTGCTTGCGGCCGGGCAATATATTCAGCTCCACACGGTTGCGAATATCGGCTCTGGCGGGGAAAGCCTCGATGTATCGGAGCAGGTCCATCCTGGATGGGCGGACATAGCTGTTCGAACGCGCAGGGCTGTCTTCGCTCCGCTTCACATCGGGTTCGATCTGATCGCGGAAGACATCACAAGGTCGCCCGATGAGCAGCGCTGGGTGATCATCGAGGTCAATGCCAATCCCGATATGGGGCTGCATCATTTTGTGACCAGCGGGACACCCCGCGATACGGCCGGTGCGCTGATCGAGGCCCTGTTCCCGGAGGTAGCCCAGCGACCGGACGAGAGGCGTCGGTCCGTGAAGATCATCGCTTCAAGCAGGGGACAACAAGAGACCTTCATGCACGCCCTCTGGCGCCATGCCCATCTGCGGTCCCTTGGCGGCTCGGTGCGCATGCACTCGGCCAACGAGATTGAGGCAGTCTTCTCCGGACCGCTCAACGCGGTGGACGACATGGTTAGAAGCTGCTCGGTCGGTTCAAGGGTGATGGCGGTAAGTAAATCCCGAGTGTCAACGCTCGTAGATACCATAGCCGACGGCTTTGAGATTGTCCGCGAATGAGCATCTGCGGTCTCAAGGTGCGGAGGGCGCATGCCCTTGATGCTGGCCTCATGCCATGACGAACGCCAGCCTTCTCCTCCTTGCCGGTGTTTTTCTGTTGGGATGCGGTGCTGCACGCCCAACGAACCAGGCCGCGCAACAGGCAGGCGAGCCGACGGCGCCGCTTCCATGGAACACACAAGCAGATAGGCAAAATTGCCCAGTATCATCTGACGCCGTGTGGGTTGCCTATCGGCAAGGCCAAGATTGCATACGCTATTTTGCCGGTGGTCAGCTTGAGGGCGCTCCCGTTGCGCTCGTGGTATTACGCGGAGATCGTGATCGTCTCTCGCGCCGAAGGCCCGAAGACATCCGCGCCAACACGGCACGCGAGCAAGAAGCCATTGCGGAGCGTTTGGCGCAGCAGGCTGGGGTGCCTGTTCTGGTGGTCGCCCGGCCCGGAACTTATGGATCGAGTGGAAACCACGCGGAACGCAGGCAGCAGCGCGAGTTTCTCGCGCTGAACGCGGCGTTCGATGCGATTCGAGCGCGGCATCGCATCGGTCGCTTCATAGTATTCGGCCACAGCGGCGGCGCCACTGCAGCCGCAGCGCTCCTGACGATGGGACGCACGGACATCTCCTGTGCTGTGCTGACCTCAGGCGCCTACTCACTTATCGAGCGGGCGCGGATGGTGCGAGCGCAGCAGGGACGGCAGCAACGGCGAGGGCTGGATCTCACGGGCCTGCCTTCTCCCTATGATCCGCTGGATCATGTCGGCGGCGTTGTGCGGGATCAGACGAGGATGGTCTTCGTCATCGGTAATGAGAAGGATCGCGTCACGCCGTTCATTCTGCAGAGAAAATTTGCGGAGGCGCTGCGGCGCAGGGGACACAAAGTCCGTGTTATCAATCACCCGGCCATTGGACCGAGTTTTCACGACCTCAAGGATGGGGTCGGGATGAAAACGGCCACCGACTGCGCGCGGGGCGCGATGTGAAGATCGCGGCGCGCTTTGATGCCCGGCAAATTGACCGCTCCGGAAGCGTGCTGCGGGTCTATCGAGGGATATTGTCGGCTACGCCTTGGCAAGTCGCCACTTATGTCATCCTCTATCTGGTGTCGCAGATCGCCTTGCTGGCCGCGTTGCTTTTGCCCTGGAAGATTCTGGTCATCCTCAGCACTAAACGAGCGCCTGGGACGCTTCCATCTTTCCTACTGAATTATGACGTGCAGGTGCTCGTGCCGATCCTCAGCGCGGCGGCGCTGGCATTTTTCATCCTGCACATAATGTCGGAGTTCGGAGCTCGATACACCTGCTCTATCGCGGTCGAGACGGTTCTCAACCAGCATCGAAAGATTGGGCTGTTCGACAGGCACCGTGAACAGGCTGCGGTCTTCTACCGCCGTTCTTTGCGTTTGCTCGCGATCCTCATCTGTTGCGCGACAATTCTTCTCTGGCTGTCCGTTGCGTATCGATCGCTGCTGTTCGCGTGCGCAATTTATTGTTTTCTGGCGGCAACAGTGGCGTTCTGCTGGCATTCAGCAGGATGGTCAGCGAAATATCGCCTGCCGTCTGATCTCCTCGTCAAAACATGGTGGGGCGGGGGCTTTCTCTTCACGGTCGGCTGGGCCATCCACGACTATTGGCAGGCTGCCTTTCCCGGCCTGACGATCGCACTCATCGCTGTATTGTTGGTAAGGCAAGGACTGATGCTTGGGGCATGGGCCTATCTGGATCATCGCCTGATCGACGGTCAAAAGGCGAAGGTTGCAGCGCTGTTTGATGCCGAGACGCCCTGGCACCCGACGGTGCAAATTGACTCAGATTTTCAGAGGCTGCTCGCCCCGGGCCAGCGCGAGCGTTGGATTGGTGCGCTGCTTGGCCAGCACGTCGGTTTCGGTCCGGGCAAGCTTGATATCGATTGTCGACCCGCGGAGAGCGGTAACCTGATCTACATCACCGCTACCTGTACAGCCCCCGCCATGGTCGAATCATTTCTTCTAAAGCTTCATCATCGGTCACTGACCGATCTTGCGATGCATGAGAGCAAAATACTGGAGATGGCCTCTCCTTCATGGCCGGCGCCGTCGCTGCTAGGGGTTGAGCAGGTGTCGCAGCACCCTTGCCTGCTGTTCAGATGCGGCTCCCCGGTCCGCTGGTTGCCTGCGGGAGAACGAACTGCGGCGCTCTCGGGGCTCCGCGAGCAACTGCTCGTCTGTGAACCATCCGAGGCGTTTGTCGAACGCTATGATCGCGGTAGGCCTGACCTGCCAAAGCGTCTGGAGGGGGTGGACTGGAACTATCTACAACTATTCTCCTCGCGGAGGATGGAAGGTGGTGTTCTTCATGGCGTCGCCGACCAGTGGTGGGAGATCATAGAATCGCTGCGGAGCTTGCCACGTCATCTGGTTCTTCCCAAGCCGGCGCGCCGAGCGATGGGGCAAACGGACAATGGCAAGATTATCATATGCAACTGGAGCCGCTGGCGATGGGAACCTGTCGGAGCCGATTGGCCGATATCGACGGCATCATTGGCCCGGCTCGGAAACGCTCTGCAAAAAGCGGCCGAAGTTCGGCCCGCGCTCGGCGGAGTTACCGGGCCTCAGGCCAGCTATGTTTCAGCTCTCTATGCATTCGAGCGACACTATAGCAGCAAGCGTTTCGCAGCAGCACTCGAACTAATTCAGACAATCCACGGCGGCGCAGCCAATTTCGTGAGTATGGGAAGGACTGCGGCGATATGAGCACCTGCCACGCCGGGGGATTTGCCATCTCATCAGCGCCGCGTGGTCGGCGTGATTCGCGGTTACCCAAAATTCGTTGGCAGGCGCCGGCGAGTATCGAATAAGTAAAATATACTGAAGAAATAATGCGGATCTTAAAAAGTTAATAAGGATTTCTGATTCGGAATTGTAGATGTTTCGATATAATGATGAAGATGCGTCCGTCGACGAAATCGCTGATCATACCAGTAATGGCGTGGCGCGATGGGAGTTAGCTCGTCATAAAGAATGGGCATATATCTACAATTTAGTATTGTTGAAATATTTCAATTAAATATATTGACCTCTCGACTATCCATGAATAGGTAATGAGAGAGTTAGATGCGGGTGTAGCTCAGTTGGTTAGAGCGCCGGCCTGTCACGCCGGAGGTCGCGGGTTCGAGTCCCGTCACTCGCGCCATTAGCATCAGCAAAAAGCGAGCCGGCTCCATTTCTGATGGGGTTGCTGAGGTCCGAAGCGGGCGAATCTTGGCCGTCTTTGATCAGACGGAGCCGCTTTTTGCTCAATTTGCTTTCATTTGAACCCGAAAGCCTTGCCCATATTTGGAGTAGGTGATGTATACTGAAATGAATCGTGTGAATGTCGGTGCTGATGTCAAATAGTCATCGCTTTCTGCGCCAGTCAGTAATGAGGGTAGGGCAAAGGCTGCTTGCCCACACTGGCAACTTTCTGAAAGCCGTCGAGCGTCTGGAAGAGGCCGTTGTCTCCCATACGCACTTGCTTGTCAGTGGTGCGCGGACAATAGCGCTTGTACCGTCGGACAGCGTCCGATCCGAGGCGCGGATAGGCCAACCGTCGAGGAAATCAGGCAAGTATTTGACCTCCCTCGTTCGGGCATTACCCGGCTCCCCCATATCATGACGCAGTCCAGCGGTGAGGTTCTCCCGGATGCGGAGCTGGCTACGTTTATCGGCTGTTCGAGACGGTCGCTGAAAGTTCACGTCTTCGGAGCGCGAGCTGCTCTTCATAATTTCGTTTTCGAGGATGGGATCAACCGTCAAAGAGGTTGTGGCTATCATATGAATCTCCGGGAGATCGAGAGCCTGATCCGGCTGTGCGACGGCGGCAAGCGTGACCGCAGGTCCACCCAATGACGATTCCCGATCCGGCCAAATATCGCTCCCCAAAAACGAGGGATGAGCATTTCCGGGAAGAACTCCTGCAGGAATTCTTCCACCTTCGAACGGACACGCGTCTCCATCTGAGCAGCATGAATAGTGGCCAGTCGATCTTCCGAGGAGAGGCCAACGCCTATCAGCGAACATTTGTGTCTGCGATGCGCTGGACCAAATGCCTGCTTGTGCTGCTGGTAATCCTCCATGTCATCGCGATCGGTATGATGATTTATCTGATCGCCGTTGGCGTTTGAATGCTGTCTGCCTGAGCGCTCCGTGTCAGAGCTTGGCGAAGTGAGCGATAGCATATTTATTGAGGAGTTTGCCGGACTGAACAACAAAAGTGGGTTCGACAGCGGCGACATCCGGTGCTGAGGCGGTGGTCAAAGTCAATGGTCACCCGGCTGATAGCGTCGGAGATCTCATGGCATGGACCGCTGCGGACTGAGGACTTTGCTTGCGACCGTTCGGCCCTACCCTGTAACAAGAGGTGAAGCCGTGCCGTTCGATTTGAGACAATTGCGCTATGCGCTCGCAACCGCAAAGGTCGGCAGCTACCATCATGCCGCCCGGACCTGCGGTGTGGATGAGGAATTGCTCATCGAGGAGATCGCCGCGCTCGAAGGCGTGTTGCGGGTAAAGCTGTTCGAACCGGTAGGCCGAGCTATGCTCCCGACCCCTCATGGTATGCGCTTCCTGCGCGACGCGGAGCATCTGATCTGGCGGGCGGAACAGATCGCGTCGTTGCTCGCGATGACACCTGGGCAGGATGGCTCTCATGGCGGGCTGTTCGATAGGTTCGAGAAGGAAGAAGCGCCCTGCTCATGTTCCGATCACATTATTAGCGTCGGCCTGACCGGGATCACTGATCGACGACGAGGGCAAGACGATGCACGTTCCGAAATCGACTCGATGGGCGAGCCTGCTAACAACACAGGTGAATATGTCGATCTTTGCCGCTCGATTCTCACCGCCCGCAAGCTGATAGGGCGCACCTTCGGAACGGACCTCTTCGCTGATCCTGCCGGCGAAATGTTGCTCGACCTCTATGTTCGCGAGTATGACGGGCTCTTTACCTCGATCACCGGCATCTGGAACGCATCCAATGCCGCCTATGGAACCGCCCGCCGATCGCTCGCGATCATGGAACGCCGCGGTCTGATCACGCGAATGCCCGACGCGCATGATGGTCGGCGCACACTCGTGCGCCTCACCGATCCGGCCCAAAAACAGATAGAGGCCTGCCTCGACATCATCCTGGGGCGCCCGCGAGCGAAAGGCTAGCCAGCCGGTGATTAAATTGCTGCCACCCATCTCCCATGCTCAACGGGTCAGGCCCGAAGGCTGGAAACGTGCCGGGATGCGTCATGCCGATCATGAGATTGCCGCCGACCAATAATGCCGCTCACGCGCTGATAGACTGCAGTTCCACGTGTGCGCGGTGAAGGCGCCTCTTGCGAATGGCTTGCAATAACCTAGAATGCTAAAATGTGGTATGATTTTCGAGGGGGATTAGCGGGGTGTCAGAGCAGAGTGATACCCTCCAGGTCTATCTTTCCCAGCGGGCAGAGCTGGTGCGCTATGCTGCGACGATCACGGGTGACATGGTCGAGGCGGAGGACGTCGTTCAGGAAGCCTGGCTACGCTTTCGGGAAATCGCCCGCAGCCGCTTGCTTGATGAGCCCAAGGGCTATCTCTATCGGATAGTGCGCAATCTCGCGCTCGACGGGCGCCGACGCAACGGACTGGAACGACGCATCTTCGCGGACAATGCGATGGATGTAGCCATGGACGTCGCAAGCGATGCGCCTTCGCTGCATGCGTTGGTTGAAGCCAGGCATGAGCTCGAGATCATCCGGCAGGCACTCGGCGCGCTTCCCCCACGGACCAGGTCAGCTTTTGAAATGCACCGCTTCCAGGGCATGAAGCTGATCGACATCGCGGCTCATCTCGGCATCTCGAAGAGCCTCGCGCAAGAATTGGTCATCGATGGTGTCGAGCATTGCAAGAAGGCGCTGCGTCGACCGTCATGATGGGGCGGCAATTATTTTTCCGGAAAGTTGGGAGCCTCGTTCGTTGAATGCATAAGGGTGCCGGAATCATTCATTCCATGGCGATAAGGAATCCGCGGAGCGGGAAATGAGGTCAGGGTTGGACAATATCGATCAACCTCGCGACGTTGATCGCGAGGCGTCCGCCTGGCTTGTCCGTCTTGACGACGAGCCGGAGAACGCCTCGTTGCGCGCGGAATTCGATGCCTGGCTGGCTGTCGATCCGATGCATGATGTCGCCTGGCGGGAGACCATGCGGGTTTCGGAAATGATCGCGGCAACCAGACCCAGCATCCAGGCGAGCAATGTGGTGCCGCTGAAGCAAGGACCGGGCCGCCGCCGTCCGTGGCTCACTCGCTGGCAGGGGATTGGCGCGACGGCGATGGCGGCCTGTCTGACCTGGGTGGTGGCACCCGATCTTGTGCTTCGGTTGCGCGCGGATGAGATTGCGGGGACCGGCGAGGTGCGAGCCGTCCAACTGGCGGATGGAAGCGAGGCCTATCTCGGGCCTGGCGCTGCCATGGCCTTTGAAATGGATGGTCGGCAGCGTACCTTCCGGCTGCTTCGTGGTAATGCGTTTTTTGATGTCGCGCGGGATACGAAGCGCCCGTTCAAAGTCCTGGCTGGGGCGGGCGAAGTGACCGTTCTGGGCACGGCGTTCGAGGTAGCGCTCAGCGATGATGGAGCCTTGGTCGCCGTAAAGCGGGGTCTGGTGGAGGCAGCCAACCTTGAAGGCGCTCCTCCGGTCAGGACGCAGCTTCGCCCAGGGCAGACGATCCAGTTCCATTGGGATGGTCCTTCGCAGCGTCGCGATATCCGTCCTGATCGGGTTGCGGCATGGATAAAGGGCAAAGCGATCGTGAACGATCGCCCGCTGGGCGAGGTCATCGATGCTTTGCGTCCCTGGTATAAGGGTTTCATCATCGCGGATGGAACGGGGCTTGATCGACGCCGCGTCACGGGCATCTACGATCTCCGCAATCCGGATGCTGCCCTGGTTGCCCTTGCCAAGGCACATGACCTCACCATTCGCGAAGTGTCTCCCTGGCTGCGGATTGTCACCGTGAACTAGGCGCGCCGGCCTATTTTCTGGTCATCCGCGCCGTTAAGCAGCCTTCATAGGCACCGGCTGCGAACTTTTTTCTCCGCTTACGCACTTTTTTCCGGAATTCTTCCGCGTCCATCCGTTGAAGCTATATGCGAGTGACATGCAATAGCATGTTATCCGCATTCCATGGCTTTAGACGAAGGGAATGCATAGGTGCGATCGGGGGTTAGAGGTGTCAGGAGTTTCACAAAAGGGAAGAGGGGGCTGGCGGCCCTGTTCCTGGCCTCGGTCGCTATCGGACCATTGGCGTCACCATCAATCGCCTTCGCGCAAGCGAGGGCGGATAATCAGGCGCGTGTCTTTGATATCGCCGCTGCGCCTTTGGCGGAAGCATTGGCCGATTTCGGAGAACAGTCAGGTCTACAGGTAAGCGTGGACGCCGATGATGTGCGAGGCATTTCGGCACCGGCCGTGACGGGCACAATGGCGCCGGCGCAGGCGCTGAGCCGACTGCTCGCACAAAGTGGTCTAGCCTGGCGCATCGAGGGCAGGGTGGCATCGCTCACGAAGGCGCCACAGGCTTCGGCGGGGAGTATCGAGCTCGGACCGCTTCGTGTCGAGGGGCAGGGGAGTGGCGCTTCTTCGCGCGGCGGAACTGGCAGCAGTGGTGTAGCAGGCGGCACAGACGAGATCTTCGCGGCCCCGCGCGCCCTGAGTATCGTGACGCGCGAGGAAATGGACCGCACCCCAGCGCGCCACGCGGCAGACCTGATCACGGAGGTGCCCGGCGTCACCAGCGCGGTCAACCGGCTCAACCCGGGTCTGTCGGTCAATATCCGGGGCATGCAGGATTTCGGCCGCGTCAACATGATGATCGACGGTATGCGCCAGAATTTTGTGCAGAACGGGCACCAGCAGCGCAACGGCCAGATGTATATCGATCCCGAACTGATCTCGGGCGTCACCGTCGAGCGCGGACCGCGCACCAATGTGCATGGCATGGGTGCGATCGCGGGGAGCGTGAATTTCACGACTCTCGGTTTCGAGGATCTGCTGGACGGCGAGAGCGACCGGATCGGCGTGCGGCTACGTGGTAACACCGGCCTTGGCGGCGAGGGCAATGGCGTCAATTTCCTCGGCAGTGCCGCTGTCGCAGGCCGGCTGACGGATAATTTGGAAATCCTCGCTGCCTATTCACGCCGAGATATAGGTGATTATGATATTGGGACCAAAGGTGGGGGCGGCGGGGCTGCCTTTGAATTTCTTGGGGCAAACGGTCTTCAGCCAATTGGCCGGATTCGTTACGCCAGCCAGCTCCAGAACTCCGCGCTGGTCAAGGCGCAGCTAACGATAGCAGAGGACCATGTCTTCCAGCTCAGCTACATCGGAACCTGGCTCGACTACGACAATGTTTCGGATAGTCGTAGCCATGCCCTTGACGAGAATGAATCACCTTGGAAGCGATTGGGCAAGTCGAACATTTCCTCGGAGAATTTCGCTTTCGATTATAGCTGGAAGCCAGACAGCAATTGGATAGACCTCCGGCTGAAGCTCTATCATGTCAACACCCGCAACCGGAACTTCACCGAGCCGCGCGAACATCCAACTACCCCGGCATTGACGGACACGGCTTGGCAGCTCGGTTACTGCGAGCGGACCCCCATTCCGGCGAGCTGGCAGACCGCCTGCCAATATGGCTATAGCACCGATCACGCGATCCGGACGCAGACATATGGAATCCAGATCGACAACTCGTCGTCCTTCGATATCGGTCAGGACCTGAAGCTCAATATCAATTACGGTGGAGAGTTCTTCCAGGATCGCTCCAATTCTGGGGTCGTGGCGGCACGTGAAGGCCGGGAGGTCCTCTACAATCAATACGGTCAGGGCGACCCGCTCAATCCGCGCGGTCGCCGATCCATGGGGGGATTGTTCACAAAGGCAACTCTGGAAAGCCCGCTCTACACGATTTCTGCTGGCCTGCGATACGACCATTGGTGGCTGAAAGGGGAAACGCAGGTTCTGGGCGTTGTTACGGAGTATCATGACCGCTACCAGCGTTTTCTCACCTATCAATGCAGTCGTTCCCAGGCTGCCAGTGTTGCGGCGTGCGCAAGCGCACGAGCGGAAGGTGAAGCGTGGGTCAGAGCGAATGCACCGACCTGGTACACGAGCAATGCCAGCTATGCGCGGCCGACATGGGTCGATACGCGAGGCTTTTACGACTATAACGTAGATCGGTCCGAAGGACGCCTTCTTCCTTCGATCGAGGCCGCAATTCGTCCCGCATCATGGCTGGAACTGTACGGAAGCTGGGCGAAGTCTTGGCGTCCGCCTGCGATCAATGAGAGTTTGATGACTGGCGGGCATCCGGGCGACCCGCTCGCGAACATGTTCGCCAATCCCAATGCGGATCCTGAGAAGACGACGACATGGGAACTGGGCGCCAATCTCAATTTCAATGGCATCTTCAAGGCTGATGACGTGTTTTTCGCCAAGGTTGGGTACTTCAATACCCGTGCCAAAGATTATCTATTCACTTCGATGAACAATAATCTGCCGGGCGCGGGCGTGGATATCCCGCTCGGGCTGGGCAACGTAATGTTCGTCAACAATCGCACGCCAATTCGCTTCCAGGGGTTCGAAATCGAGGCGCGCTATGACGCTGGCTTTATCTATGCTGGGGTGGCCGCGACGCTTTACGCGGGCAAGAAGAACCGCTTCTCGCAAGACCTCTATCCGGCTGGTTCCGGCACAAGCCGGTTTGACCAACTCAATGAAGATGGGTCGATCACGTCTCAGCGCCAGATGGCGCTCAATGCCGGCTTTCCCTCTTGGCAGGCTTGGGCGGAAGCGCAGGTATTCGATCAGGCTAACGTCTTCAACAGCGTCATGGGAGAGATGCTTGATAGAGTATCCGCCAATTTTGGCGTGCGCCTGTTCGACCAAAAGCTCGATACTGGATTTCGCTTAATCCATAGCGGTAGCGGGCGGCTCATCACGTGGGGTGACAATCAGCAAGGAAATTCCTGGGAAAGCTACACCACGCTCGATTGGTACGGCAGCTATACATTGAATAGCCGTATCCGTTTCTTTGCTTCGATCGAGAACCTGACTGACCGCCGATACATCGATGCCAAGACCGACATTATTGCTCAAACATGGGCACCAGGCCGATCCATTACAGGAGGCCTGCAGGTAAAATTCTAATACTGGCCATGGTCAGCATCACGAACATGCGAATATCTCGCATGCGCATTGGGATTGCTCAATGCTAATCGGCCGGCTGATTGCAGTTCGGCCCGTACAGTGGGAGTTTTATTATGTCTTCTGTTTGCATCACATACGATGAAGATAATTTTCCTTTTGATGGGCTCGTGCAAACCACCGTCAATGATTCCCTGAGGGATATTCTCTATGCGTGGCAAGATTTCGGTCTTGCGGGATCCCATCCCGTCACAACAGGCGGATTCTCAGGTTCCGTGCCTGGAGGAAATCCAAGCTTCAGCGGGACTCAGTACACGTACTCAATCGATAGCGCAGGCACGTCTTTTCATGTGACTGGCGAGCTGTACTACTATTTCTCTGGAGTTAGCGGACCAAATGTTCCGGGCGCCGTCAATCACACGCTCTATGGTCGGATCGACACGATCACCATTGGCGCCGGTACGGATTCAGGCGGAGTGACCGATCAGGCGATAACCTTCGATTTCACTTGTGATCCGATCGATGGCGAGCTGCTGGATGGGCGGACCAATGATGTTCACGACACCATTTGGGGCCTGATGAACGGGTCGGTCACGGGAGCAACCGACGGCCTCCTCACGGTTTCGACGGGCGGCCTCATCGACAGACTTGAAGATCGCGGCATCGATGTCGACGATGTGTTTGCGGATATCGTCGGCGAACCTTGTGGTTGTGGAAGCGAACTACTGCTCGCCGCCTGACCCCAAACAGGCACGACATGGAAGGGGTGGCGGCTTCGGCCGTCATCCCAACCGTGCCTTTCCTCTGGAAGACCCCGATGCAGAAGACTAACATCTCCGATGACGAAATCCGCGGGGCCATGCTAAGCCTGCGCGGCAGCATCCGCAGCGTCGCTGCGTTCAGCGCGGCGGCCAACCTGCTGATGCTTGCGCCCGCGCTCTATATGCTTCAGGTCTATGACCGGGCGCTGGCGTCGGGCAACCTCTTCACGCTCAGCATGCTTACCGTCATGGTTGTGGGGCTGCTGGCGCTGATGGGCGCGCTGGAATTCGTGCGCAGCCGGGTGGTCATCCATGCCGGATCGCGGATCGACGATCTTCTCGCGCGCCGCGTCCATCAGGCGGCGTTCGAGCGCGGGCTGGCCGGCGGGCAGGCCAATGCCGCGCAGGCCACGCGCGACCTGGATGCGATCCGCCAGTTCCTGACCGGTAATGCGCTATTCGCCTTCTTCGACGCGCCCTGGGCGCCGCTGTTCCTGCTCGTGATGTTTCTCTTCCATCCGTGGATCGGTGTTCTGGCGCTGGCCGGAATCATCATCCTGTCCGCGCTCGCTTGGCTCAACGACCGCCTGTCGCATGATCTGCTAAAACAGGCAGGGAGGCTTTCGGTTCAAGCGACGCAGAGCGTCGAAATGCAGCTCCGTAACTCGGATGCGATCGAATCCATGGGCATGCTGGACCGCCTCTATCGGCTGTGGCACGGTCCTCATCGTGGCTATGTGCGGCGACAGGCGCAGGCGAGCGAGCGTAGCGCGCTGATCGGCGCGATCTCCCGCACGATCCGGCTCGCCCTGCAATCGCTGGTTCTGGGTCTCGGCGCATGGCTCGTCATCGACGGTCGCATGAGTGCGGGCATGATGATCGCGGGTTCGATCCTGATGGGCCGCGTCCTTGCCCCGGTGGATCAGCTTATCGCGGCATGGCGGCAATGGGCCAGCACGCGGCTATCATGGGAGCGGCTCCGTTCGCTGCTCGCGGACCACCCCGTTCGGCCCGAACGTCTGCCTCTGCCTGACCCTAAAGGGGCTGTGCGGCTTGAAGGGGCGTCCGCCTTTCCTCCCGGCGCACAAGCGTCCGCGCCAACGCTTGTCGGGGTCGAGTTCGCGTTGGAGCCTGGTGATATGCTGGGTGTCATCGGACCGTCCGGTTCGGGCAAATCGACCTTGGGGCGCTTGATCGCCGGTGTCTGGAAAGTGCGGGCGGGCAAGGTCCGGCTCGACGGCGCCGACATCACCCATTGGGACCGGGAGCGGCTCGGCCCGCATATCGGCTATCTGCCGCAGGAGGTGGAGCTGTTCGCCGGCACGGTGGTGGAGAATATCTCCCGCTTCGCCGATGCCGAGGCTGACCCGGCGCTGGTGACGGATGCCGCGATCATGGCGGGCGCGCATGAGATGATCCTGACCTTGCCGCAGGGGTATGACACGAAGCTGGGGCCCGGTGGCCAAGGCCTCTCGGGCGGCCAGCGGCAACGCATCGCGCTGGCCCGGGCGCTCTATGGCAATCCCTGCCTTGTCATCCTCGACGAACCCAATGCGAGTCTCGATGATGCGGGTGAAAAGGCGCTGGTCGAAGCGCTGGCGCGCCTGCGCGAGCGCGAGGTGACGACCATCCTCATCACCCATCGGCCCAAGGTTCTCGAAATCACGACGAAACTGCTTGTGCTGAAGGACGGTCGGACCCAGTTGTTCGGCCCGAC